>Ga0194120_10004170_pt1 | contig 22626 bp, 21 predicted proteins | sample TA2MahCa65mmetaG_FD_148642 | JGI IMG/M metagenome (GOLD analysis project Ga0194120, IMG submission 148642) | Freshwater microbial communities from Lake Tanganyika, Tanzania - TA2015019 Mahale Deep Cast 65m | ecosystem: Environmental > Aquatic > Freshwater > Lake | place: Tanzania: Lake... | reverse complement strand
CCCGCCGTCCTTGGCGCGCCACTTGCCGCCCAGCCGCCGTGCCGCTCGCCAGTCGGCCACCGCCGCCGCCATGAACAGCACCTCGGCGCCGCGGAACTCGCGCCGCAGGACGGCCAGCATCTCGCGCGCGCTCTCGACGTCGATCCGGCGCACCCCCGCGGGCGTCTCCAGGGCCACCGGACCGGCGACGAGGGTCACCGAGCAGCCCCGCCGCGCGGCCTCGGCGGCGATGGAAAAGCCCATCTTCCCGCTCGAGGCGTTCGACAGGTAGCGCACCGGGTCGAGCCACTCCCGGGTCGGACCGGCGCTGACGAGGATCCGCAGGGGGCGGCGCGGGCTCATCGGCGCGCGAGGGCCGCGGCGACGGCGGCGACGAGCTCCGCGGGCTCCCTCAGGCGTCCCTTGCCGTCGACGCCGCAGGCCATGTGGCCGCTGTCGGGCTCGAGCACCTGCCAGCCGTCGCCGCGCAGGGTGGCGAGGTTCCGCGCGATCGGCGGCGAGCAGAGCATGTGCGGGTTCATGGCCGGGGCCAAGAGGCGCGGCCGACCCGCGGGCAGCGCCAGCGCGACCGTGCTCGCGAGGTCGTCGGCGAGGCCGAGGGCGAGGCGCGAGAGCAGCCCGGCGCTCGCGGGGGCGACGAGCAGGAGCTCGGCCCATGTGGCGAGCTCGATGTGGTCCATGGCGCCGCGGCGCTCGGGCCCGAATTCGTCGACCGCCGCGCGCTCTCCGGTGACGGCCTCGAACAGCTGGGGATGGACGAGCGTCGCCGCGCGGGGCGTCAGGACGCAGCGCACCTCGTGACCGGCCTGCGCCAGCTTGCTGGCGAGGTCGCAGGCCTTGTAGACGGCCACCGAGGCGCCGGCGACGAGCAGGATGCGGGCCATGGTCGGGGTGCTCTCCTTGATGCGGCTGGGTCGGCGCTCACTCGAGCCCGATCAACGAGCGGATCTGGCGCAGGGCGCGCTCGAGGTCGTCGTTGATCACGACGTGATCGTACTTCACGCGCTCGCGGTACTCGTCCTCGGCCTTCTTGAGGCGGCGCTCGACGATTTCGGGCGCGTCGGTCCCGCGGCCGACGAGGCGCCGGCGCAGGGTCTCGAAGTCCGGCGGGGCCACGAACACGTACAGGCCCGGCTCGCCGAGGGCCTTGAGCTGGTTGGCGCCCTGCACGTCGATCTCGAGCAGGAACACCTCGCCGCGGGCGAGCGCCTCCTCCATCGGACGGCGCAGGGTGCCGTAGAGGTTGCCGTGCACCTCGGCGTGCTCGATGAAGGCGCCCTCGCGGATCAGTTGGCGGAACTGCTCGGGAAGGATGAAGTGGTAGTCGCGGCCGTCGACCTCGCCCTTGCGCATGGCGCGCGTCGTGGCGGAGATGGAGAAGTGCACGCGCGGGTCCTCGAGCAGGCGGCGGCAGAGCGTGCTCTTGCCGGCGCCCGACGGCCCGCTCATCACCACCATCTGGCCCTTGCGGGGCAGTGCATCGCCGCTCGGCACGGCCTACTCCACGTTCTGCACCTGCTCGCGCAAGCGCTCGATCTCGGTCTTGAGCTCCACCACCGCGTGCGCGACCTGTGCGTCGTTGCACTTGGAGCCGATCGTGTTGGCTTCGCGCAGGAATTCCTGCACGAGGAAGTCGAGCTGCCGACCGACGGGCGTGGGCTTGGCGCACAGCGCCTGCAACTGACCCAAGTGACTCTCGAGCCGCGTGAGTTCTTCGGTCACGTCGAGCCGATCGGCGATCAGCGCGATCTCCCGCGCGAGGTCGCCGGGCGCGAGCGAGGTGCCGGGGCCGAGCAGCTCGGCCACGCGCTTGTGCAGCTGTTCCTGATGCGCGCGCACCGCCTGCGGCATGCGCGCGCGGATGCGCTCGACGAGCGCGGCGATCGCAGCGCCGCGCAGCCCGAGGTCGCGCGCGAGAACCGCGCCCTCGCGCTCGCGCATCTCGCGCAGCGCGTCGAGCGCCGCGTCGACGACGGCGAACAGCACCGCGCGCGCCGCCGCGATGGCCGCGGAGTCGGGCGCGCTGCGAAACACGCCGGGCAGGCGCGCGATGTCGTCGAGGCCGAGCTTGGCGCCGAGGCCCAGCTCATGGTCGAGCTTCTCGAGCAGCTCGCGGTAGCGCTGCGCGAGCGCGAGGTCGAGCTCGATCGGCGCGAGCGCCACGCCGGAATCGAGCGCCACGTTCAGGTTGACCGCGCCGCGCTCGAGCCGCTCGCGCACGCGCGCCTCGAGCTCGGCCTCGAGCGCGCCGAGCTCGTCGGGCAAGCGCAGCTTGAGCTGCAGGAACTTGTGGTTCACCGCGCGCACTTCCGCGCGCAGCGCCAGCCCCCTCTCGCTCCGACTCGCGGAGCCGAAGCCGGTCATCGAGCGCATCGTCGCGCTAGCTCGACTTCACCGCGCCGGGGCGGCTGCCGGGCTTGATCGCCTGCCCGTGGGTTCGCTCCGCGCACAGCGGGCACTCCGAGGGCAGCCACGACTGCACTTCGACCTGTGCGAGGCTCGTGAACGGCAGACCGTCCTGCTCGAACGGCTGCGCGAGGCCGGAGCGATTGATGATCGACGCGACGCCGATCGGCAGCGCGCCGTAGCTGCGCACGACCTCGAACACCTCGCGGCAGCTGCCGCCGGTGGTGAGCACGTCCTCGACCACCAGCACGCGCTGGCCCGGCTCGAGATGGAAGCCGCGGCGCAGGGCGAACTTCTCGTTGACGCGCTCGGTGAAGTACGAGTTGAGGCCGAGCGCGCGCGCGACCTCGTGGGCCCACGTCACCGCGCCCATCGCCGGCCCGATCACGATGTCGGGCGCGACGTCGAGCTTGGCCGCGACGGCCTGCGCGAGCTGCTCGGCCTTGCGCGGATCCGCGAGCAAGAGCGCGCACTGGAAGTAACGGTTGGAGTGGCGGCCCGACGAGAGCAGGAAGTGACCTTCCAGCATCGCGTGGGTGCGCCGGAACAGGTCGAGGACTTGTTCCTGATTCATGGCGCTACTGGTTGGAGGGCGGAGTCGTGGACTCGGCGGGGCCGGGAGTGCTCGCGTCGGCGGGAGGCGCGCTGATCACCGGGCCGGGGATCGAGTCGATCGCCGACTGCGGCGTCTTGTTCATGAAGTGGATCACGAGCGCCGCGCCGAGGAACACCGCCGCCGTCCAAGCCGTGAAGGTGTTGATGCCCTTGGAGCCGGGGCCGAAGGTCTCGCGGCCGTGGACGCCGAGCGCCTCGCCGAAGCCGCCGCCGCGACCTTCCTGCAGGAGCACGACGACGATCAACACGATCGCCGCGAGGACGAAGAGGATGTAGCAGAGGACGGTGAGGATCGACATGGCTTGCGCCCGCGCGGGGGGGCGCTCGGAGGGACTCTAGTGGAAGCGGACGATTCCGAGGAAGGAATCGACCTTGAGGGAAGCGCCCCCGACGAGCGCGCCGTCGACGTCCGGCGCGGCCATCAGGGTCGAGATGTTGTCGGGCTTGACGCTGCCTCCGTACTGGATGCGCACGGTCTGGGCAAGTCGCGCATCGTACAGGCTGGCGAGCACGCCGCGTAGGTGGGTGTGGGCCGCGCCCGCCTGCTCCGGCGTGGCGTTGCGGCCGGTGCCGATGGCCCACACCGGCTCATAGGCGATCGTGACGCGGCCGAGCTGCTCGAGCGCGACGCCCGCGAGGCCCGCGCGGAGCTGGCGCGAGATGACCTCGTTGGTGCGGTTGGAGTCGCGCTCGTCGAGCTTCTCCCCCACGCACAGCACCGTCGCGAGCCCGGCCGCGAGGGCGCGCTGCACCTTGCGGTTGCACAGCTCGTCGCCCTCGCCGTAGAGGTGGCGGCGCTCGCTGTGGCCGACGAGCACGCAGGTGGCGCCGATGTCGACGAGCATCTCGGCCGAAACCTCGCCGGTGAAGGCGCCGTTTCGCTCGTCGCACAGGTTCTGCGCGCCGACCTTGATCCCGGAGCCGGCGAGCGCGCGCACGACCTCGTCCAAGTAGACGAAGGGCGGGAAGACCGCGACGTCGCGCTCGGCGAGCACGCTCGCGGAGAGCGCGTCGCGCAGGGAGCGCGCGAGCTCGAGCGCGCCCTTGCGGTCGAGGTTCATCTTCCAGTTGCCGGCGAGGAACGGTGTGCGCTTCAACGGGCGAGCTCCACGCAGGTCGATTCGATCCGGGCCGACTCCACCAGAGTCGAGAGGCGCTTGCCATCGAGGCTCGCGAGCGCGCGGGCGTCGGCGGTCACGTGCGCGAATTCCTCGAGGGAAATGGCCTGATGTCCGTCGCAGTGCGCCTCGCTCGGAGCGGTGTGCACGTCGACCATGATGCCGTCGGCGCCCGCGGCGAGTCCGGCGCGCGCGAGGGCGCGCACGAGGTCGGCGCGACCGGCCGCGTGGGAGGGATCGACGATCACCGGCAGGTGCGTCATGCGCTTGAGCGCGGCCACGGCGCCGACGTCGAGCACGTTGCGCGTCGAGGGGTCGAAGCCGCGGATGCCGCGCTCGCACAGGACCACGTGCGGGTTGCCGCCCGCGAGCACGTACTCGGCCGCGAGGCAGAACTCGCGCAGCGTGGCCGAGAAACCGCGCTTGAGGAGCACGGGCTTGCGCAGCCGACCGACCTCCGACAAGAGCGCGGAGTTGGCCATGTTGCGCGAGCCGATCTGGATCAGGTCGGCGACCTCGGCCACGGCTTCGACGTCGCGGGTGTCGAGCACCTCGGTGACGACCGCGAGGCCGGTCTCGAGCTTGACGCGGGCGAGCATCTCGAGCCCGCGCTCGCGCGAACCCTGAAATGAGTAGGGCGAGGTGCGCGGCTTGTAGGCGCCGCCGCGCAGCACCGTCGCGCCGTGGGCGCGCACGCCGCGCGCGATCTCGAGCAGGCGCGCTTCGTCCTCGACCGCGCAGGGTCCGGCGATCACGGTGACGTGACCGGCGCCGAAGCGGCCTGACCCGACCTGCACGAGGGTGTCGGGGGCGAGCGGGGCGCGCTGGAAGCGCTCGCGGGCCTCTCCGGCGTCGAGAATGGCCTCGATCCCGGCCAGATCCTCGAAACGGGACCGGTGGTCGGGGGCGCCGCGGCCGGAGAGCTCGAGCAGCTCGCGCCGAGGCTCGAGGGCGCGCACCGCGTAGCCGAGCTCCCCTGCCAGCGCCAACACGGCGGCCCGTTCAGGCTCGGGGACGTTCTTGCGGAGGCGGACGAGCATCGGCGGGGCTGAGCGGGCTGGAGCGATCGCCCAATCGGGCGAGCCAGTATAGATACGCCTTTTCTCGCTCACAATCCGCACCCCAACCGTCCCTGCGGCCAAAAAAGTCCCCGCGCACGCCCCCCCCCGCGCCTTCCGCGGGCCCCCCCCAAAAAAAATCCGCTGGCGCTGGAACCGAGGCCGCGACTGCGCACTAGGCTGGAGGGCACGCGCGCGGGCCCTGTCACCCGCCGCCTCCCATGGAGCACAGCATGGACTTCCAGCAAATGCGCCGTCTGGCCCTCGCCATGACGTTCGTGGCGTCGGTCGGGATCCCGGCCAGCGCCCTGCCGGGGTGATGAACGGGCCGCGGTGGGGCGAGTTCGCCCCCGTCCTTTCAACCTCCGGCGGGTCCCCCGCCTCCCAGCGGCGCCGGTCCCGTATCGGGCGGAGCCAACCTGCCTGAGATCCTGCGCGGTCCGACCGCCAAGAGCATCCTCAAGCTCGTTTGGGAGTATCCGACCTACAAGGCGCCGGACGTCCAAGACGACGGCCGCTCGAAGGCCGCCGCCGCCAAGCGCGCGCTCAGCCGCGATGAGGCGCTCGCCTACATCGTCGGCAAGGACCCGCGCCCGCTGCTGGTGCTGCGCGAGTGCAAGACGTGCAACGGCACGGACGATGCGCTGCTCAGCCGCGGCAAGGTCGACAACGAGCGCACCTTCCTGCTCTCGCGCTGGTTCCACTGCGTCAAGCTGCCCGTCGACGTGTTGGAGAAGGATCACCCCTTCCACAACCTGTTCGACGAGAAGGATCCCGAGCACATGTTCCTCGGCACCGCCGACGGCAGCGTGCGCAGGGCGCTCGAGAGCGAGCGTTCGCGGGTCGAGCTGTGGGACGCGATGACCGCGGTGCTGCGCGGCTCCTACCAGAAGGAGCCCGAGTCGACGGTCAAGAAGATGCAGAAGCTGATCGACGAGTTCGATCGCGCCGACGTGCAACTGCTCTCGCTCGAACAGCGCATCGACACCCTGCTCGAGAGCGAAGGCCCCGACTCGAAGAAGCTCAAGAAGGCCAAGGAAGAGCTCGAGAGCGCGCGCAAGCAGCGTGAAGAGGTCTTCCGTTCCCTCGATCAGGCGACCGCCGAGCTCAAGCTGCGCAAGCCGCAGCCCAAGTCCGAGGCGAACGCGAGCGAGGCGAGCGCGAGCGAGGCGAGCAAGTGACGCGCGCTCGCGCGGCGCGCTAGCCTCTCGAACCGATGGAGTTTCGCACGCAGGGCGGCCGACGCACGACGTGGGCCGCCCTGCTCGCATGTCTGACGTTGCTGCTCGCGTTCGCGCCGTCCGCACGCGCGCAGGACACGTCGCTCGAGGAATTCCCCGAGGTCGATCCGTACACCAAGGGTGATCCCGCGGCGCTCGAGCGCCTCGGCATCGTGCGCACGGGCTCGATGCCGTGGACCGCGTCGCACTCCAGCGACGGCGTGCGCGAGACGCTCGGGGGCGTGCCCGTGATCTTCCTCGAGACCGCGCACTTTCGCATCGCATCGACGCTCGAGACGTACAAGCCCAAGGGCGACCCGCAGGAGAAGTCGCTGCTCGAAGCGGAGTTCGCGGCCTTCAAGAAACGCTGTCGCAGCTTCAAGGCGCCCTCGAAGCTCGACCCGTGGCTGCGCGCGCATCTCTACGCCCAGCGTTGCGAGAAGCTCTACGCCGACTTCACGCGCGCGTTCGGCATCGTGGAAGAGGACTTCCTGAGCCTCGAGGCCAAGGCGCGGGAAGGTCGGCCGATGGGGCAGGGTCCCTATCTCGGGCAGAAGAACAAGTACACGGTGCTCATCACCGAGAGCACGAGCGCGATGGCGCGCTACATGAAGGCGCACTTCCAAGTCGATGTCGAGTACAGCTTCCGCGCGAAGCTGCCGGACGGCTACTTCCTGGGCATCAACTTCGAGAACTTCGAGCAGAACGGCCGCGATCTCGACGTCTGCCTGCACACGGCGCTCGTCGGCGCGCTCGCGCAGAACCTGCTCGACGGCTACCGCGACTCGAATCAGGCCCCGCCGCACTGGCTGCGCTACGGGCTCGCGCACTGGTTCGCGCGCAAGATCGACACGCGCTGGAACCAGTGGAACGGCGGCGGCACCGGCGACCTCGAGGCCGAGAAGCTGCACATCTGGGAGCCGCGCGTGTACGGACTCGTCAAGAACGAGGCCTGCACGAGCTGGACCGAGATGATGGGCTGGAAGGGCTACGAGGACATCCAGCCGCGCGAGCACATGGTGGCGTGGGCGGCCGTCGATTGGCTCCTCACGGCGCGGGCCGAAACCGCGCGCGCGCTGCTCTACGAGCTCGCCGAGCCCGTGAATGACTACGGACCGGAGCGGCCCGCGAAGCTGCTCGCGCAGCAGGAGCGCGCCTTCCAGAAGGTCTGGAACCAGTCTCCCGCCGAGCTCGACAAGGCCTTCGGCGCGTGGGTGCTGAAGTCCTACCGCAAGTGAGCGCGGAGCGCCTACCGCTAATGAGCGCGGAGCGCTGGCGCGCTCACGCGCAGGTGTTGCCCGAGCGCCGTCGAGGCTAGATTGCGCTGCGCGTGAAGCGCCTCACGATGCTCTTGCCGCTCGCGGTGTTCGCCGCGCTGGTGTGCGGCTTTCTCGCCGCACGCGTCGCGCGCGCGCGGCAGACGCTGCCGTCGTTCGCCCCCGCGCGACCGCCGCAGCTCGGCGAGCTCAGCGCCCCGTTCGGCGACGCGCGCCTCGCGGGGCGCGTGCTCGACCCCGATGGCACGGGCCTCGCCGATGTGTCGGTGTACCTGCGCTGCGCCTCGGTCCCCCACTGGACCGTGACCGATGGCGAGGGACGCTTCGCGCTCGAAGGGCTCGTCGAAGGCGAGCACGAAGTGATCCTGCTCGCGTGGGGGCGCGCTCCGACGCGCGTGACGACGCGCACCGGCGACGTCGAGTTCGTGCTGCCGCCGATCGCCCCGCCGCCCGAGCCACTGCCCGCGCTCGAGACGGCGCCGCTCGTCGGCCGCCTCGCGCACCCGCTGCGCGACCCGTGGCAGTCCGCCGATGGCTACGAGCTCGTGCTCGTCCCGCTCCAAGCTCCCATGCAAGTGGGCACGACGATCGAGCGCCGCCTGCACGTCGAGCCGCGCGGCCTGTTCGCGCTCGACGACCTCGCGCTCGGCTCGTATTCCGTCCAGCTCGTGCCGAGTTGGGCCGCTGGAAGTGATTGGCCCGATCTCGCGCATCCCTCCTACGCGCGCGTGCACCACGGCGTGGACTCCGGCGGACTCGTGGTCCCGCTCGCGGCGGGCGCACTCGATGTGCGCGTGAGCGATGGGAACGGACTCGCGCTCGAGGGCGCGCTCGCGTTGCTCTCCCCGACGGCGAACCCCGCGCGCGTGTGGCCGCCGCAGTCCAGTGACGCCGAGGGTCGACTGCGTTTCGTGGATCTGCCGCCGGGAGGCTACGAGCTCGTGGTCCGCGCGGGCGAGGCCGAGGCGCGCCTCGCGGTCGAGATCGAGTCGGGCCGCGTCAGCGCCGTCGAGACCTTGCCGCTCGCGATCCGCAAGCGCTGAGCCAGCGCCGCACGTGACCCGCGCGTGGGACTGCTAGGCTAGGTCGCGATGCAGCCGGTGTACCTCGACCACGCAGCCAGCTCGCCACTGCGCCCCCAAGCGCGCGCGGCCCTGCTGCCCTTCCTCGAGGGCGAGTACGGGAATCCGAGCTCGCGTCATCCGCTCGGGGCGCGCGCGGCGGAGGCGATCGAGCGCGCGCGCGAGTCGCTCGCGCAGACGCTCTTGGTCGAGCCGCGGCAGGTCACGTTCACCAGCGGCGGGACCGAAGCCGCCAACCTCGCCGTGCTCGGCCTCGCGCGAGCCGCGCGTGCGCGCGGCCGACACGTGCTCGTCGGCGCGACGGAGCACAGCTGCGTGCGCGAGTGCGGCGCACAGCTCGCGCGCGAGGGGTTCGAGGTCGAGCGCGTGCCGCTCGACGCACGCGGGGAAGTGGACCTCGCCGCGTTCGCGGCCCACGTGCGGCCAGACACCACGCTGGTGGCGCAGATGCTCGTGAACAACGAGACCGGCGTGATCGCGCCGCTCGCGCGCATGGCGAAGCTCGCGCGCGCTCGCGCGGCGTCCGTGCGCATCGCGGTCGATGCCGTGCAGGCCTTCGGCAAGCTCGACTGCGCGCTGTGCGAGCTGGGCGCCGACGCGCTGTTCCTGAGCGCCCACAAGCTCGGCGGCCCCAAGGGCGCGGGCGCGCTCGCGCTCGCTCCCGCAGTGAGCTGCACGCCCCTGCTCCATGGAGGCGGACAGGAGCGCGGACTGCGGCCGGGCACGGAGAACGTCGCCGCCATCGTCGGCTTCGGCGTCGCCGCGCGACTGGCCCACCAGCAGCGGCCGCAGTGGATGACGCACGCGCGGGAACTGCGCGCGCGGCTGCTCGATCGGCTCACGGGCCTGTGCGGCGCGCGGGTCGTCGAGAGCGCGAGCGCAGCGCAGGAACCCGGCATCCTCGCCGTCGTCCTCCCGGGTGCGCCCGCCGAAGTGCGCGTGCACCACCTCGCTCGGCGCGGCGTGTACGTCTCGGCTGGGGCCGCCTGCCAGTCCCACGCGCGCGAACTGAGCCCGGCCCTGCGCGCGATCGGCCTCGACGACGAGAGCATTCGCTGCCTGCTGCGGATCTCGGTCAACCTGTCGACGACCCACGAGGAGATCGAGCGCGCGGCGCACGCGCTGCTCGAGGTCTCCCGCGAGCTGGAGCGCGCGGCGTCGTGAGCTTCGAGGGCGTCTCGACGGGCCCCGAGGCCGTGCTCGTGCGCTACGGCGAGCTCATGCTCAAGGGCGCGAATCGACTCGACTTCGAGAACGCGCTCGCGCGCAACGTGCGCCTCGCGCTCGAGCCGATCGTGCCGGTGCGCCTGCAGCGCGAGCATGCGCGCCTGCTCGTGTTCCCACAGGGCCGCATGGAAGCCGTGCTGCAACGACTGCAGCAAGTGTTCGGCATCTCGTCGGTCTCGCCCGTGTGGGGCGCGCCGTGCGAGAGCGAGGCCATCGTCGAGTGCGCGCGGCGGGTGCTCGAAGACGCGCTGCTCGCGATTCCCGCGGGTCAAACACGCCGCTTCCGCGTGCTCTCACGCCGCGCCGACAAGCGCTTCCCGCTCGGCTCGATGGAACTCGACCGGCTCGTCGCCTCGCGCATCGTGCAGGCTGATCATCCGCTGCGCATCGACCTCGACCAACCCGAGCTCGTGCTCGGCATCGAAGTGCGCGAGAAGCGCGCTTGGCTGTACGCGCGGCGCGAGGCGGGCCCCGGCGGCTTGCCCGTCGGCACGCTCGGACGCGCGCTGTGCCTCGTGTCGGGCGGCATCGACTCACCCGTCGCGGCGTGGCTGGCGATGAAGCGCGGCTGCGAGGTCGTGTTCGTGACGTTCCACTCGCCGCCGTACATCGGCGAGAGCGCCGTCCACAAGGTGATGGACCTCGTGCGCGTGCTCGGGCGCTGGCAGCGCAGCGCGCGGCTGTACGTCGTGCCGTTCGCCCCGGTTCAAGAGGCGCTGCGCGATGCCCGCGCCGAGTCCTACCGCACGATTCTCTATCGCCGCATGATGCAGCGCATCGCGACGCACATCGCCGGCTTCGAGCGGGCGGGCGCGCTCGTCACGGGCGAGTCGCTCGGGCAAGTCGCGAGCCAGACCATGGAGAACCTCGCCTGCATCGAGCATGCCGCTGGCCTGCCGCTGCTGCGACCGCTGATCTGCTTCGACAAGCAAGAGACGATCGCGCTCGCGAGCCGCATCGGCACCTACGAGCTCTCGAGCGTGCAGACGCCCGACTGCTGCTCGCTGTTCCTGCCGCGCCATCCGGTGCTGCGCGGCAACATCGCGACCTGCGAAGAGATCGAAGCGCGCATCGATGTCGAAGCGCTGGTCCGCACGGCGCTCGCCGACGCTCAGCCGCACAACCTCGGCCGCACCGCGCGCTCGCGCCAGGTGAGCACGTGAACCGCACCACCGCGCTGTTCGTCGCGCTCGCGATCCTGCTCGGTCACGCGCTCGCGATCCACAAGAACGCGCTCAATGAGATCGCGCCGCCCTACGACATGGCCTACGTGGCCTTCCGCGTCGCGCGCAACTTCGTGCAGAGCGGCGAGTTCGCGTGGCAATCGGGCACGTTTGGCCTCGACAGCTATCCGTCGCTCTTGTGGGTGGGCGTCGCGGCCATCGGCGAGCGCCTCTACATGCCGGTGAACGAGCTGTGTCAAGCGGTGGGCTTCGCCGCCGCCCTCGCCTGCGTGCTGGTGCTCGCGCGCTTCAGCCCCGAGCGGCTCGCGGGCGTGATCGCGCCAGTGCTGTTCGTCGTCTCCGGTGGCGTCGCGTCGGCGGCGCTGAGCGGGCTGGAGACGTCGCTGCTCGCGCTGTGGATCCTCGTGGCGCTGCTCGCCTATGAGCGGCGCAGTCCGCGCACGATGGCGATCGCACTGATGCTCGCGGTGCTGACGCGGCCCCAGGGCTTCGTGTTCACGCTCTTGCTGCTCTCCGTCGAGCTCGGACGGCGCGCGCTCGCGCGCGGCAAGGACACGCGGCCGACGATGTGGCTCGCGCTCGCAGCACCGCTCGCGCTCGGACTGGGCATCGCGCTGCTGCGGTATTCCGCCACGGGCCGCTACCTGTCGGCCTGGGACGAGATGGTGCTCGCGCTGCGACCGCGCGCGTTGCGCGAGGGCCTCAACTACCTGCTCGACTTCACGCTCGCCTCGGGCAACGCGTTCTTGTTCGCGTTCCCGCTGTGGTACTTGCTGCGCGGCGCCTTGTCGGGGCTCGGCGTGCGCGCCTGCGTGCTCACGCTCGGCTGGGCCGCGATGGTCGCGCTCGGCGGCGGCGGCTCGCTGCCATTCTTCGAAGCCATGACTCCGATCCTCGCGGTGCTGCTCGTCGCCGTGCAGGAAGCGATGCAGACCGCGCTGGATTCGCGCCGCCGCGGCTGGCCGCGGGCAACGTGGGTGCTGTTCGTGCTCGGGCTCGGCGGCGCGGCGCTCGCGAGCAAGTTCCCTTCCGATGAGGATCACTTCGGAGTCGAGCGAGTGCACCGGCGCTGGATGGAGCCGCGCACGCAGGCGCGCTTTGGCTATCTCGAACTCAACGGTCGCATGGGGCTCGCGGAGGAGTTGCAGACCACCGAACGGTTGCGCGAGATCGGGGTCTTCCTGCGCGAGCACACCGCGCGCGACGCCACGGTGCTCTCACCGTGGCCGGGCGCCATCGGCTACCTCTCGCGCCGCGATGTGGTCGACCCGCTCGGACGCACGTCGCCGCCGCCGGGCGAGACGCTGACGCACGCATGGGAGGGTCGTCCGCGCGCCGATGTCGCGCTCGCGCTCGCGCAGCGGCCCGACTACATCGTGCCGACGATTCGTTTCGGCACGACGCCCCCGTCCGCACAGGAGATCGCGGCCGCATGGGTCACGTCGTTGGACGAGGCCGCGCACCGGCCCCAACGCGCGATCGGCCTGCGCACGCAGATGGCCGACTACGAGCTCGTCACGGTGCCCGTGCTCGACCGCCACGCGCGCGAGAGCGTGTTCCCCCGCGGGCGCTTTTACTTGATGCGACGCAGCGACCTCGGGCTCGCTCCGCGCCTCGAACTCGAGCTTGCGAACCACCGACTGCGCGTTCTCGCGCGCCACGGTCCCCAACCGCAGCTCGTCGATCTGCGCGTGCAGTTGCTCCGAGCCGATCGCAGCGCGCTGACCCTGCGTCCGGACGGCAGCGCCGATCCGCAGGGCGAGGCCGTCGCACGCGCGCAACTGCTGCTGTCGGGCGGTGGCGAGCGCCCCCTGACGCTGTTCGACGTCGAGCTCGATCCGCAGCTCGGCGCGACCGAAGTGCGCGCCGTGTTGCGCAACCCGGAGGCGAGCGGCGACTCGATCTTCGCGTTCGCGAGCGCGGAGGCCGTGCTCGCGCTCGACGGTCGCTGAGCGACCGCGCGCGCTCAGACGATCTCGTAGCGCTTGAGCTTGCGATACAGCGTGCTCTTGCCGACCTTGAGCAGCTTGGCGGCCTTGAGCTTGTCGTTGCCCGTCGCCGCGAGCGCGCGCTCGAGGCACTTGCGCTCGTAGTGATCGAGGCTGATCGGATCGTCGGCGCCGATCTCGCCCGGGCGCTGGCCGAAGGCGCCCGAGGGAGCGGCCGCGGGCACGAGCTGCATCGGCGTCGCGGACAGCAGCGGCGGCATGCCGACCGGATCTCTGGCGGGACGCGCGGGGCGCATCGGCGCGATCTCGACGTCCTCGGCGGCGCAACTTCCGTCGCGCAGCACGGCCGAGAGGTGCTCGAGCTCGATCGTGAAGCCGTTCGTGCGGCGCGCCGCGCGCTCGAGCGCGGCCTTGAGCTCGGCGACGTTGCCGGGCCAGCCGTGCGCGCGCAGACACTCGAGCGCCGCGGGCGCGAGCTCGAGGCGCGCGCGACCTGCCGTCGCGAGTCGCAGCAGGTGTGCGACGAGAGGCTCGAAGTCCTCGGAGCGCTCGCGCAGCGGCGGGACGACGATCACGCTCGCGGCGAGCGCGCGCAGCAACTCGACATCGAAGTTGCCGGCGGCGACCGCCTGATTGAGGTCGACGCGCGTCGAAGCGACGATGCGCATCTCGGTCGTCTCCGCGCGCTCGCTGCCGGCGCGCGTGACGACGCCTTCGCGCAGCGCGCGCAGGAGCTTGCGCTGCGGTCCGAGCGGCAGTTGTTCGATGTCCTCGACGAACACCGTGCCCTTGCCGAGCTGCAGCGCGCCGGGGCGATCGACCGCGCCGTCGAAGGCGCCGCGCACGGACCCGAACAGCTCGCACTCGACGTTCTCGGCCGAGAGGCCGCCGCAGGCGACGGCGAGGAACGGATGACCGGAGTTCACGCCGCAAAAGTGCAGCGCGCGCGCGATGTGCTCGCGCCCCGAACCGGCTTCTCCCACCAGCAACACGGGCTCGGCGCTGTCGCACAGCTCGCGCACTTCGTTGCGGATGCGGCCCATCGCGGGGCTCGAGCCGACGAGGCTCGAGAGACCGTAGGCGATGCGCGCGACTTCGAGCAGCGCGGGAAGTTGCTGGCGCGGCAGCGTGTACTCGGCGAGGCGCGCGGTCTCGTTCGCGACCTTGCGCTGGGCGAGGTCGACGAGCAACACGACACGCTCGCCCACCTGCTCGCCGGGACGGTTCGCGAGCGGCACGACCGAGGCGAGGATCGAGCGCGCGGCACGACCGTTGCGGGAGGGAAGATCGAAGCGCAGTCCGTCGCGAGGGTCGACGCTGGCGTCGCGCGCGAAGGCCTCGAGCCCGCTCGACGGCGCGAGCTTGCCCAAGCCCCGGCCCTCGACTTCGAGCCCGAACAGGTCGGCGGCGCCGCGGTCGGCGGTGCGCACGAGCCCTTCGTCATCGACCACGAGCACGCCGTCGGGGCGAGCCACGATCGGCGCCGGCGGGGCCTCGCCATGGGACTTGCGCGTGGACTTCGCGGGCGCGACGGCGGCGGTGCTGCGCTCGGCCTGCATGCGGCGGTTCTGCTCGGCAAGCGTGCGCTGGATGCCGAGCACTTCGTCGAGCTCGGCCTTCTTGCGCAGGAACACCTTGAGCACGTGCTCGAGCACGGACATGTCGGACTTGAGCAGGCAGGTGTCCGCACCGGCCTCGTAGCCCGCGGCGAGTTCCTCGCGGTTCGAGCCCTTGCCCGTGAGCACGACCGGCACGCCGAAGTTCCTCGGGTTCTGCCGCAGACGCCGCACGACCTCGATGCCGCCGATGCCGCTCTTGAGCGTCGCATCGACCACGATCAGGTCAAATCGCGTGTCGCGAGCGAGCGCGATGCCTTGCGCCCCGCTGTCCGCGCTCGTGACCTCGAAGCCGGCCTTCTTGAGGCGGCCCGCCATCACCAGTCGGGTCGTGGTCTCGTCGTCGATGAGGAGCAGGTGCGTCACGGGAGTCCTCGGGCGGTGCGGGGGTCTTGCGCTACGCTCTCGTTGCGAGAGCGAGCGTCGGGATAGTGGCAAACGGAACGGAACACCTCCATGCAGAGCTTCCCGAGGATCGGGAGTTCCCTGCCGTCGAGGAGGCGCTGGCGAGCGAAAGCGAGCACGCGGATCCGCTGCGGCGCCTCGAGGCGCTGCGTCGGCGGCTCGGTCCTCGGCTGGGGCGACAGGCGGCGGAGCAGGCGGCGCTGCGCGAACGTGCGCACGAGCGCTTTCCGTCGGGCTGGCTGCGCTGGTTGACGCGGCGCGGGCTCGAGCAGTCCACGCGCGAGGCGGTGGCGTGCGAGCGGGCCCGGCGCATCGCGCGCGTGGCGGCGGGCTGCACGGTGTTCGACGGGACGAGCGGCCTGGGAGCCGATGCCCGTGCTGTCTCGGAAATGGGAATATTCGTCGTGGCCGCGGATCGCGACGCGCTCGTCGCCCGCTGTGCTCGGGCCAACCTCTCCGCCCGCGGGCGCTCGGCGCTGGCCGTGATCGCCGACGCGCAGCGCCCGCCCCTGCGGCTCGACGCTCCGCTGTTCCTCGTGATCGACCCCGACCGCAGAGCACGGGGCGCGCGCGAGCTCGACCCCGAGCGCTGGTCGCCGCCGTTGGGGGCCGTGCTGGCGCTCGCGGAACGCTTCCGCGGCGCGTGCATCAAGCTGTCTCCGGCGTTCGACATGGGCTGGCTGGGACTCGAAAGCGCCTCGCGCGGGCTCGCCCAGTGGGTCAGCGACCGCGGCGAGCTGTGCGAGATGAACCTGTGGACGGGCGTCGGTGCGGGCGCGGAGGCGGGGCTGCGGGAGGCGGTCGCGCTCGGCTCGGGGGGCCGCGCCGCGCGCCTCGTCGGGGTCCCCATCCCCGCGGCAGCTCCCCTATCGGAAATTTCTTCCGCCGACTTTTGGCTGTTCGACCCGGATGCGGCGGTCGTGCGCTCGGGGCTGCTCGGGAACTTGGCCCGGGAGCACGGCCTCGCGGGCCTCGATCCCCACCTCGCCTACCTCACGGGGTCGGGTCCGGTCAGCACGCCGTTCGCGCGGGGCTGGCGCGTGCTCGACACCGTGCCCGCCGACGCCCGCAGGGTGCGCGAGAGCCTGACGCGGCTGGGTTTCGGATCGGTCGAAGTGCGCAAGCGCGGCCATAGCGAGCCCGCGGAGGCGCTGGCCGCGAGCTTTCGCGGCAAGGGAGCGCGACGCGGGCTGGTGGCGGTGGCTCGCACCGAGCGCGGCCATCTGGCCTTCGTGCTCGAGCCCGGCACAACGCCCGCGGACGGTCGCGACCACCAAAATCGGCCTTCTTGACCTCGCCAAGGCCGTTGTTCGTCCCGCGCCGGTGGGCCTGCGGGTGGGCCTGAGGGTAAGCCTGAGGGTGGGTGGGCGATGAGGGGATCGAACCCCCGACATCCTCCTTGTAAGGGAGGCGCTCTGACCGCTGAGCTAATCGCCCCTTGACGCCTGTAGTAGTGTATGGCGTTTCCCCATGCATAGGAACGGGCGCGGGAACGCGCGGTCCACGCTCCACCCACGCCAAGCAGACCTCCGACAAGGCCCCCACCCGGGGCCGCCCAGCCCGGTCCCACGCCCTGGGCTCTCCAAGCCGCTCGCCTAGCCCCCAACGATTCGTCCGTCATGCGCATCGCAGTCATCGGTACCGGTTACGTCGGCCTCGTCGCAGGCACCTGCTTCGCCGAGAGCGGCAACCACGTCGTGTGCGTCGACGTCGACGAACGCAAGATCGCGCGCCTCAAGAATGGCGAGGTCCCGATCTACGAGCCGGGGCTCGAGGAGTTGCTCAAGCGCAACGTCCACGACGGCCGCCTGCACTTCACCACCAACTACGCCGACGCGATCCCCAACGCGCAGGTGGTGTTCATCGCCGTCGGCACGCCTCCGGGCGAGGACGGCAGCGCGGACCTGAAGTACGTGCTCTCGGCCGCCAAGTCGATCGCCGTGCACATGACGGGCTACACGGTCATCGTCGACAAGTCGACCGTCCCGGTCGGCACGTCGAAGAAAGTCTCCGCGGCGGTCGCCGCCAACACGCGCCACGAGTTCGATGTCGTGTCGAACCCCGAGTTCCTCAAGGAAGGCGCGGCCATCGACGACTTCATGAAGCCTGATCGCGTCGTGGTCGGCGCCCGCTCGCAGCGCGCGCGCGACGTGATGGACGAGCTCTATGCGCCGTTCGTGCGCACGGGCAATCCGGTGATCTTCATGGACCCGGAGTCGGCCGAGCTCACCAAGTACGCCGCCAACGCCATGCTCGCCACGCGCATCTCGTTCATGAACGAGATCGCCAACATCTGCTCGCTCGTCGGCGCCGACGTCGACAAGATCCGCAAGGGCATCGGCACCGACGACCGCATCGGCTCGCGTTTCTTGTTCGCGGGTTGCGGCTACGGCGGCTCGTGCTTCCCCAAGGACGTCAAGGCGATCGTCAGGACGGCGGAGGACAACGGCTACGACTTCAAGATCCTCCACGCCGTCGAGGCGGTGAACGAGAGGCAAAAGTACGTCGTCGCCGAGCAGGTCAAGAAGCACTTCGGCGCGGACCTCAAGGGCCGCCACTTCGCGGTCTGGGGGCTGGCCTTCAAGCCGCAGACCGACGACATGCGCGAGGCTCCGGCGGTGGTCGTGATCAACGAGCTGCTCGCCGCGGGCGCGACCGTGACCGCCTGCGATCCCGAGGCCATCGGCGAGTGCAAGCGCCACCACCTCGGCGAGCGCATCCGCTACTCGGAGAAGCCGATGGAGGCGCTCGACGGCGCCGACGCGTTGCTGCTCATCACCGAGTGGAACGAGTTCCGCCACCCCGACTTCGACGACATGAAGCGGCGTCTCAAGTCGGCGGTCGTGTTCGACGGCCGCAACATCTATCGCCGCAAGGCACTCGAGGGTCTGGGCTTCACCTACTACGGCATCGGCTGCTGACCCTCGCGCTTCACGCGCACACGCGGCCCGGCTCTCCCGCGCGGCGAGTCGGGCCGCGCTCTCTTGCCGCGGGGGCGCGCGAAAAGCGGCGGACTTTGCGCAGCGGGGCACTGCCCGCGCGCGCGCCGTCCCGTACATTCTGGACCCGCGTCGGCGCCGCCTCCCCGCGCCCGATCCATGGAGCTGCTCAGCGAATTCGAACGCCTCCTCGTCACGCGCGAGGAGCCCACCCGCACGTGCTTCGTGCTGGTGCTGTGCTGGCTGGCGCAGTGCGACGGACACCTCGACGACGACGAGCGCGAGTTGCTGCGCAACGTGACCGCGGGCAGCGGCGCGGAGATCCAGCTCGAGGAGCTGCTCGGCATCGCGCGCCGCGCCACGCTCGGCGACATCCAACTGGCACTGGAGATCCTGCGCGAGTCGAACCCCTCGTCGCGCAAGCCGATCCTGCAACTGGTGATCAGCCTCGCGCTGGTCGACGGACACTTGCTCACGGTCGAGAATCACATCGTGCGCCTGATGGCGGACGTGCTCGGGCTGGGGCTCGACGGCCTGAACGAGGCCTTCCGCGAGATGGTCGGGCACGACTTCCCCGAGCCCGACGATCCCAGCGATCCTGCGTTCTTCGAGCGCGGCCGCGGCGCCGCGGGCGGCTCGACGCGCGCGAGTGATCTGGCGGCGCTCGGCCTCGAGGGCGCGCCCTCCGAAGATGCAATCAAGGCGGCCTACCGGCGGCTGGCGAAGGTGCACCATCCCGATCGCTTCGCGAGCGCTGGCCCCGAGGCGGTGAAGACGGCCGAACTGCAGTTCAAGCGCATCCGCGCCGCCTACGAGAGGCTCTTGGGCGCGTGAGGGATCTCTACCGAGCGCTCGGCCTCGCGTCGAGGAACGTCGACGAGCCGCAGCTGCGCGCGAGCATCGAGCGCTGCGCCAATGCGGAGCTCGCGCGGCGCGCGCGCGCGGTGCTGCTCGATCCCGCGCGGCGACGCCACTACGACGCGACGCTCCTTCAACTCCAGCACATCGCGCGGCTGCGCGCGAACCTCGGCCTTTCGAGCACGGCGACGTGGACCCGCACGGTTGCGGCGAGCGACTTCGACGCGCGGCCCGATGGGAGTCCCTCGCGCTTCGAGTCGCTCAAGTCGCGGCTCGCGCTCGTCGGTCGCGCGGCACAGGCCGCGCAAGCGCCCAAGCCCGAGGGCATGGGCTTTTGCGGCTGCATGTTCTGGCTCGCGGTGTTGATCCTCATCGAGAGCGCTTGGGACTCGTGCCAGCGCTCGTCGCACAGCTCTGGGAGCACGTCGAGCGCGCCGTCGAGAGCGAGCGCCCGCAGTCCGCGTCCTTCGACGCCTCAGCCCGTGTTCGCCGAGCCGCCGCTCGCGCAGCCTCGGACCGGCCAGCTTGAGCGCGGTTCCAAGTCCGTGGCGCCGCTCGCGATCACGACGCGCGAGGGCCACAACGGCTACACCGTCGAGCTGTTCTTGCAGCCCCATGGGAACCTGCGTACGGAGCGCCTCGCGCGCGAGGACTTCTAGCGCGCGGGCACGGGTCGCGGTGGCTCGCGCCGCGTGGGAGCGGGCGACTCAGCCGCGGCCTTGGCGCGTCGTCGCGCGACGGCGCGCTCGAGCGCGGCAATCGAGCGCATCGCGTCGAGCGCATCGCGCACCGCCGTGCCCAGCCGCGTCTCTTCGAGCAGCAGCGGCGCGAGCGAGGCGCGCGCGGTGGCGAGCACTCCGGCGGCGGCCTCGAGGTCGTCGATGCCGATGTACAGCGCGCACCACTCGTCGAAGGCGCGGATGCGATCGAGGGCGTGACTGGCGCGCTCCGCGCAGTGGCGCAGCCAGCGCGCGGCGTCGGAGAAGCGCCCGATCTGCGCGTAGGTCTTGCCGACCCACAGCGCGGCCTCGTCGCGTCGACGCGGCGGAGCGGTCGAATCCGCGGACAGCGCGAGGTACAGATCGAGCGCGCGCTCGCCGTTGCGACGCCGGCGCTCGATGTGCGCGCACTCGAGCGCGGCCTTGGCGCGCAGGTCCGGATCGGGAGACTCGACCCGCGCGAACTCGAGCTCGCGCAGCGCTGCGGCGTCCGCCTCGAGGATGCGCAGTTGCTCGGCGGCGCGGAAGGCGGCCTCGGAGGCGAGCGCGCGCTCGAGCGGAAAGCGCGAGCGCACCGCGGCCCACGCCGCGGCCGAAGCGCGGCGAGCCGCTGGCTGCTCGAGGGCGCGAGCGACGCGCAGCCGCGCCGCGACCGCGAGCGCATGCTGCCAAGCCTCGCTCGAAGTCGCGAACGTGGGCACGGCCGCGATCTCGCGCTCGAACTCGCCCGGCAGCGCGCTGGCGACGAGCACGGGCAGCAGGAGAGCGTGGTGCATGGCTACTGGCCCTCCGCGTGGCGTGCGCGAGAGGCGGCGCAGGCCAGCGGCCCTTCGAGGGCGCGTCCGAGTCGGCGCCGCATGCGATACAGGCGGTGCTTGTCCATGCCTTCCTCGACGACCACGCGCGCGCCCGTGCGTGTCGAGGCGTAGTGGGACTCCAGCCAGGCCCGCTCTTGGTCCTCGAGCTGCGCGAGTGCATTGCGCAACAGCGCGAGCGCCGTGTCCTTGGTCACGACGTGCGCGCCGAGCCGCCAGCGCTCCTCTCCCGCTCCGCCGACGCACTCGTGCACGGGCGCGCGTTCCGCGACGCAGTCGAGATCCTCGAGCAGCTCGCACCGCACGCGCGATTCGCGTCGGCCGCGGTCCGCGAGCGCATTGGCCGCGATGCGCAACACCCACGGTTCGAGGCGGCGCGGACGCTGGCCGCGCCGACGCGAGTGCATCGCGCGCAGCAGCGTCTCCTGCACGAGGTCCTCGACCTCGTTCGAATCGGCGCAGCGCCGCGCTCCGAAGGCTCGCACCAGCGGCGCGAGCTCGGCCAGCCCGCCCCAACAGTCTCTTGTCGTTCCCGTCGACATCGCTTCGAGTTCTCCTGCGCCGCGATCGCTGTCGCGGCGCGGGGCCAAGGTCGCTCGAAGGCAAGAGTTCGTGGCGTTGTGGAGAACTGAGTGGACTCAGCGGTCGCTAGGACTGGACTGCGAAGCGGGGAATTCCCGGGCGCAGGCGCGCTCCCCGCGCGCGCACTCCCCAGTGCGCCACCGACCGGCGAGCCGCGGCCGCCCCCAACACCGCGGGCGGCGGGGGCCGAAGCACCCCGCCGCCCGCGCTGGAAGCGAAATCCACCCTTGGGAGGCCTAGCGGCGAGAATCGCGCGCCTTGGCGGCCCATTCGGACCCGGGGTACTCGGTCACGAGCTTGCGGTACATCTTGGTCGAGCTCGGCTTGGCGGCCTCGCCCATGAACTCGAACACCTTGCCGGCCTGATAGAGCGCGCGCGGCACGTAGCGCGTCTGGTCCTTGTAGACCACGACCACGCGCAGGTAGTGCAGCACCGCTTCCTCGAGAATCGCCGACGCGTCGCCGTTGGCGCGCAGCTTGTCGACCGCTTCCTGAAACAGGCAGTCGCCCATGCCCGCGTAGGCGCCCGCGAGGGTCGCGCCGTCGGCCTTGGGATCTCTGGTGACCTGATCGTAGAGCTTGCGGGCCTTGGCGAAGTCCTTCGTCTCGCCCTCGATGTAGGTCTCGGCCTCGAGCACGCGCGCGCGATTGCGCACGGCCGGGAAGGTCGAACCGGCCGCGGTGCCGATCTCGATGTAACGGTCGCGGCGGGCCTGCACCTTGGCGTTGCCGAGCTCGACTTCGAGCATCTCGGCCTGCAGACGGAAGGCGTCGGAGAGCGCCTTGGACTGCACGAGCGCCTTGAGCGACGCGACGGTCGCGACCGCCGCCTCGCCCTGCTTGAGATCGCGCTGGGCAGCGGCCTTGGCGATGAAGGCGGCCGGCACGTAGCGCGACTCGGGGAGCTTCGACGCGAGCAGGTCGGCGAGCGCGACCACCTTTTCGGTCGACTCCTTGCTGCCCATGGCCTGATGGGTCTCGATCGCGCGGAAGAGCGCGTAGCCCGGCGCCCAAGCCTGCTTGTCCTTCTTGTTCGTGCCCGAGAAGATCGACTCGGCGAACTCCTCGAAGCCGTCGGCGGCCGATTCGAGGTTGCCTTCCTCGAGGTCCGAGTGGGCCGAGACGATCAGCCCGGGGACCTTGCTCAGGTAGGTCACCGAGAGCACCTGTTCGGCGGCGACGTTTTGCTCGCCCGCCTTGCCCTTGGCCTTGTACAGCACGCCGGCGAGGGTCTCGTTGGTGATCTCGACGTCCTCGAGCGTCTTGCCGTCGGTGGTCGTGATGCGGTCGGCGAGGGCGGGGGTGGCGGCGACGAGGAGGGCGAGGAGCGCCGCGGAGCGGAGGTTGCTCATTGGGGGGAACCGCATGGGGGAAACTGGGGTCGGGCCTCGGGACCTCGGGGATACCCGCCGCGGGCGCGGGGGTTACGGCCGCCCGAGGGGCCGGGTCGTGAGGGCCGCGGAGGATACGAGCGGGCGCGGAAAACTGTCAACGCGGACCGCAGGCGGGATCGCGCGGGGCGTCGGGGCCAGCGCCCGCGCCCGTGCCCACGCCCG
>Ga0194120_10004169_pt1 | contig 22631 bp, 17 predicted proteins | sample TA2MahCa65mmetaG_FD_148642 | JGI IMG/M metagenome (GOLD analysis project Ga0194120, IMG submission 148642) | Freshwater microbial communities from Lake Tanganyika, Tanzania - TA2015019 Mahale Deep Cast 65m | ecosystem: Environmental > Aquatic > Freshwater > Lake | place: Tanzania: Lake... | reverse complement strand
TCGCGGTCCCAGTGGGTGTGGGAGATGACGTGGAGCGTCCTCATCGGGAGTCCTTTCCGGGAACCCGGTCGCCGTGTTAGACCAAAGTCTGTGCTCACAGCATGCCAGGACGAGTCGCCTCGCGGAAGGGCGGTCTCCGCGTGGAGCCACCGCTTCAAACACGCGACATCGGACGCGCTACGCATGATGATGACGTCTCTCACCCCAAAGCCTACATGAGCCGAATTTACACACCTATTGACGGAACCTCAAGTCCTGTATAAGCTTCTCCTGCACGTAACCGCCAACACTGCGGACTTCACCTCGCCGCGATCGTGTTATATGAAGATCACTGCCTATGCCAGCGCCCCGAGCTGCCGCTGAAATCCTTAGCTTCATCGTTAGCTGGTTGTTCCGGCTGCTGTGGACTGTCCTTTACGCTCTTCTCTTCGCATTGTTCTACCTATTTAGGCTACTAAGGCGTCCTGTCACATGGAGTGGTCAACGATGCGTCATGCAGATCGAATCCGCACTTGCGGGCGACTCGCTCACCGCGTTAGCGGGATCGATGGGGTGTCTGTGTGGACTGTTGCTTCTCGTTCCAATTGATTTCGCGTTGTGCGCGGCACAGCGACTTGCTGGACATATGGCGGTACTCATCGAAAGGAAGGTGCAATGGATATTACGGGCCAGAAGGCGCTGCGGCAGATAGTTGAAGAGTATTCTAATTTGCTCGGAGACGTTGTGTTAGGCATGGATCGCTCGATTTCAGATCTCACAGAGAAGATCGAATCCGCTCTTCGAGTACTGGACAAGAAGTCAGATCGTCTCGAGTCTCTCATCGGTGAAGCGCGCTCCCTGCTATCAACCACACAGGGCGATGTCGAGAAAATGAGAGCCGCGATGAGCCGGATGGAACAAGACGCCACCCGCTTCGCGACTCTAGTAGACTCGACACGGTTCACGCGCAACGAGCGTCTCATCTACGTCGCGATGGCAGTAGCGGTCCTCTCACTCATCGTGTCAGTCGCTCAGATCATCGTTCGTTAGGAGATCGCCTGTGGACAGCCGTCTTGTCGACCTCGGGCGCAAGTACCGCAGATCGTCATCGCGAGACGAAATGATCTCCAACCTACGGGGAACGCGTCGTGCGATGATTCGACGCGATGAGTTCGCTCTCTTCGACTGCATCGCGTTAGTCCTTGGGATATCCGACTCAGCGATCGGCGCCCAGCACGTATCCAGTTCCTTGACACCTCAGATGGAAGAAGCATTCCATCTTGCCTTTCCACAATCGTCGCTTGCAGAGCTAGACAACGCGAGCGGAGACACACTGCGCGGGTTTCTAAACGGGTGGAAGGGCAAGTACTTCGAAGTGCTTGTCCGAGACAAACTGAACGCAGGCGAGCGACTGGGCGATCTGCGCCTAGACCACGGACAGACAGCCGAGCTCGCGTCGGATGTCACACAGCCAGGATGGGACCTCCGGGTCGTCGATGCCCACGGTCACGTTGTCGATCATCTTCAGATGAAGGCGACATCTTCTTTGGCTTATGTCAAGGATGCGATCCAGGCACATCCAGACATTAAGGTCATCTCAACAGATGAGATCGCGCATGGCTCCGGTGCCTTCCCAAGCGGCGTTACGAACGCTGAACTCGACACGAACCTACTCCATGCGCATGACTCAATGCACGGGCACCTACACGCAGCGCTCGACTCGTTCGACGCACTGCCTTTCGTCATGATCGTCGCCACCGAAGGGTATCGTTGCTTGGTCGGAAGGAAGTCGCTTGAGCTCGCACTCCAAGATGGTCTGACACGGTCTGTCGCTTCGCTGAGTGCGATGGGGGCCGTAGCAGTTGTCCACTTCCTCGACGGTGGGCTTATCTCGATCCCCGTCGCAATCATTGTCCGCCTAGGTGTAGGTAGCTTCTTGAGTCAGATCCGGTCGAATCACCAGTATACCGAAGTTTTCCGAACGAGAGTGACGCAACTGAAGCCGCTGTTATCAGCATACGCAACGACGAACCGATAGCTTCCGCACGACGGGCGAGCGTCCACAATCGTTTGCCCTTGTGCAAGTGCGTCGGTGTTGGAGTGGTATCAGGATTGGGCTGACGGAGGTTCCGTCAATAGGTGTCTAAGATCAATCGGCGGCGACCTCCCACGCTGATTCCTGTTGAACTCCTGTTCGCGGATATGCTCCGAGAAGCAGGGCTCCGCAACCCACAGATCGCGCGCATTCGCAAACGGAATTCAAAGAAGGAGCTCTACGAGTTCGACGTGAGCGCCACGAAGTAGTCGCCCTCCCGCCCATCCACGCCAGATTTTCGCAACCCCGCCGCATGACGACCCGTTGAAATCGACGTACCGGCAGTGTGGAAATCTTGTGGATAAGCCTGTGGGTAATCCCGTGGAAAACCCCGAGCTGCCTCACGGGTCGCGCCAGTAGACGCAAGCCGACTTGGCGCGTTAAGGGCGACGTAGCTGCAGGACATCCACCCATGACAGGAACCGGCGATGGCTGAACCATCCCCCTCCCTCTGGGAGGAGATCGTCTCGGAGATCGGCGACGGCGACCCCTACCTGGAGCAGGCACACGGTTCTCTGGTGGGAGAGTCCGACCTCGACGTCGCTGTCTCGTCCGACTGGGCGCGCCAGGTCATCGAGCGGCGCTATCTCGAGAGCATCCGCGCCGCGATGCAATCTCGCTTCCCCGACGCAACCGCCGACGTGCGCATTCACGTCGACTCGAACCTCCGCACGCCGCCGGCGGTGTCCGCCGCCCCCTTCGAAGACCTGCGCGACACGGAACCGGAAGCCCCAACGGAGATATCCCCCGACTCCTTCCGACGGGAGCGACGCACTCGCATTCTCCCCGCCGGCGAGAACGACCGCGCCGGGAATATCAATCCCCGCTACACGTTCGACCGCTTCGTCGTCGGTTCCAGCAACCGCTTGGCGCACGTCGCCGCCCTCTCGCTCGCCGAGAACCCCGACGGCAAGACGATCAACCCGCTCTTCATCTACGGGGGCGTCGGGCTGGGCAAGACCCACCTGCTCCACGCCATCGGGAACCTCGTCCGGCAGAAGCACCCGCACCTCAAGGCGCTCTACGTCTCCGCCGAGACCTTCACCAACGACATGGTCGAGGCGATCCGGTTCAGCACGGCGAACGCGAACCGGAACAAGTACCGCACCATCGACGTCCTGCTGATGGACGACATCCAGTTCCTGCAGAAGAAAGCGCAGTCGCAGATCGAGTTCTACAACACCTTCAACGACCTGCATAACGCGAACAAGCAGATCGTCCTCGCCAGCGACAGCTACCCGAAGGATATCCCGGAGCTCGAGGAACGCCTGCGCTCCCGGTTCATGTGGGGCATGATCACCAGCATCGACACGCCGGAAGTCGAGACGCGCATCGCGATCCTCCAGCGCAAGGCGGAGGACATGGGCATCGACCAGGTGCCCACCGATGTCGCGCTCTATATCGCCGAGAACGTCGCGACGAACATCCGCGAACTGGAAGGCGCGCTCGCGACGGTCTACCGATACGCTCATTTGGAGGCTCTGCCGGTAACCGTCGATCTCGTCCGACACGTGCTACGGCGGCAGAACGATGACGGCAGTAGCATCGCGCGCCAGCCGATCAGCACCGACTTGATCCAGCGGGTCGTCGCCGACTTCTACCGCATGAAGCCCAACGAACTGAAGGCGAAGAAGCGCACGAAGCGCATCGCGACGGGCAGACACGTCGCCATGTACCTCTGCCGGCAGCTCACGGACCTGTCGTTCGTGGACATCGGGCAGGATTTCGGTGGGAGAGACCACAGCACGGTCATCAGCGCGTGCACCAAGATCGAGAAGGAGATCGAGCGGAGCTCGGAGCTCGCCCGGACGATCCAGGAGATCATCCAGCGGATCCAGGGGAACCGCCGGTGATGGTTCGCTGAAATACTTGCGTTAGATACACATTCACGAGCACGGGCGAGCAGAGGGCGATTCGTTTCTTGCGTCGCAATATCGGTTCAGGCGCCCGGATCGACGATCAGGTGGGAACGATGGTATCCCGCGAACTTCTCAACAGTTCTCCACAAGTTATCCACAACCGTTCGATGGCGTCTTGCGATTCCGACGGCAGGAATCGCCTAGTTGGCTCAAGAAGCCCGAAATGTGGAAAACTCCGGGGAAAACCTGTGCGAATCGCGTGGAAGTCGCGTGGAAAGGCGTGTGTAACCCGCTCTGCGCCGTGTTTTCAGCATATCGCTGTGGGGAACATCCCTCACTTATCCACAAAGAACGCAACGGAACACAGCCTCTTGTCATCGGGCTTTCGGCGACCTATCCACTTCTCCACCGTGCCTACTACTAATGCTATGGGTACAATATGACAAGAAGAGAGACAGAAAGAACCAGACTGTGAACGAGATGACGTGCTGGGATCCGGGCGCGAACGAAATATGAGATTCTGAGCCGCTGACACCCAATATCGGAATCCCGGATGGAGTCGACCGAAGCCATCCATAGGAAGAGGACGGAATCGATGAAGATCCGCATCGCCCAGGAGGTTCTACTTCCGGCGATCCAGAAGCTGCAGAGCATCGCCGCGACGAAGAACACGCTCCCCGTGCTCGCCAACGTCCTGATCGACGCGCGAGACGGCGAGATCGTGATGACCGCGACGGACCTCGAAGTGGGGCTCCGCCTAAAGGTCGCTGGAACCGTCGAGCAAACGGGAGCCGTCACGATCCCGGCGCGAAAGCTGGGCGACTTGACCCGCCAACTTCCCGCCGGCGAAGAGATCCGCTTCGAGGCGACGGCGAACCATCAGGTGCAGATCGAGTGCGCGCGAAGCAACTTCCGCATCTACGGACTGGCTCCCGATGAGTTCCTCCACGGTCTCGCGCCGGAGACGTTTCCGAAGGATCCGTCCGAAGGCGGCGTCTCCTTCACGATGGATGCCGCGCTGATTCGGACGATGGCGGAACGGACGCGGTTCGCCGCCTCGACGGAGGAGACGCGCTACTTCCTGAACGGCGTCTACTTCCATATGACGCCGAAGTTCGTGCGCCTCGTCGCGACGGACAGCCGGCGGCTCGCGATGATGACGCACGAAGTCGAAGACCTTGTCAAGAAGGACACGGGCGTCATCCTGCCCCTCAAGGCGGTCGATGAGCTGCTTCGGACGTTCGGTGACGAGGGCGACCTGCGAATCGCTCTCCGCGACAACCAGATCGCGTTCAGCACCGAGAACACGACGCTCATCAGCCGACTCATCGAGGGCGAGTATCCGAACTATGGGCAGATCGTCTCCGGCGTGAAGGATAATCCGATCACCGTGACCGCTGCGCGTGAGTCGCTGTTGGCGACGCTGGCGCGCGTCAGCCTGTTCACGAATCCCAAGACAGCTTCCGTGCGGTTCGACGCCAAAGAGAACACGCTCCTCGTCTCGGCGAGCAGTCAGGACTTCGGCGAGGCAAAGGATGAGATCGACGCGTCAACCACGGAGCCGATCCAGATCGCGTTCAACGTCCGCTTCATCACGGACGCGCTCCGGGCGATCGAGACGGACGAGGTGCGCATCAACCTGAAGGAACCCACGAGCGCGGGCGTCATTCGTCCGGCGGACGACGAGTCGAACTACCTCTGCCTCATCATGCCCATGCGGCTGGAGTAGCCATGAGCAAGCTGCGCGTCGTCAAAGCCAGCGACGTGATGGGGTTCAGCCCGGCGGCGACGGAAAGCGCGTACATCTCCCGCCTGCTCGTCGACTCCGAGGGCGTCGGCTCCACGCGGCTCCAGATCAACCACGCGACCCTCAAGCCGGGCAAGGCTCCCGGAAAGGGAGAGGCGCACCCGGAACCCCATGACGAAGCCTATTACATCCTCAGCGGACAAGGCTTGATGGAGTTCTGGGACAAAGGCGAACACGAAGCCTACGAGGTGGGTCCCCAAACGGCGATCTTCATTCCCGCCGGAACCGGACACCGCATCACGAACACGGGCGATGAAGACCTCGTGTTCCTCACCCTCTGGCCCATCGCGCCGCAGTACGAAGGCGTGAACGGCGTCTACGACGAGCGCAAGCGCGCCTGGGGCAGAGCCTTCCGCCGCGTGGACGAGTGACCGCCCTGCGCGTCGAGCTCCGTGACCGCGTCGCGCTGGTGACCGGATCGACGCGGAACATCGGCAGAGCGATCGCCCTCGCCTTCGCAGGGAACGGCGCGGACGTGATCGTCAACAGCCACGAGCCGGACGGAGCCGAGGAGGTCGTCGGCGAGATCGAACGGCGGGGTCGGCGGGCGTGCTTCCTGCAAGCCGACGTCAGCGACCGTGGGCAGGTCGCCGCGATGTTCGCCGAGGCGATCCGCCGGTTCGGGAGGCTCGACCTGCTCGTCAACAACGCAGGCGTGAACGTTGGACCCGACCGCCGCGCTCCCATCCACGAGTTCCGCGACGAGGACTGGCGGCGGATCATCGCGACGGACCTCGACGGGATGTTCTACTGCTCCAAGGCCGCAGCGGCGCACATGGTCGAGCGCCGGTCGGGCAAGATCATCAACATCGGGTCGGTGGCGGGCTTGGTTCCGCTGCGACAGCAGATCGCGTTCGTCGCGGCGAAGGCGGGCGTCGCCAACCTGACGAAGGGCATGGCGCTGGAGCTCGCGCCCTACGGGATCCGGGTCAACGCCATCGCGCCGGGCTCCATCATGACCGAGGGAACGCGCTCGCTCTTCTACGGCGAGGGCGACGCCGAGAAGCGCCGGCGGGCGGAGAGCCTCATCGCGCACATCCCGCTGGGCGCTCCCGGAACGCCGGAGGACATCGCCCAGGCGGCGTTGTTTCTGGCGAGCGCCGCGTCGGACTACGTGACGGGTCACGTCCTGGTCGTGGACGGCGGCTGGACGTGCGGCTACAACCGGGAGTGGTGAGCCGACTAGACCCCTCCCCCACGCTTCGCGGGGGGAGGGACAGGAGCCTCCTCCGCACTTCGCGGAGGGAGGGGACGGTATCTCGTCCGCACTTCGCGGGGGAAGGCAGAGCGATTCTGACTCGGGCCCTCACCGCGCCTTGCGGGCGGAGGGAACGAGAAGGTTCGCGGACGCAAGACCAAACAGGAACATCGCGTGCGTCTCATCGAGCTGACTCTCGACTCCTTCCGCAACTACGCCGAGGCGAGCCTCGCCTTCGCCGACTTCAACGTCATCGTCGGGCAGAACGCCCAGGGCAAGACCAACCTCCTCGAAGCGATCCTCTTCCTGGCGACGACCAAGTCGCACCGCGCTTCGGCGGATGAGGAGCTCGTGCGCGAGGGCGGCGAGTCGTTCTATGTCGGCGGAACCGTCGAGGACGACGTCGTGCAGCGGCGCGTCGAGATCGGCTACGTCCTGGGCGGCCGGAAGCAGGTGAAGCTCGACGGGAAGGTGCAGGCGAAGTACTCGGCGCTCATCGGTCAGGTGAAGGTCGTCTTCTTCTCGCCGGAATCGCTCTCGTTCGTCAAAGGGAGTCCGGGAGACCGCCGGCGGTTCCTCGACGTGCTGGTGTCCCAGGTGCGCCCGGAGTACCTCAAGACGCTCCAGGACTACCAGACGGCGCTGCGCCAGCGGAACGAAACGCTCAAGCAGATCCGCGAGGGGCGGTCGTCGTCGGCGCTCATCGAGATATGGGACGAGCCGCTCGCGGCGTCGGGGTCGGCGCTGGGGTCGATGCGCGCGCGAGTGTGCGAGGAGCTCCGACCGGTCTTCCAGCGCCAGCAGGCGTATCTCACGAGCGGGTCGGAACACGGCGACTTGCACTACGCGCCGAACGTACCCATTTCCGAGGCGGAAGACGAAACGCAGAGCCGCTTCAAGACTCAACTGCGGGAGGAGCTCGACGGTGATATCGCCCGTGGGAGCACGTCCGTGGGACCCCATCGAGATGACGTGTTCATCTCCGTGAACGGGTCGGACGCGCGGAAGTACGGCTCGCAGGGGCAGCAGCGGACGTTGACGCTGGCGGCGAAGCTCTCCGAGCTGGAATGGATCCGCGCGACATGCGGGACGCTCCCGCTGCTCCTGCTGGACGACGTGACCTCCGAGCTAGACGAGATGCGGACGCGCCTGTTGTTCGAGGCGCTGCACGAGCTGCCGCCGCAGGTGTTCCTGACGACGACGCGCCTGGAACCGGAGCTCTACCAGTCGTTCGAGCCGGCGATTTGGGAGGTCCGCGGCGGCGTGGCGAAGCGAGCGGAGAGCGCTGCATGACGCGCGCTCCGGCGATGCCAACGCGTGATCCGGTACCCGACACAGGTACCACGCGTGCTCGTCGTCGTTCAATGCGCCTGCCTGAGTACGACTACGCGCAGGCGGGTGCGTACCACGTCACGATCGTTACCTACCGGCGCGTCTGCCGATTCGGCGACGTGGCGGACGGTGAGATGCGGATGAATGAGAGTGGTCGGATCGTGGACAAGGCGTGGGACGATCTTCCGAGCCACTATGCGCACGTGGTACTGGGTGCGTTCATCGTCATGCCGAATCATGTGCATGGAATCATCGTCTTGATGGACGACGATAGGCGTGTTGCGGTAGGGGCGGGTCTCAGACCCGCCCCTACGTCCCCATCATCACTCACTCGGCACGGCTTGCCGGAGATCATCCGCGCACTCAAGTCGTTCTCGGCGAGGCGCATCAACGCGGCGCGGAGCACTCCCGGCGCGCCAGTGTGGCAACGCGGATACTACGAGCGCATCATCCGCGACGAAGACGAGATGAACGACGTCCGCGCCTATATCGAGGCGAACCCCCTGCGGTGGGCGGACGATCCGGAGAACATCGGCATGTAGGAGCGACCCGGCGGGTCGCCCTCGTCATGAAGCGGGCGACGCATCGCGTCGTCCCTACGTAACGGCTGGGACATTGGGCATGCGATCCGTCCGAATCGACGCCGTCATCGAACGGCTCTTCGCCAAACGGGGCTATGACCGCCGCCGGAGGATCGAGCGCGTCTTCGACGTGTGGGACGAGGTCCTCGGCGAGGAGCTCGCGAAGCTGGCGCGCCCGCTGAGCGTCGAAGACGGCCTCCTGACGGTGACCGTCCCGGACTCGGCGGCGGCGTCTGAGGTATCATTCTCGCGGGAGGCGATCCTGCACCGGATCAACGACTATCTCGGCGTGCCGGCGGTCGACGACCTGCGCACGCGCGTACAGGAACGGTCGCGTCGTCCTCGTGAAGCGCCCGGACAGGTTCCCCAGTCCCATGTTGTGCCGGCAGAAGATGCCTTCGACCCGGAGCGGGGCACGCTGAGCCAGCAAGAGATCGCGTGGATTGAGGAGAACGCGGCTCGGCTCGAAGGCGTCGAAGCGCGTTCCGGGCTTCGCCGCGTCTTGATGATCCAACTGAAGCGCGCCAAGTGGGACGAGGCGCGCCGCAGACATCAGCAGTCGTGATTTCGGTGTCCTGAGCGAGAGGAGCTCGTCCATCGGTGGCAACCGAGTATAACGCCAGCAGCATCCAGATTCTCGAAGGGCTCGAAGCCGTTCGGAAGCGGCCCGGCATGTACATCGGCACGACGGGCCTCGCCGGGCTCCACCAGCTCGTCACGGAGCTGGTCGACAACAGCATCGACGAAGTGACCGCCGGCTACAGCTCCGAGGTCGAGGTTGTCATCCACGAGGACGGCAGCGTCAGCGTCACCGATGACGGTCGGGGCATCCCGATCGACATGCACGCGTCGGGCAAGTCGGCGCTGGAGGTCGCGTTGACCATCCTGCACGCCGGCGGGAAGTTCGACGGCAGGGAGAACGCCGGTTACAAGGTCGCCAGCGGGCTCCACGGCGTCGGGCTCTCCTGCGTGAACGCGCTGTCGGAGTCGCTCCATGTCGAAGTGCGGCGCGATGGGAAGGTGCACCAGCAGCGGTACGCGCGGGGCATCCCGACGACCGAGCTCCAGGTGAGCGGCATCAGCCGCAAGACCGGCACGAAGGTCACCTTCTGGCCCGACCCCGAGATCTTCCCGGATCGGACGTTCAGCTTCGACACGCTCTCGTCACGTCTGCGCGAGCTCGCCTTCTTGAATCGGGGCGTGCGGATCGTCCTGCGCGACGAACGACCCGCCGAAGACGGCAAGCTCAAGGAACCCCGCGAGTTCCACTATGAGAACGGGATCGCCGAGTTCGTCGCCTATCTCAACCAGGGCAAGGACGTCCTCTACCGCGAGCCGCTCCTGTTCCAGGGAGAACGCGACGGCACGCAGGTCGAGATCGCGTTCCAGTACAACGACGACTACGATGAGGTCATCTATTCCTACGCCAACAGCGTGAACACCAAGAACGGCGGCACGCACGTCAGCGGGTTCAAGACCGCCCTCACCCGGACGATCAACCAGTACGCGAAGGACAACGGCTCCTCGCGCACGTCGAAGGTGAAGCTCACCGGCAACGACATCCGCGAGGGGTTGGTCGCCGTCGTCAGCGTGCGCGTGTCGAACCCGCAGTTCGAGGGTCAGACGAAGGGCGCGCTGGGAAACACCGAAGTGGACGGCATCGTCCAGACGATCGTCAACGAGCAGCTCGCGACAGCGCTCGAGGAAAACCCGACGATCGCCAAGCGGATCATCGAGAAGAGCATCCAAGCAGCGGCGGCGCGGGAAGCCGCCAGCCGGGCGCGCGACCTGACGCGGCGCAAGGGCATCCTCGGTTCCTCGTCGCTGCCGGGCAAGCTCGCCGACTGCGCGGAACGCGATCCGGCGAAGTCGGAGCTCTTCCTTGTCGAGGGCGACTCCGCCGGTGGAACCGCCAAGCAGGGGCGCGACCGCATGTTCCAGGCGGTTCTGCCGCTGCGGGGCAAGGGGATCAACGTCGCCAAGGCGCGTCTCGACCGCGTTCTACGGAACGAGGGCATCGTCACCATCGTCTCGGCGCTGGGAACCGGCATCGGGAAGGACGACTTCGACATCGCGAAGCTCCGCTACCATCGGGTCATCCTCATGGCGGACGCCGACGTGGACGGGGCGCACATCCGCACGCTGCTACTGACGTTCTTCTTCCGCCAGATGCCGGAGATCATCCACGCGGGGCATCTGTTCATCGCGCAGCCGCCGCTCTACCGCGTGACGCGGGGCAGGCGCGTCGAGTACCTGCAGACGGACGAGCAGTTGACCGAGTTCCTCCTGAACGCCGCGCTGGACAACGTGCGCGTGCGAAACCTGCGACGCGATGAGGACTACACGGCGGAAGAGCTCGAAACGCTGGTGAACGCCGTCCGCCGGGTCGAGAAGCTGGTCAACGACCTGGGACGGCGCGGCATCGATCGCCAGCGGCTCTTCGCCCAGCACTTCCGGGGCGAGGAGCGCGTCCGGCTCTGGCGCATCGAGACGGACGAGGGCGAGTTCTACCGCTTCGAGGACGAAGGCTATGCCGACCTGTTGCCTCAGGATTCCGTGGAACGCGACGCGCAGATGAGTTTCGCGCAGCTCGCGGAGGACTCGGAGCTCCACGAGATCATCGTCGAGGATGTCTCCGACCTGCCGGAGATCCAGGAGATCGACGTCCTCGTGGTGGGTCTGCGCCCGCTGAACATTCTGCCGACGGACTTCCTCGTCGTCGGCGAGGAGGGCGCGAATACGGACACCATCTTCCGGCTGACGCACGGGACCCGGACGGAACGCGAGAAGACGGGTCGGTCGGTGTGGGAGCTTTTCGATCACATCCTGACAGTCGGCAAGCAGGGCTTGAACATCATGCGCTACAAGGGTCTCGCCGAGATGACCTGGGAGCAGCTCCGCGAGACGACGATGAACATCGAGAAGCGGACGCTCCTGCAGGTGAAGCTGGAGGACGTCGTCGAGGCGGATCGGATGTTCACCGTCCTGATGGGCGATCAGGTGGAACCGCGCCGCGACCTGATTGAGCGGTACGGTCAGCATGTTGAGCTCGATCTGTACGGGGCGTAAACAGCGCACGAGCGGTTCCGCACACGAAAGCGTCCGCATCGCGTGTTCCACGCGTACTGGGATACGAAGCTGGAGCTCGTTTGGTCAGCGCTCGACGAACTCGATGCCCTCGAACGCGCCGTTCGTAAGGTCTACGTCGAATGACGGAACCAACTTCCGCCGCTACTTCGGGCTGCTATGCCTTCTCGAAAGGCTTCTGCCGTGCGAGATCGACCTGCTGACCCGGAACGAGATCAGACCGCACGCGCGCGAAAGCATCGAGCGCGACCTGATTCCCGTGCTCTGACGGCGATAGACGGCGGGAATCTGCGAGTTGTTCTCAGTTGTACACACTCGGTCGGTGCGCCGGAAACGCGCGCCGCTGCTGGGATGAACGAGGATATCCACCGAGTTATCCACAAGTTGTGAACAGGTAGTCCACGAACGCGGTTGGTGCGTTGAGCGCCCAAGCACTATCCTATCCATGCGATTTCCTGATATCTCGCAGGGAAGGACACACCGTTGAGCATCGGGGATCGATGGCTCCGCTGGGTGGGACTCCTCATCGCGGTTGGACTTGTCCGACTCGCTTCCGCGCAGGATTTGGCGACGGACACGCGCATCGCGTTCGTCTCGGAACGCGACGGCAACGCGGAAATCTACCTCATCCGACCTGACGGCTCCGATCCCGTCAATCTGACGAATCATCCCGCGTCCGACACGCTTCCGAAATGGTCTCCTGACGGGAAGCGCATCGCGTTTCTCTCGAAGCGCAACGGTACGACGGATCTGTTCGCGATGAACGCGGACGGTTCGGGCGTCACGCCGCTGGCGAGCGTCGTCACGGACTTCGCTTGGTCACCGGACGGGACGCGGATCGCCTACGGGGATGGCAAGGCAGTCTACCTTGGGGACCAGCCGACGATATCGGTCGTGAACGCGGACGGGTCCAACGCACATCCCGTGGCGGCGGGCGACGAATTCGCCTGGTCTCCTGACGGAACTCAACTCGCCGTCATGTCGACAGGCCAGAGAGCCAGTGCAGAACCTTTCCCGCGACTGTTCGAAGAGGCTATCGTCGTCAGTGCCGATGGCAGTGAGGCGATACTTGCGTACTCCACGTCGTTCATCGCTACAGGTCATTCCACCCAACCATTCACACCGATCTGGTATCAAGACGGTTCGCGTGTCATCTTCTTCACTGCTCTTTGGAGCGGCCACCGGCACTATCGCGGCGGCAGGGCCGTCTCCGTGCATCCCGACGGCTCCGACCAGGTATTCCTCCCTGAGCTATACTCCAGACCCCTCTCCATCTCTCCTGACGGAATGCGCATTCTATGGACGCTCTTGCCGACACAGCCCGGCCCCAATACGTTACTTCTCTCCGTGACGGACTTGAGCGGAACGAACGCGCAGCGACTGAGTCCCGCATCGCTGAGCATTTCCGACGCATCCTGGTCGCCTGACGGAACCCACATCCTCGGCTGTATATCAAGATTGAAGAGCCCCGGCGATGTAGGTCTGTACCTTGTCGCGGCAGACGGATCAGAGCGTGAACGACTGACGTCCTGGGACGACTACCAGCCGGACTGGCAACCGATACCCGCCGTTGCGCCGTCAATGGTATTCGAGGGCACCTTGCCCGCCGGTCTGAGCATCTTCGCCGCGCCGCTACGGACGGACACGCTCAGCGGAGGAGGACAGACCATCTCCGTCGCCGAGGACGGCGGTGTTCTCATGGCGCGCCACCTCATCCGCCTCGGATCGACGGTCTGCGTCCGGCTGGTCGACGGGCATTGGGAGGCGGTCATCGGACGGGAAGGGCGCATCGTCTTCGGGCGGGACTTCCCGATAGAAGCCGCGCGGGGTTACGTCATCAACCTCCTGTCACCGATAGCGATCACCGTCGTAGGGACGGCGCACGGCACGCCGGCTCCCGCGTCTCCAGCGAGCCCGTCAGCTGTATGGGCATTCGCGGTTGCGGGTCGGGTCGAGGATGCGACGATCCTTCCGGAAGGGACGCGGGTTCGCGTGCGGAACACGCGGTTGAGCCGCGCCGTCGAGGCTGCGATCGAGTCGGATGGCAGCTTCGCCGCCGCGCTGGTGGACGGGGATCAACAGGTGACGGTCGGGGAGGGGGATCTTGTCGTCCTGGAACTTGTCGCGCGGCGCGGGGAAATCATGGGTCGGACGACGGCGTTGCGCGTCAGTCCGGACGACCTGCGGAACGCGTCCGCCGTCGCGAGCGTTTCCGCGCGACCGGAACGTACCCATCTCTTACCGAACTATCCGAATCCCTTCAATCCGGAGACGTGGATACCCTACGTGCTGGCGGACTCCGGCGAGATGACGATCCGTGTCTTCGACACGCGCGGGACGCTCGTACGGACGCTGATCCAGGCCGTCCGACCAGCGGGCTACTACACGGATCGCGGCTCGGCAGTATACTGGAATGGGAGCAACGACGCGGGCGAGACCGTCGCGAGCGGGGTCTACATCGTCGAGCTCTGTCAGGGGTCGAGCCGGAGCGTCCGGCGGGTCGCTATCGGACGGTGAGGGTCACGAAACGCCGTGCGAAGCGATGACATCCGTCGCCCTTCCGAACGTTATCGTAAATGGTGCACTTTGCGTTCGTGTCGTAAGCGATTAGCTCCGCCAGCATCCGAACCGCGCTCCGCGAGGGCAAGGTGGCTCTATGAAGCGGGCTCGGCAAGTGGATGAGATCGTGAACCAATGGGCTTCCCGAGCCGAGAACGACCTGGTGAACGCGGCACTTCATACGGACGAAGAGGCACAGCGCATGAACAGCGAAATCCTGTTCCTGGCTGAAGAGTCGCTCGAGGGCGGATACGAAGCGCGGGCGCTCGGCCACGCGATCTTCACCCAAGCCGAGACGTACGACGAGCTCAAGGACATGATCCGCGATGCGGTGTGCGTGCATTTCGAAGAGGAAGACCGTCCCCGAATCATCCGTGTACACTTCGTCCGGGAAGAAGTGCTCTCCGCGTGAGACTTCCTCGCGACATTAACGGCGACGAACTCGTGGCTCGCTTGGCACGGTTCGGGTATGTGGTTGTCCGGCAGAGCGGGAGCCATCTGAGGTTGACTTCGACGTTCAGGGATGAAGCCCATCACGTCACCGTTCCGCGCCATCAGCCTCTCAAAGTCGGGACGCTGAGCGCGATCGTCAAAGAGGTCGCGCGATATCTAGACAGGGACTGGCGCGAGCTTGTCGACGACCTTTTCTCGCACTGAGCTACCGTACCGACCAGCTAAGGACATCTGAAACCGAAGATGGCAATTTCTCCTCCACCGACGATCGACGATTCGACTGAGCGCATCCTGACGCGCTACATCGAGGACGAACTCCGCGATTCGTACCTGACGTACGCGATGAGCGTCAATACGAACCGCGCTATCCCCGACGTGCGCGACGGGCTCAAACCCTCCTCCCGGCGCATCCTCTACGCGATGTACGAGGAGGGACTCACCAGCGACCGACCCTACGACAAGTGCGCTGCCGTCGTCGGCGAGGTGATGAAGAACTTCCACCCCCACGGCGATGGGCCCATCTACCAGACTCTCGTCGGGATGGCGCAGGACTTCTCGATGCGCTATCCGCTGCTCGACGGGCAGGGCAACTTCGGCTCCATCGACGACGACCCGCCCGGAGCCATGCGCTACACGGAAGTGCGGCTCTCCCGGCTCTCCAACGAGATGCTCGCCGACATCGACCGCGACACCGTCGATTTCCAGCCCAACTACAAGGAATCGACGACCGAGCCGACGGTTCTCCCCGCGCGGCTCCCCAATCTGATCGTCAACGGGACGACCGGCATCGGCGTCGGCTATCTGACGCGCATCCCGCCGCACAACCTCGGCGAGGTCGTTGACGCGCTCGTCCACCTGGTCGATCACCCGGACGCGACGCTCGACGCCCTGATGGCGTTCATCCCTGCGCCGGATTTCCCGACGGGCGGCGTCATCGTCGGGCGTGACGGCGTCCGCGAGGCGTTCGGGACGGGTCGGGGTTCCATCACGATGCGCGCGCGGACGACCATCGAGCCGGTCAAAGACCGCGAGCAGATCATCGTCACGGAGATTCCCTACCAGATCAAGAAGAACGCCCTGCTCGAGAAGATGGCGCACTGCGTCAACGAGAAGACCATCACCGGTATCTCGGACATCCGCGACGAATCCGACCGCGAGATCCGCATCGTCATCGAGCTCAAGCGCGGCGAAGTGACCCAGGTCGTCTTGAACCAACTCTTCAAGCACACGCCGCTCCAGACGACCTTCAACGTCCTGTCGCTCTGCCTCGTCGACGGACAGCCGCGCGAACTCTCCCTCCCCGACATGCTCTACCACTACGTCGAGCATCGGCGGGAGGTCATCCGGCGGCGCACGGCGTACGACCTGCGCCGTGGCGAAGAGCGGCTCCACGTCCTCGAAGGCTACCGGAACGCCCTCAGCCACATCGACGAGATCATCGAGATCGTCCAGGAATCGAGCTCGCCCGCCGAAGCGCGCGAGGCGATCATCGACCGCTTCGGGTTCTCCGAAATCCAGGCGGTCGAAATCCTCGGACTCACCCTCCAGCGCCTGACCGGGCTGGAACGCCAGAAGATCAACGACGAATACACCGACCTGCTCGTCAAGGTCGAAGAGTACCGCGCGATCCTCGAAAGCGATCTGCTCGTTCGCAACATCATCAAGGAAGAGCTGCTCGTCCTCAAAGAGACCTACGCGGACAGCCGCCGCACGTCGATCATCGCCCACGAGGGCGACCTACGGATGGAAGACCTCATCGCCGACGAGCAGATGGTCATCACGCTCTCCCATTCGGGCTACATCAAGCGGATCCCGCAGGACACCTACCATCGCCAGCGGCGCGGCGGAGTGGGTATCAAGGGCGTCGAGTCGCGCGAGGACGATTTCGTCAGCGACATGTTCATCGCCTCCAACCACCAGTACATCCTCATCTTCACGAACACGGGGCGATGCTACTGGCTCAAGGTCTATGAGATACCGGAGGCGAGCCGTCAGGCGCGGGGTAGGGCGCTGGTGAATCTTCTCTCCCTCAACGATGAGGAGAGCATCGCCGCCGTCGTGCCCGTCCACGAGTTCGACGAGACGCGGACGCTCCTGTTCGCGACGCGCGCCGGCATCGTCAAGCGATGCGCCCTGGACGACTTCTCCCGTCCGCTCTCGACGGGCATCATCGCCCAGTCTCTGCGCGACGGCGACGTGCTCATGGACGTCCGCATCCTGGAACCTGAGGACCAGATCATCATGGTCACCGAGCAGGGCATGTCGATCCGGTTCTCCCAGGACGACGTGCGGGTGATGGGCAGAACCGCCCAGGGCGTGCGCGGCATCACGCTCAACGACGGAGACGCCGTCGCCGGGGTCGCCGCCGTCGTGCCGGATACGAAGGTCGATGACGCGACGCTCCTCGTCGTGACGGAGAACGGTTACGGCAAACGGACGGATATCGACGAGTACCGTTTGCAGAACCGGGGCGGCAAAGGCATCATCACGATCAAGACGAATCGGAGGAACGGAAAGGTCGTCGGAGCCCGCCTCGTCTCGCCGGATGACGAGATCATGGTCATCAACACCAACGGGCTCATCACCCGGATGTCCGTCCGCGACATGCGCGTCATCGGGCGCAACACCCAGGGAGTTAAGATCATGTCCCTGCGGGAGGGCGAGCACATCCAAGCGATCGCGCGTATCCAAGAGGACGCCGAATCCGAAGTGCAGGGAGACGCGAATGGGAACGGCGCGGGAGGTTCCAACGAATCGTCGGAGTCGTGAGATTCGTCTGGCGTTCGGGTTGGTGTGCGCTCTGCTGACGGCAGCGGCACACGGCGCGGAGCCGACCGTGTGGACCGAGGGCGGTCTGGAGCCCATCGCCATCGCGGCGCCGGGGGTTCGCGCCAAGCTCGAGATCGAACGGCTCGCCGACACGCGCTACATGCTCGCCCTGTTCCACGAGTACGCCCAGGACCCGCGCCGCGCCCGCGACGAGCTCGAAGCCTGCGTCCAGACGCACCCCGACTCCGCCCTCTTCCACGCCCGGCTGGCTTCCGTCCTGCTGACGATGAACGACGTCCGCCGCGCCGAGAACCTGAGCCAGCGCGCCATCGAGCTCGATCCCAAGAACGCCGACGCGTTCGTGACGCTGGGCAGAGCCAGCCTGGTGCGCCGCGACTCGGCGCGCGCGCTGGAGTACTTCCGCAGAGCCGTCGAGGTCGCGCCGAAGCACGCGGAAGGGCTGGCATCCCTCGGGAGCGTCGCCGGCGAGCTCGGGGAGTACGACACGGCGATCTCGGCGTACACGGCGCTCATCAAGCTGCGGTCGATGGACCCGCGCTATCGGTTCTTCTTGGCGCGGGCGTATGCGGGCAAGGGCGATGCGGATTCCGCCGTCGCCGAGTTCCGCCACGTGCTCCAGTTGAACCCGACCTACATCCCGGCTCGCACGGCGCTGGCGCGGCTCTACGACCAGAAGGGGCTGCCCGAAGACGCCATCCGCGAGTACGAGACGCTTCTCAGGCTCCAACCGGCGCAGCTTCCGGCGATCCTGAACGAACTCGGGAAGCTCTACGTGGCGCGGGAACGGTTCCCCGAAGCGATCGGTGTCTACGAGCAGATCCTCGCGGCTTCCGAGGGAACCAACGACATCGCGCGCATCCTGCTCGCCCGGCTCTATGCCGCCGAAGGTCAGTTCGACGATGCCATCGCCCAGTGCAAGCACGTCGTCGAGCGCCAGCCGAACAACGCCGAGGCGAACCGGCTGCTGGGCAGCCTGTACCTGTCGGCGGAGCGGCATTACGACGCCATCGAAGCCCTGACCCGCGCCCTCAGCATCGAGCCGGATCACGAAGACGCCCTCTACTGGCTCGCGATGACCTACGACCAACTCGGCGAGACGGACACCGCCATCCAGACGTTCCAGCGCCTGCTGAACCTCTACCCGCAGAACCACATGGCGATGAACAGCCTCGGGTTCCTCTTCGCCGAACGCGGCGAACGACTCGACGAGGCGGTGCGGCTCATCCAGAAGGCGCTCGAAGCGGAACCCGAGAACGGAGCCTACCTCGACAGCCTCGGCTGGGCGTACCACAAGCAGGGGAAGTCCGACCTGGCGGTGCGCTATCTGGAACAAGCGAACGAGCGCCAATCGGGGAACAGCGAGATCCTGGAACACCTCGGCGACGCCCACCTGAAGGCGGGGAACCCGGATCGGGCGATGACGTTGTGGCAGGAAGCCCTCGAAGCGGGCCCCGGGAATGATGCGCTCCGCCGGAAGATCGAGACGCGCGGCGCTTCCCAGGCGCGGAGCGGGCAGTAGCGCTTCGAGTTGCCTCGAGCGCAATCCATGGACACGGATAGTGTCTGCCGAACACGCTGCCCACTTACGTGCCATAGCCTTTGTTGCGGAGAATTCCCGTGCGAGATCGCGCCGAACAGCTTCGGATTGAGACGGGAAGTCCGCTGTTCGACGCCGTAGACCACGCCCGCGCAGAGCTTTCGGCTCGCTTCGCTGACAGATTCGTGACGGAGCCGATGCTAACGCGTTCGCTAGTGAGCTTCCAGGCGAACAAATCAAGGCCTGCGTATCGCTGGTACAAGTTCAAGGAGGCGTTCTCTGCTTCGCTCGTGGAATATTTCTTGCACCGATTCGGGATACAGCGCGGCCGGATTCTTGATCCGTTCGCGGGGAGCGGAACGGCTCTTTTTGCCGCAAGCGCTGCGGGAATCGACGCTGACGGCGTTGAGCTACTGCCCATCGGTCAGCAGATCATCCGAGCTCGGCAGATCATACGCGCTGGACTGCCAAAGGAAGACCTTGATACCCTACGGCAGTGGTCGCGGTCGCGCGTCTGGGAGAGTCACGGTACCAGAGCTGTCGTGCCAGAGCTTCGAGTGACGAAGGGAGCCTATCCCGACGAGACGAAGGACTCCATCGAACGGTATCTTGCAGCGTGTCAGGACGTAAGCCTGTCGGTGCGGACGATCCTGCGTTTTGCGCTGTTCTGCGTTCTCGAGGAAGTCAGTTTCACGCGCAAGGACGGGCAGTACCTCCGATGGGACTACCGCTCCGGACGGCGTCAAGGCAAGAAGATGTTCGACAAGGGCGCTATCGCCGACTTCGGGTCAGCAGTCCAATCGAAGCTCACGGAGATCCTCCTGGACGCCGTTGCTACTGAAGAAGACGAACTGGTGTCGTTCGCGGACCTGAACGGCGCGATTCGGCTCTTCGAAGGTTCCTGTCTACAGGTCCTACCGGGTCTGGACGACCTAGCTTACGACGCGATCATCACGTCGCCTCCCTACTGTAATCGTTACGACTACACGCGAACCTATGCGCTGGAACTCGCGCTGCTGGGCGTTGACGACCGAGGTCTCGGTGAGCTGCGCCAGCAGATGCTGAGTTGTACGGTCGAGAACCGGGCAAAAGACCTGCGCGGGATGAATCCTCAGTGGGCATTGGCGCTAAATGCCTCAGATCGCCAGCCATTGCTGCAGGCGATCCTGGCGTTCCTCGAGGCACAGAAGGCGGACGGTTTCCTGAATAACAGCGGCATTCCTCGGATGGTGCGCGGGTATTTCTACGAGATGGCATGTGTCATCGCCGAGTGCTCTCGAGTGATGAAAGGGAATGCCCCGCTTCTGATGGTCAATGACAACGTGCGGTATGCTGGCGTCAGCATCCCGGTCGATGCGATTCTCTCCCACATCGCGGAGCAGGTTGGCTTTCGCGTCGAAAGCATCCTGGTTCTGCCCAATGGGAAGGGAAACAGCAGCCAGCAGATGGGAGAGCACGGGCGCGAAGTGCTGCGGAAGTGCGTCTACGTGTGGAGAAAGCCGTGATGTCCGGAGCCCCATACCGGCGTCACCTAGCGTCCAGCGAAGACCTCGTCACGACGTACGAAGCCACAAGGGCTGGGTTCGTCCAACTCGCCCTAGAGAAGAACCGGCGCGCGACGCCCTTTGTCCATGAAGCCCGGGCGCTGCAGCATTCCGCGGCGAGAGCCCGAGCACCCAAAGACCTTCTTGCGATCTCAGATATCGAGGCTGGGCTGCTGACAGCCGCCGGGCTATCCGACAAGGCGTTGACGCATCTTCGACCCGAAGACAAGAAGGAGGCGATCCGACTTCTGATCGAGAACCACCTCGAACCGGCGGGGGTGAAGTTCGTCGAGGAGCTCGTGTTTCGATTCCTGCTGACTCGTGGAGACACGCTCGGGGGCTCGATGCGGAATGCTGGCGGGGTGCTCGCGCAACGCAGGCTCGTCCGTGCGTTCATCTCGACGCTTAGGATGGCAGGCACTGGCTATCGTTGGCTTCACACGAAATCGCGCAAGTGGATCGAAGGATCCGACAACGACTCGGACATCGAACTTTCGTTGCGCGGGCTCAGTTGGGTGCGCGGCAATCGCTCACGGACACTTCTCAGCAATCTGACAATCCCCTTCGTGGGGAACAACGTGGACCTGTGCTTGCTGGACATTAGTCACGGCGATCTGGCACGTGACACGTACGAGAGCGCTTCGGTGTACGTCGCCGTCGGAGAGCTCAAGGGAGGCATCGATCCTGCGGGTGCGGACGAGCATTGGAAGACGGCGCGAACCGCGTTGGACCGAATCCGCAAGTCGTTCCGCAGCGAGTCTCGAGTGCCGGCCACGTTCTTTGTCGGCGCTGCCGTCGAGAAGAAGATGGCGACCGAGATATGGCGTTCACTGGAGAACGGCTCACTGACCAATGCCGCGAACTTGAACGACGACCGCCAGGTGGCATCGCTATCGACCTGGTTGTGCAGTCTGTAGCTTAAAGGCAGACCCATGGCGAGGATCGAGGGCATCCGAATCCGGAACTTCCGGTCACTGAAAGACGTGACCCTGGGCAAGCTCTGGAACACGCAGGGAGTCGAACCGCTGACGCCGATCACGGCGGTCATCGGCAAGAACGGCGTCGGCAAGAGCGCGCTGTTCGACGTGTTCGGCTTTCTCGCGGACTGCCTGAAGGTGGGCGTCGAGGAAGCATGCGATGCGCGGGGTCGCGGCGGCTTCGAGCGCATCCGGACGCAGGGGCAGACGGGCCCTATCGGGTTCGAGATTTACTACAGGGAAGAAACGATATCCCGTCGGATTGCCTACGATAGGATACAGGGCGAGAGCGGTTCGACTGTGGTTGACGTGAACCTCAGCGAAAAGCCGAGCTCCCGTCCGATCACCTACGAACTGTCCATTGATCTTGATCCATCCGGTCGGCCCTACGTGAAAAAGGAACGATTCCGACAACGGAGGGCAAGACAATCCCACGGACGACCGTATTCGTTTCTGATTCTAGATGAAGGTACGGGAGTCGTTTGGAAGGGCCTTTACGCAGGTGCGAAATTGGGCGACGAAGACGATTCATCAGCGCCATGGTTTCTGGTTCAAGGTAAAGGCGCTGAGGGGGGCGGTTTCGAGGAAAGCGCCGAGTCGGAAACAGTCGAACTCGAAGACGTTCGGAAACTCGGTATTGCCACCCTCGGAGCGCTCAGACAACACCCGCGCATCGCGTCTTTCCGCCGGTTCATCGAAGACTGGTACCTGAGCTACTTCGTTCCCGACGCGGCGCGGGGCCTCCCGCTTTCGGGGCCGCAGAAACGGCTGAACGCACATGGGGACAACCTGGCGAACGTCGTCCAATACATGGAGCGAGAACACAAGGATCG
>Ga0194120_10004167_pt1 | contig 22641 bp, 18 predicted proteins | sample TA2MahCa65mmetaG_FD_148642 | JGI IMG/M metagenome (GOLD analysis project Ga0194120, IMG submission 148642) | Freshwater microbial communities from Lake Tanganyika, Tanzania - TA2015019 Mahale Deep Cast 65m | ecosystem: Environmental > Aquatic > Freshwater > Lake | place: Tanzania: Lake... | reverse complement strand
CCGCCGGGGCTATGGAACTTCGCCTCGTGCCGCTTGACGTGCTCGGGAAGCCTACTACGACCGAACCCGCCGGGGCTATGGAACCCAGGGCGTCGCGGCCGGCTTGCCAGCCGTAGCCTACTACGACCGAACCCGCCGGGGCTATGGAACTTACCCGAACACTGGCCTGCAGCGGAAGGTAGCCTACTACGACCGAACCCGCCGGGGCTATGGAACTGCAACCGGTCGCGCGCGGCTTCCGGAGTGAGCCTACTACGACCGAACCCGCCGGGGCTATGGAACCCGGTCGCCCGTTACGACACGGCGGGCGCGAGCCTACTACGACCGAACCCGCCGGGGCTATGGAACCGTGGCCTGATGCAAGTCACGCGCGGCGCCAGCCTACTACGACCGAACCCGCCGGGGCTATGGAACCTTGTCGCGGGCACTGCATTGCTCTATTTCAGCCTACTACGACCGAACCCGCCGGGGCTATGGAACCTTGAGCGGCGGCTTGGTGTCTCCGCCGGCAGCCTACTACGACCGAACCCGCCGGGGCTATGGAACATGCCTCCGATCCGGGCGCCGACGTCGCCAAGCCTACTACGACCGAACCCGCCGGGGCTATGGAACACGAAAAGCAGCACGCCAGCGCCCGCCAACAAGCCTACTACGACCGAACCCGCCGGGGCTATGGAACCGTGACGCATGATTTCGCCGTCGGCGCGGTAGCCTACTACGACCGAACCCGCCGGGGCTATGGAACAGGGGAAATCCCCGGTCGACAGCGCGCGAAAGCCTACTACGACCGAACCCGCCGGGGCTATGGAACGGCGTTGATCGGCGTCGAGACCTGCGGTTCAGCGTACTACGACCGAACCCGCCGGGGCTATGGAACATCGGGACGGATCGGGACAGGCGCGGAATCAGCCTACTACGACCGAACCCGCCGGGGCTATGGAACACGGGTTCGCCATGTAGGCATCGAGGCCGAAGCCTACTACGACCGAACCCGCCGGGGCTATGGATATGGCGGCAGCACGCCGCGCAAGGCGCGGTGTGCCCGCCATGGCGCCGAATTCGTTCCGCCAACGCCATGAGCGCCATGATGGCCCTTGGCCCTCATGGCGCTCATATACGACCGAACCCGCCGGAAGAGTCAGCAAGAGCCCCCCCCCTCGCAAAGCCGAACAGAACAAACCGGGATTGACATTCCATCCGCAGGTTCCTATATTGTCCCGACCGACCGATCCGAGGGTTTTGGCCCCGGGGTGCGTTCGGCCCGGATGGAATCGCGCAAGCGTTTCGTTCCGGCCGTGAATCGCGCTCCGGAGCGGGAGCCGAGGCGCGGTCCGCTGATGGACAAGTGAATCGTCTCGACGGATAGCGTCGTCTTCGCGGCGCCGCCGCGCCCCGGTCAGCCGCTCTTGTCCTCGCGCAGGGTCTTGCGCATGGCCGAAATCGCCATTTTCAACGGCGGCAGATCGACCGTCACCATCTGCCAGACGCGCTTGGCTTCGATGCGGTCGTAGGCGTGCCGGAGCACGTTGCCGACGGCGGCGATGCCGCGCCAATCGATCTCGGGATGCCCCGCCTTCAAGGTGTCCGGCACATGGCGCGAGGCCTCGGATATGCGTTCGATGTAGCGCTCGACCATGGCGTCGAAATCGGCGTCTGTATCGAGGTCCTGCATCCGCCGCCCGGTCGCGACGCGCTCCAGATGCGCGATCGATTCGAGAATATGGGCCAGCCGATCGGCGATGCGCGCCCGATCCATCAAAAAACCTCGACCCGGTCGCGTTCGACCGCCGCGCGCAGCCGGGGCCGCAAATCCTCCTCGATCAGCAGGTCGACCTCGCGGCCGATGAAATCGGCGACCAGTTCCTTCAGGCTCGCCTGGTCGATCAACGAGAACTTCCGCTCCGGCGGAACGCTGACCAGCAGATCGATGTCGCTGTCCGCCCGCGCCGCGCCGCGCGCGGTCGAGCCGAAGATCGCGACATGCCTGACGCCGCGCGCCCTGATTTCGGCCTCGTGTCGCTTGAGGATGCGCACCACGTCCTGGGTCTTCATCTCGGCCTCGCGCCACGGATTTGGATGGTGATTCTAGCAGGTTTTCCCAGCCGGTCGTCGAGGCTTCGCCGATGCGGGCAAGGTTGCTCGCGGTTGCCGAAGCGCCTATATCCCCAACGGCGCCCCGGGGCGGAGGAATGGTCCGCCCGTCAAGCCCGAAACGACCGTAGACCATCGGGCTCGGGGCGTCGGTCTCGATGCCGACTGGCATGCGTTCGACGTCTTTGTCGCCATTGCCGCCATTGCCTGGGGGCGCCCGCCCGGCGCCTGAGGGCGCGTTGACCGTGACCGGTCAACGCGGACTGATATTAAGCCATAGGTTAACGGCCGATTTCGGCCCTTGCCCCCGACATACCTGGATTGCCCAATACAATCAAAGACATGGGCAGTTAAAATCTGTCCATTTGCGCGTATTTGCGCCGATTTGCGGCTCGGTTCCGCGCCGAGTAGGCTCCGCTCCGCGCTTTTGGTGCCCCTAGCCGGCCCCGCTCCGCGCCGTTCCGCGCTGGCTGCTACTGGCCCCGGCCCGTTTCGGCTCGCTCCCCTCGGCTCCCGCCCGCGCCTGACTTTTGACGCTCGGCGCAGGTTCCTCCCGCGCCTGACTTTTGATGCTCGGCGCAGGTTCCTCCCGCGCCGAGCCGCCCCCGCCCATTGCATTGCCCTTCCGTGCTATTATCTATAGACAGCCTTCCCCAATCCCCCTTCGGCAGCCTGGGAGCCGCGCGCGGTGAACAATTTCAGCAAGAACCTGGCCTTGTGGGTAATCATCGGCCTGTTGGTGGTCGGGCTGTTCAACCTGTTCCAAAGCTCGGCGGTGCGCGGGCCCGGCGCCACGCTGGCCTATTCCGACTTCCTGCACGAGGTCGAGAACGGCCAGGTCGCCAACGTCACCATCCAGAACCGCACCATCCTCGGCCATTTCTCGGACGGCCGCGGCTTCACCACCTTCATGCCCGAGGACCCCGGCCTGATCGGGCGGCTGACCGAGCGCGGCGTGCGCGTCGCCGCCGCCCCCAACGAGGAACCCTCGCCGCTGTTCTCGATCTTCGTCTCCTGGTTCCCGATGCTGCTGTTGATCGGCGTCTGGATCTTCTTCATGCGCCAGATGCAGTCGGGCGGCGGCAAGGCGATGGGCTTCGGCAAAAGCCGGGCGCGACTGCTGACCGAGCGCCAAGGCCGCGTCACCTTCGAGGACGTCGCCGGCATCGACGAGGCCAAGGAGGAACTGGAGGAAGTGGTCGAGTTCCTCAAGGACCCGCAGAAGTTCCAGAAACTGGGCGGCCGCATCCCCAAGGGCGTGCTGCTGGTCGGCCCGCCCGGCACCGGCAAGACGCTGCTGGCCCGCGCCATCGCCGGCGAGGCCAACGTGCCGTTCTTCACCATCTCGGGCTCGGACTTCGTCGAAATGTTCGTCGGCGTCGGCGCCAGCCGCGTCCGCGACATGTTCGAGCAGGGCAAGAAGAACGCGCCTTGCATCGTCTTCATCGACGAGATCGACGCCGTCGGCCGCCACCGCGGCGCCGGGCTCGGCGGCGGCAACGACGAGCGCGAGCAGACCCTCAACCAGCTGCTGGTCGAGATGGACGGTTTCGAGCCCAACGACGGCGTCATCCTGATCGCCGCCACCAACCGGCCCGACGTGCTCGATCCGGCGCTGCTGCGGCCCGGCCGCTTCGACCGCCAGATCACCGTGCCCAACCCCGACGTCGCCGGGCGCGAGAAGATCCTCAAGGTGCACATGAAGAAGGTGCCGCTCGGCCCCGACGTCGATGCCCGCACCATCGCCCGCGGCACGCCGGGTTTCTCCGGCGCCGATCTCGCCAACCTGGTCAACGAGGCGGCGCTCTTGGCCGCGCGCCGCAACCGCCGCGTCGTCACCATGACCGAGTTCGAGGAGGCCAAGGACAAGGTGATGATGGGCACCGAGCGCCGCTCGATGGTGATGACCGAGGAGGAGAAGCGCCTGACCGCCTACCACGAGGCCGGGCACGCCTTGGTCTCGCTGCGCATGCCGGGCAGCGATCCGCTGCACAAGGTCACCATCATCCCGCGCGGCCGGGCGCTGGGCGTGACCATGGCGCTGCCCGAGAAGGACCGCTACTCGCACTCCAAGCGCTTCCTCGAATCCAAGCTGGCGATGATGTTCGGCGGACGCATCGCCGAGGAGCTGGTGTTCGGCGTCGACAACGTCACCACCGGCGCCGCCGACGACATCCGCCAGGCCACCAACCTGGCGCGGCGCATGGTGACCGAATGGGGCATGTCGGAGAAGCTCGGCCGGCTGCGCTACGCCGAGAACGAGGAAGAGGTCTTCCTCGGCCACTCGGTGACCCAGCGCAAGAACGTGGCCGACGCCACCGCCAAGCTGATCGACGAGGAGATCCGGCGCCTGATCGACACCGCCGAGACCGATGCGCGGAAGGTGCTGAGCGAGGGCCGCAAGGCGCTCGACGACGTCGCCGGGGCGCTGCTCGAATACGAGACTCTCAACGGCGAGGAAGTGGCGATCGTGGCGCGCGGCGAGACCCTCAAGCGCGGCGGCGACGCTTCCAGCCCGCCGCGCTCGGGCGGACGCTCGGCGGTGCCGCCGACCCAGGGCAAGGGCGGCGAGGCGCCGGGCGGGCTTGCCCCCGAGCCGCAGCCCGGAGCCTGAGGGCGGGCCGCCGCCGGGGGCCGTCCACGGCATGACGCGCAAATATTTCGGCACCGACGGCATCCGCGGCCAGTCCAACCGCGCGCCGATGACCGCGGCCACGGCGCTGCGCGTCGGCATGGCGGCCGGACGCCGGTTCACCCGCGGCGCGCATCGCCATCGCGTCGTCATCGGCAAGGACACGCGGCTGTCGGGCTACATGTTCGAGCCGGCGCTGACCGCCGGCTTCATCGCCGTCGGCATGGACGTGACCCTGCTCGGGCCCCTGCCGACGCCGGCGGTGGCGATGCTGACCCGCTCGCTGCGCGCCGATCTCGGGGTGATGATCTCGGCCTCGCACAACCCCTATGCCGACAACGGCATCAAGCTGTTCGGGCCCGACGGCTTCAAGCTGTCGGACGCGATCGAGGCCGAGGTCGAGGCCATGATCGACGGCGACGCCGAGGCCGGCCTGGCCCCGCCCGAGGGCCTTGGCCGGGCGCAGCGCCTCGACGACGCCTCGGGCCGCTACATCGAGTTCGCCAAGCGCACCTTCCCCGAGGGCCGCGGCCTCGCCGGACTCAAGATCGCGATCGACTGCGCCCATGGCGCCGCCTACCGGGTCGCGCCGACCGTGCTGTGGGAACTGGGCGCGCGCATCGTCCCGATCGGCGTCGCGCCCGACGGCTTCAACATCAACCAGGATTGCGGCTCGACCCATGTCGCGACCCTGGCGGCCGAGGTCAAGGCCAAGGGCTGCGACCTCGGCATCGCGCTCGACGGCGACGCCGACCGCATGATCCTGGTCGACGACAAGGGCGCCACGGTCGACGGCGACCAGGTGATGGCGCTGATCGCCGGCGACTGGCAGCGCCGCGGCCGGCTCAAGGGCGGGGCGGTGGTGGCGACGGTGATGTCCAATCTCGGCCTCGAGCGCTGGCTGCGGGAGCGCGACCTCGCCCTGATCCGCACCCAGGTCGGCGACCGCTACGTGGTCGAGGCGATGCGCGCCGACGGCTGCAATGTCGGCGGCGAGCAGTCGGGCCACATGGTGCTGACCGACTACGTCACCACCGGCGACGGGCTGATCGCGGCGCTGCAGGTGCTGGCGGCGGCGGTCGAGGTCGGCAGGCCGCTGTCGGAATTCGGCCGCGTGTTCGAGCCCCTGCCCCAGCTCTTGGTCAATGTCCGCTTCGACCAGGGCTCGAAGCCGCTGGACAGCGCGCCGGTCAAGGCGGCGATCGCCGCGGCCGAGGCCAAGCTGGGCGCCGCCGGCCGGGTGCTGATCCGCAAATCCGGCACCGAGCCGCTGATCCGCGTCATGGCCGAGGGCGAGGATCCGGCGCTGGTCAGGCGCGTGGTCGACGACATCGCCGGCGCCATCGACCGGGCGGCGCGCTGAGCATGTCCGCGGTCGCCATTGCCCGGGCGCGCACGCCCGAGGATGTCGCCGCCTGCAAGGCGCTGTTCCAGGAATACGCCGCCTCGCTCGCCTTCTCGCTCTGCTTCCAGAATTTCGATCGCGAGATGGCCGAGTTTCCCGGCGCCTACGGCGCGCCCGACGGCGCGCTCCTGCTGGCCAAGGTCGACGGCAAGCCCATGGGCGCGGTCGGACTGTGGTCGTTGGGCGACGGCATCGCCGAGATGAAGCGGCTTTACGTCAGGCCCGCGGCGCGCGGCCTCAAGCTCGGCCGCAATCTGGCCGAGGCGCTGATCGTCGAAGCCGTGGCGCTGGGCTATCGGGTGATGCGGCTGGATACGCTCGAGACCATGACCCGCGCCATCCCGCTGTATCGCTCGCTCGGCTTCGTCAACATCGCCCCCTATACCTTCAATCCGATCGCCGGCGCGCAGTATTTCGAGCTCGATCTCGGCACCCACAAGCCGCGGGCGGCAACGCCATGAAGCGGCGCATCGCGGTCATCCCCGGCGACGGCATCGGCAAGGAAGTGGTGCCGGCCGGGATGAAGGTGCTGGAGGCCGCCGGCCGCGGCGCCGGCGTCGAGTTCGAATGGACGACGTTCGACTGGTCCTGCGAGCGCTTCGCCAAGCAGGGCGCGATGATGCCGGCCGACGGCATCGTGCAGCTGGCCAAGTTCGATGCCATCTACCTCGGCGCGGTCGGCTATCCCGGCGTGTCGGACCACACCTCGCTGTGGGGGCTGCTGATCCCGATCCGCCGCGGCTTCCGCCAGTACGTCAACCTGCGGCCGGTGCGCATGCTCGAAGGCATGCGCTCGCCCTTGGCCGGACGCAAGCCGGCCGAGATCGACCTGGTGATCGTGCGCGAGAACAACGAGGGCGAATACTCCGAGATCGGCGGCCGCTTCAACCGCGACACGGCCGACGAGATGGCGGTGCAGCAGGCGATCTTCACCCGCAAGGGCTGCGACCGCATCATGCGCTACGCCTTCGAACTGGCGCGCGGCCGCAAGCGCAAGCACGTCACCTCGGCCACCAAGTCGAACGGCATCTCGATCTCGATGCCCTATTGGGACGAGCGCTTCGCCGCCATGGCCAAGGCCTATCCCGAGATCCGCACCGCGCAGTACCACATCGACATCCTGGCGGCGCATTTCGTCCAGCACCCCGACTGGTTCGACGTCGTCGTCGGCTCGAACCTGTTCGGCGACATCCTGTCCGATTTGGCGCCGGCGGTGGCGGGCTCGATCGGCATGGCGCCGGGCGGCAACATCAACCCCGAGAAGGAGTTTCCGTCGATGTTCGAGCCGGTGCACGGCTCGGCCCCAGACATCGCCGGCAAGGGCATCGCCAACCCGATCGGCCAGATCTGGTCGGGGGCGATGATGCTGGACCATCTCGGCCATCGCCCGGCGCATGATCGCATCGTCGGCGCGATCGAAAGCCTGGTGGCCGAGGGCAAGACCGTGACCCGCGACCTCGGCGGCGGCGCCTCGACCGACGAGGTCGCCCGCGCGCTTGTCGCGCGGCTATGAGGGTATGACCAGCGCCGCGATTTCCGCGACCAGCCGATCGATCTCGGCCTCGGTGTTGTAGTAGTGGGCCGAGGCCCGGACTAGGCCGGCAAGGCCGCGGGCGTCCATGTCGTAGCGGGTCGAGGCGGCGCTCGAAGTGCTGACGTTGATTCCGCGGACGTGTAAAGCGGCCTTGACCGCGGCCGGCTCGTGGCCGGCGACGGTGAAGGTGACGATGCCCGAACGCTTCTGCCCTTTGTCGCGAACGACGACGCCGGGCAGTGCCGCCAGCCGAGTCCGCAAAGTCTCCGCCAGCGCCACCACTCTCTGCCCGATCGCCTCCAGCCCCCAGCCGAGCGCATAGTCGACCGCGGCCCCCAGGCCCAGCCGGCCGGCGACATAGGACTCCCAGTTCTCGAATCGCCGCGCATCCTCGCGCACCGCGAAACGCTCGGGCGCGGTCCAGCTTGCGGCGTGGAGGTCGAGAAAGACTGGCTCCAGCCGCCGGCAGAGTTCGCGCCGCACGTAGAGAAAGCCGGTGCCGCGCGGTCCGCGCAGGAACTTGCGGCCGGTGGCCGAGAGCATGTCGCAGCCGATCGCCCGCACGTCGATCGGCATCTGCCCGACCGACTGGCAGGCATCGAGCAGAAAAGGAATGCCCGCCGCCCGCGCCTGGCGTCCGACCTCGGCCGCCGGATTGATCAGCCCGCCATTGGTCGGAATGTGGGTCAAGGCGATCAGCTTGACCCGGCTATCGATCGTGCGGCCGAGCGCCGCCGTGTCGATCTGGCCATGCGCGTCGTCGGGCACGACTTCGATCCGGGCACCGCTGCGCGCCGCCACGTGCAGCATGGCGATGGCGTTGGAGGCATATTCGGCGACGCCGGTCAGGATGCGATCGCCCGGCGCGAAACGGAAACTGTAGAACGCCATGTCCCAGGCGCGGGTGGCGTTCTCGACGAAGGCGATCTCGTCGCGCCCGCAGTTCAGCAGCCGCGCCAGCGAATCGTACATCGCCTCCAATCGCGGCTCGGCCTCTTCCGCCGCCTCGTAGCCGCCGATTTCGGCCTCGCGCCGCAGATGGTCGGCGACCGCATCCAGCACCGGACGCGGCATCAGAGCGGCACCGGCATTGTTGAAATGCGCCACGCGCCCGCAGCCGGGGGTCTCGGCACGGGCGCGGTCGAGGTCGATGCTCACGACGCCAGCGCCGCGAACAGCCGATCGACATCCTCGGGCGTGTTGTAGAGATGCGGCGTCACCCGCAGCGACGCGCCGCGCAAGGACACAAAAACCTGGCGTTCGGCCAGGCGTTCGACCAGGCCCTCGGGCGGGCCCTTGGGAAAACCGAGGCCGAGGAAATGTCCGGCACGCAGATGCTCGGGTGGAACCTGCAGGCCGATGCCGCGGGCGCGTTCGGCAATGGCGCGATTGAACGCCGCCAGCGTCGCCTGGATTCGCGGCACCTCCCATTCCAGCAACTGTTCCAGCGCGGCGATGGCCGCCGGCATCGCCGCGAAATTAGAGCGCTCGCCCATGTCGTAGCGCCGCGCGCCGGCCTGATATTCGTCGCGGTAATCGACCAGACGCGCGAAATCCTCGCTACGCTGGCGATTGATCCAATTGTACTCGAGCGGCTTTCCGGCCTGTCGGCGCGGCGCGGCGTAAAGAAAGCTCAGGCTGTAGGGTCCGAGCAGCCATTTGTAGCCGGCGGTGACCAGGAAATCGGGATCGACCGCCGCCAGGTCGAGCGGCAGCGCGCCGAGGGATTGGGTGGCGTCGATCGCCAGTGCCGCGCCGATCTGCCGGCAGCGCCGGCCGATCGCCGCCAGATCGAGCAGCGCGCCGTCGGTCCAGCGGCAATGCGGCAGCGCCACCACGCCGGTCCGGGTGTCGAGCGATTGCAGGATCGCGGCCGTCCAATCGCCGTCGCCAGGGGCCGCCACGGTGACGATCGAGGCGTCCGCCGCCTTGGCCGATTCCCGCCAGACGTAAAGGTTCGAGGGAAACTGCTCGGCCGGCACCACCACCGTCTGGCCGCGAGCCAAGGGCAGGTTCCGCGCCGCCACCGCCAAGCCATAGGAGGCCGAAGGGACGATGGCGACGTCGTCCGCGCTCGATCCGATCAACCGCGCGAACAGGCCGCGCGCCCGCTCGCTTTCGTCGAAGAAGGCCCTGGGCGGCAGGTTCCAAGGCCGTGCCTTGCGCTTGGCGCCCTCGATCCCGGCCGCGACGACGCGGTGCGAGAGCGGCCCCATATAGGCGCAGTTGAGGTAGGCGACGTCGGCCGGGATGTCGAAATTGGCGCGTTGGCAGGGTATCAAGACGGTTCTCCCGCGCGACCATGGCGCGCGTTGACTTTGGGATTTCGCTCCCTAGTATCGCGCGTCCTTCGACGCCCGCAAGGATGAAAGGCCATGAAACCGACCGCCCGGCCCCGCATGCCCCAGTTCTCGTCCGGTCCCTGCGCCAAGCGCCCGGGCTGGTCGCTCGACGCGCTCAAGGGCGCGATGCTGGGCCGTTCGCATCGCGCCGCCCTGCCCAAGGCGCGTCTGCAGGCGGCGATCGACAAAAGCCGCGCGCTGTTGGGCATGCCGGCCGATTACCGCCTGGCGATCGTCCCGGCTTCGGACACCGGCGCGGTCGAGATGGCGCTGTGGTCGCTGCTGGGCGCGCGCGGCGTCGACGTGCTGGCCTGGGAAAGCTTCGGCGCCGGCTGGGCGTCGGACATCGTCAAGCAGCTCAAGCTGGCCGACGTTCGGCTGATCGAGGCGCCCTATGGCGAGCTTCCCGATCTGTCCAAGGTCGGAGCCGACCGCGACGCGGTGTTCACCTGGAACGGCACCACCTCGGGAGTCTGCGTCCCCGACGGCGATTGGATTCGCGGGGATCGCGAGGGATTGACGATCTGCGACGCCACATCGGCGGCCTTCGCCATGGACCTGCCCTGGGACAAGCTCGACGTCGTCACCTGGTCCTGGCAGAAGGCGCTGGGCGGCGAGGCGGCGCATGGCATGCTGGCGCTGTCGCCGCGCGCGGTGCATAGGCTCGAAACCTACAAGCCGGCCTGGCCGCTGCCCAAGATCTTCCGCCTGACCCAAGGCGGCAAGCTGATCGAGGGCGTGTTCAAGGGCGAGACCCTCAACACGCCGTCGATGCTGTGCGCCGAGGACTATCTCGATGCGCTGGATTGGGCGGCGTCGATCGGCGGCCTCAAGGCGCTGATCGCGCGCAGCCGAGCCAATCTGGCCGTGGTCGAGCGCTGGGTCGCGCGCTCGAATTGGGCCGCTTTCCTGGCCAAGCGGCCGGAATACCGCTCCTGGACCTCGATCTGCCTGTCGGTGGTCGACCTGGCCTTCCTGCGGCTGGACGACAAGGCCCGCACCGAAGCCATCAAGCGCCTGACCGGGCTGCTGGAGAAAGAAGGCGTCGCCTTCGACATCGGCGCACATCGCGATGCGCCGCCGGGCCTGCGCATCTGGGGCGGAGCCACGGTCGAGACCGCCGACATGGAGGCGCTGCTGCCATGGCTGGATTGGGCGTTCGCCGAGGTCAAGGCCGGGCTGGCCAAGGCGGCGTGATGAGCCCGAGGGTCCTGATATCGGACGAGCTGAGCCCGCGCGCGGTCGAGATCTTCGCCGAACGCGGGGTGGCGGTCGACAACCGTCCCGGACTCAAGGCCGATGCGCTGTTGCAGTTCGTCGGCGACTATGACGGCCTCGCCATCCGCTCGGCCACCAAGGTCACGGCCGAGGTGCTGACCGCCGGCCGCAAGCTGCGCGTGGTCGGCCGCGCCGGCATCGGCGTCGACAATGTCGATCTGCCGGCCGCCAGCCAACGTGGCGTGGTGGTGATGAACACCCCCTACGGCAACGCCATCACCACCGCCGAGCACGCCATCGCCCTGATGCTGGCGCTGGCGCGGCAAATCCCCCAAGCCAATGCCTCGACCCAGGCCGGCAAATGGGAAAAGACCCGCTTCATGGGAGTCGAACTCGACGGCAAGACGCTGGGCGTGATCGGCTGCGGCAATGTCGGCAGCATCGTCGTCGACCGCGCCATCGGCCTCAAGATGCGGGTGCTGGTCTACGATCCCTTCCTTGCCTCCGAGCGCGCCGCCGCCATGGGCGCGCGCAAGGCCGAACTCGACGAGTTGCTGGCCAAGGCCGACTTCGTCACCCTGCACACGCCGATGACCGAGCAGACCAAGGGCATGATCGACGCCCGCGCCATCGCCAAGATGCGCGACGGCGCGCGGATCGTGAACTGCGCCCGCGGCGGGCTGGTGGTCGAGGCCGATCTGCGCGCGGCGCTGGATTCGGGCAAGCTGGCGGGCGCGGCGCTCGATGTCTTCAGCGAGGAGCCGGCCCGCGCCAATGCGCTGTTCGGCCATCCCAACGTGATCTGCACGCCCCATCTCGGCGCCTCGACGGTCGAGGCGCAGGAGAAGGTCGCGGCCCAGATCGCCGAGCAGATGGCCGACTACCTGCTGACCGGCGCCGTCACCAACGCCCTCAACATGCCCTCGGTGACGCGCGAGGAGGCGCCCAAGCTGGCGCCCTACATGAAACTGGCGGAACAGCTCGGCCGCTTCGCCGGCCAGATCACCAAGTCGGATCTGCGTTCGGTGTCGATCGAATACGAAGGCCATGTCGCCTCGCTCAACACCCGGCCGGTGACGGCGGCGGCGCTGTTGGGCCTGCTGGCGCCCTCGATGGATTCGGTCAACATGGTCAACGCCCCGGTGGTGGCCAAGGCGCGCGGCATCACCGTCGCCGAGACCAAGGTCGAGGGCGGCAGCGGCGACTATCAGACCCTGATCCGGCTGCGCTGGTCTTCCGAGCGCGGGGCGCGGGTCATCGCAGGCACGCTGTTCGCCAATCAGCGGCCGCGCATCGTCCACCTCGACGGCATCGACATCGAGACCGAAACCGCCCCGCACATGCTGTTGGTGCAGAACCAGGACAAGCCGGGCATGGTCGGCGCGCTGGGCACGCTGTTGGGCGATGCCGGCATCAACATCGCCACCTTCCAGCTGGGCCGGACCGCGCCGGGCGGCCAGGCGCTGGCGCTGTGCGCGGTCGACAGCCCGATCCCCGAGGGCTTGATCGCCCGGATCTGCGCCTTGCCGCTGGTGACGCGCGTCCTGCCGTTGCGCTTCTGATGGCCGATCAGCCGCTCGACCGCGCGCTGCTGCCGGCCGGACTGGCCGACGGCCTGCCGCCCTTCGCCGAACAGGAGGCCCGCGCCATCGAACGCCTGACCGCCGAATTCGCGGCCGAGGGCTATCAGCGCGTCAAGCCGCCGCTGGTCGAATTCGAGGACAGCCTGCTGACCGGTCCGGGGGCGGCGCTGGCGCCGCAGATGTTCCGGCTGATGGACCCGGTCAGCCAGCGCATGATGGGGGTGCGGGCCGACTTCACGCCGCAGATCGCGCGCATCGCCTGGAGCCGCCTCGGCAACGCGCCGCGGCCCTTGCGGCTGTGCTATGCCGGCCAAGTGCTGCGGGTGCGCGGCGGCCAGGTGCGGCCGGAGCGCCAATTCGCCCAGGTCGGGCTGGAGCTGATCGGCGCCGAGGCGATGGCGGCCGATCTCGAAGTGCTGTTGCTGGCGGCGGGCGCGCTGGGCGCGGTCGGGATCGCCGGCCTGTCGGTCGATCTGGTGCAGCCGACCTTGGTGCCGGCGATCTGCCGCGGCCATGGCCTGACGGTCGAGGCGACGGCAGAAGCTCGGGCGGCACTCGACCAGAAGGATGGCGGGCGGCTGGCGCGGATTGGCGGCCGGGCCGGCGATGTCTTGCGCACGCTGCTTGAGGCGGCGGGGCCGGCCGATCGGGCGCGGGCGACCTTGGCCAAGCTCGACCTGCCGGCCGAAGCCACGTCCGATCGCGACCGGCTGGTGCGTATGATCGAGTTGACCCGGTCCGCCGCGCCCGATCTGGCGCTGACGGTCGATCCGGGCGAATACCGCGGTTTCGAATACGAGACCGGCATCGCCTTCGCGTTTTTCGCCAAGGGCTTGGCGGCTGAGCTGGGGCGTGGCGGGCGCTATCGCCTGGCCGGCGGCGAGACCGCCACCGGCGCCACGCTCTACATGGACTCGGTGCTGAAGGCGCTGCCGGCGCCGGCGGCCGCGCGTTGCGTCTATCTGCCGGCCGGCACGCCGCGCCGGCAAGCCGTCGAATTGCGCCGCCAGGGCTGGCGCACCGTGGCCGGGTTCGAGCCGGGCGATGCCGCGGCCGAAGCCCGGCGGCTGGGCTGCAGCCATGTCTGGGACGGAAGCGCGGCACGGGAGGTCGGGCATGGCTAACGTCGCGGTGGTGGGCGTGCAGTGGGGCGACGAGGGCAAGGGCAAGATCGTCGACTGGCTGTCGGCGCGGGCCGATGTGGTGGTGCGCTTCCAGGGCGGTCACAACGCCGGACACACGCTGGTGATCGACGGCGTGACCTACAAATTGTCCCTCTTGCCCTCGGGCGTGGTGCGGCCGGGCAAGCTGTCGCTGATCGGCAACGGCGTGGTGGTCGATCCCTGGCATTTGCTGAAGGAGATCGAGGCGGTGCGCAGCCAGGGCGTCGGCCTGACGCCGGATCGGCTGAAGCTGGCCGAGACCGCCTGCCTGATCCTGCCCTTGCATCGCGAGCTCGAGGAAATCCGCGAAAGCGGCGCCGGCGGCATCGGCACGACCCGGCGCGGCATCGGCCCGGCCTACGAGGACAAGGTCGGCCGGCGCGCGGTGCGGGTATGCGATCTGTTCGATCCCAAGGCGTTGACCGACCGGCTCGATCTTTTGCTGGCGCATCACGACGCGCTGCGCCGCGGCCACGGCCGGCCGCCGGTCGATCGCGGCGCGCTGGCGGAATCGCTGCTGGCGCTGGCGCCCAAGCTGGCGCCCTGGGTGGCGCCGGTGTGGCGCGAGCTGGCCCAGGCCCAGGCCGCCGGCAAGCGCATCCTGTTCGAGGGCGCCCAGGCGGCGATGCTGGATGTCGATCACGGCACCTATCCTTATGTCACCTCCTCCAACACCGTCGCCGGCCAGGCGGCGGCGGGCTCGGGCGTCGGGCCGCGGGCGCTGGGCTATGTGCTGGGCATCGCCAAGGCCTACACCACGCGGGTCGGCGGCGGACCGTTCCCGACCGAGTTGACCGACGCCATCGGCCGCGGTCTCGGCGAGCGCGGCCGCGAATTCGGCACCGTGACCGGCCGGCCGCGGCGCTGCGGCTGGTTCGACGCCGCCATGGTCCGCCAGGCGGCGCGGCTGGCCGGAGTCGACGGCATCGCCCTGACCAAGCTCGACGTGCTCGACGGCATGGATGAATTGCGCATCGGCGTCGGCTATCGGCTGGGCGGGCGCACGCTGGATGCGCTGCCGCCCGACGCCAACGCCCAGGCCCAGATCGAGCCGATCTACGAGACCGTCGAAGGCTGGCGCGACAGCACCAAGGGCGCGCGGCGCTGGGCCGACCTGCCGGCCACCGCCATCAAGTACATCCGCCGGGTCGAGGAGTTGATCGAAGCCCCGGTGACGCTGCTCTCGACCAGCCCGGAGCGCGAAGACACCGTCCTGATGCGCGACCCCTTCGCCGCGTAGACAGCCCCCGCGCGGGGCTGTACTTTCACCTATGGGGCAATCATGACGGACGCGGCAGAAGCCGGGCCCCCGAAGGGCTCTTTGTCGGAGACCGCCGGCACCGCGGTGCTGGGCGATCGCTTTCAAATCGACTTCGGCAATGCGCTGCCGGCGCTGGACAGCCCTGGCCGCAAGGCCTTCGCCGCGGTCGATCGCAAGAATCCGGGCAAACTGGTCTACGCCCTGGCCTGCCGGGTCGATCTGCCGCTGCGGCTGCGCTTCGCCCAGTCCTCGATCGACCGGCCGGTCACCGGCCTGGTCAATTGCGTGGGCTATGGCTCGGTCAAAATGGCCGAGGGCTATCGCCCGACCCTGATCCTGGAACGGCCGCTGGGCGGGCGGCTGTGGAAGGACTGGAAGGGTGCCGAGCCGATGGCCGAAAAGGAGGTCGTCGACAAGATCCTGGTGCCGCTCGCGGTCGCGCTCGACACCCTTCACCAGCGCAGCCTGCGCCATCGCAGCGTGCGCCCAGACAACATCATGCTGGCGGACCAAGGCGGCACCGTCTTCGCGCTGGGCGAGGCTTTCTCGGCCCCGCCCGGCACCTTGCAGCGCGTGGCCTACGAGCCCCTGGACCGCGTCATGGCCTCGCCGGCCGATCGCGGCCAGGGTCACGTCTCGGACGATTTCTTCGCGCTTGGCGTGACCATCTTGGCGCTGCTGATCGGCAAGGATCCGGCGGTCGGCCGCGACGATCCGGTGCTGGCGGTGCAGCGCGTCACCACCGGCTCGTTCAGCGCCTTGATCCAGGGTCACAGCCTGTCGACCCCGATCACCGAACTGCTGCGCGGCCTGTTGGCGGACGACGCCGAAGACCGTTGGAGCATGAAGGAAATCCGCACCTGGCGCGACGGCCGCACCAACAAGCCGCCGCGCCAGGTGCACGAACGCCGTGGCGAACTGCCGTTTCGCTTGGGCGAGCAGCAGCTCGCACAGCCCCGATTGCTGGCGATCGCCTTCGCCGCCAATCCCGGCGAGGCGGTCAAGGCGATGCGCAAGGGCCAGTTCGACATGTGGCTCAAGCAGTCGCTGCGCGACCCCGACGCTGCCGAGACCGTGGAGCCGCTGCTCAAGACCGGTCCCGGCGGCACCAGCGCCATATCCGACGAGATCCTGACCACCACGGTCTGCACCCTGCTCGATCCCGGCGGTCCGATCCGCTACAAGGCGCTCAACGTCATGCCCGACGGCCTCGGCGGCGTGCTGGCCAAGGCGATGGGCTCGGGCGAGCGCGCGCCGGTCCAGGCCTTCGCCGAATTCCTCAACAGCGAGGCGGTCGAGAAATGGGCGGCGATGCTGCGCCTGCGCGGTCGCAAGGCCGGCGATCTGGAGGGCGATGTCCGGCTCTATCGCAGCTTCCTGGCCGACGGCCATCTCGGCGGCGGCATGGAACGCTGCCTCTATGCGCTCAATCCGGGTCTGCCGTGCCAAAGCCGGCAGGTGATCGACCGCGCGCCCCTGACCCTGCCCGAGCTGCTGGTCGCGCTCGACGCCGCGGCCGAGAAGGCCGGCGCCGGCAACGAGCTGATCGACCGCCATGTCGCCGCTTTCGTCTGCAGCCGCTCGAAGCCGGCCGAAGGCTCGCTGCAGTTGGCGCTCAAGGGCGGGCCCGAGGACGATGCCATCAAGCGTCTGGCCGGCGCCGCCATGTTGGCGGTGGCGCAGAAGCAGACCGGACCGCCTTCCCTCAAGAACCTGACCGAATGGCTGGCGAAGCGATTGGGCGCCTCGCTGACCCAATTCCACAATCGCGAGGTGCGCAAGGCAGTCGGCGAGGAGATCGAGAGATTGGCTTCGGGCGGCGACGTCTCGGCGCTGGTGGCGCTGTTCGCCGACGAGAAGCGCCGCACCGCCGACAAGAAGGGCTATGCCGACGCGGTCGATCGCTATGCCGCGCTCGAGAGCGACGTCGTCGCGATCGAAAACGGCGCCGAAGATCGCGCGGCGCGCGCGCGCGGCCTGGGCGCGACCATCGGCTTCGTCCTCGCCTACATCGCGCTGTTGGGCAGCATGTCGGTGTCGATCTTTGGGATCCTGCTGGGATGAGCGAGCGCGGCAAAGACAGGGCCAAGCCGGCCAAAGGCGCGCAGGCCGAGGCGCCGCCCCGGCGCGGCTCGCCCGTCGCCTGGGTGCTGGTGGCGTTGCTGGTGCTGTTGCTGGGCGTGGCGACACCGACCTTCATTGTCATCTTCGTCGGCATGATCCCGGCGCTGGTGGCGATCTTCATCGAGCGCGGCAAGGACGTGCGCGAGACCATGTCGGTGGCGGCGCTGAACTTCGCCGGCGTGGCGCCGGTGGTGGCGACCTTGTGGCGCAAGGGCCATACCATCACCAACGCCCTGCACACCATCCAAGATCTCGGCAACCTGTTCATCATGTTCGGTGCCGCCGGCCTGGCGCTGGCGATCATGAACCTGACGCCCAAGATCGCATTGCGCTTCATCACGGCGCTGGACAACCGGCGGGTCAAGGCAATGCGCGAGCAGCAGAAGGAAATCGTCGCCGAATGGGGCGTCGATGTCCGCCGCGACGCCAGGCTCTAAGCAGGGTTGCCTCGTCGCCAACCTGGCGGTTCATGGCAAACCGCGAATCTTGCCCTCGCAAACCCGCTCTCGACCGCGGTCGATTCGGGTTTGTCTTCGAGCCGCATTCTGGTGCATGATCTTTGCAATCCGGACGCCAAGTCCCGATACGTAGAATTATTCCAGGGAGAAACCGATGTCGCTTCGCTTGACGCTTCTGGCCGCCGCGGCGGCGATGGCGCTGGCCGCTCCGGCCCGGGCCCAAACCGAAATCCAATGGTGGCACGCCATGGGCGGCCAGCTCGGCGAGGCGCTGAACGCGCTGGCCGAGGGCTTCAACAAGTCCCAGACCGAATTCAAGGTCAACGCGGTCTACAAGGGCACCTATACCGAGACCATGACCGGCGCCATCGCCGCCTTCCGCGCCCGTCAGCAGCCGCATATGGTGCAGGTGTTCGAGGTCGGCACCGCCACCATGATGGCGGCCAAGGGCGCGATCAAGCCGGTCCATGAGCTGATGGCCGAAGCCAAGGAGCCGTTCAACCCCAAGGACTATCTGGGCGCGGTGGCCGGCTATTATTCGACCCCGGACGGCAAGCTGCTATCTTTCCCGTTCAATTCCTCGACGCCGGTGTTCTATTGGAACAAGTCCGCGTTCCAGAAGGCCGGGCTCGATCCGGAAAAGCCGCCCAGGACCTGGCCGGAAGTGGCCGAGGCGGCGAAAAAGGTGTTGGCCTCGGGCGCGGCGCAGTGCGGCTTCTCGACCCAGTGGCAGACCTGGATCATGATCGAGAACTTCGGCGCTTGGCACAACGTCCCCTTCGCCACCAAGGGCAACGGCTTCGGCGGCATGGACATCGAGCTGCGCATCGCCGACCCGCTGCGGGTCAAGCACATCCAGCAGATGGCCGACTGGCAGAAGGACAAGATCTTCGTCTATGGCGGCCGCGAAGGCCGCTCCAACGCCAAGTTCACCACCGGCGAATGCGCCATGTTCCTGGGCTCGTCGGGCTCGGCCGGCGGCTTCGAACAGGCGATGAAGGAGGTCAAGTTCGGCATCGCCATGATGCCCTTCTGGCCGGACGCCGCCGGCGCGCCGCAGAATTCGATCATCGGCGGAGCGACGCTGTGGGTGATGGCGGGCAAGCCCGCGGCCGAGTATCGCGGCGTCGCCAAGTTCCTAACTTATCTTTCCAGCCCGGCGGTCCAAGCCAAATGGCACCAGGAGACCGGCTACGTGCCGATCACCTATTCCTCGGCCGAGCTGTCCAAACAGCAGGGATTCTACGCCAAGAACCCGGGCCGCGACGTGGCGGTCGCGCAATTGACCAACAAGGCCCCGACCGAGAACTCGAAGGGCCTGCGCATCGGTAACTTCGTCCAGATCCGCGACGTCATGGACGAGGAGCTGGAGCTGGTGTGGTCGGGCAAGAAGACCGCCCAGCAGGCGCTGGACGAGGCCCAGAAGCGCGGCAACGAGTTGCTGCGCAATTTCGAACGCGCCAACAAGTAGGGTACGGCGGGGGCCGCCCGATAGGCGGCCCCTTCGCCGGTTCGTCCCGATCGAGTTGCCGTGATCAAGCGAGTCGCTTTCGACCATGCGTGGCTGCCCTATGTGCTGGTGGCGCCACAGTTGGCGATCACCATTGCCTTCTTCTTTTGGCCGGCCGGTCAGGCGCTGTTCCAATCGGTGCTGATCGAGGACGCCTTCGGGCTGTCGTCGAAATTCGTTTGGTTCGAGAATTTCGAGCGGGTGTTCGGAGACCCCAACTACCTCAACGCCGCCGGCGTCACCGCCGTGTTCGCCAGCTGCGTCACCGTCGCCAGCCTGAGCATCGGCCTGTTGTTCGCGGTCATGGCCGACCGCGTCGTCCGCGCCCGGCACGCCTACCAAACCTTCCTGATCTGGCCCTATGCCGTGGCGCCGGCGGTGGCGGGCGTGCTGTGGGGCTTCTTGTTCAATCCCACCGTCGGCATCATCTCCTGGATCCTCAAGCAGTCGGGCTACAACTGGAACTACCTGCTCGACGGCGACCAGGCCATGTTCCTGATCGTATTGGCCTCGGTGTGGAACCGGGTGCCGTACAATTTCCTGTTCTTCCTCGCCGGGCTGCAATCGATCCCGAAATCGCTGATCGAAGCGGCGGCGATCGACGGCGCCGGCCCCGGCCGACGGTTCTGGACCATCGTCTTCCCGCTGCTGTCGCCGACCGCCTTCTTCCTGATGGTGGTGACCATCATCTACACCTTCTTCGAGACCTTCTCGGTGGTTCACGCCGTCACCGGCGGCGGCCCCGGCAAGGCGACCGAGATCCTGGTGTTCAAGGTCTATTCCGACTCCTTCCGCGCCCTCGATCTCGGCGGATCGGCGGCGCAGTCGGTGGTGCTGATGGCGATCGTGGTGTCGCTGACCGTGGTCCAGTTCCGCTACATCGAACGCCGGGTGCATTACTGATGGTCGAGCGGCGGCCAATCCTGACCTTTTTCGCCCACGCCACCCTGATCCTGGGCGTCGTGATGGTGGCGTTGCCGGTCTACGTCACGCTGATCGCCTCGACCCACGATCAGGCGCGCATGCTGCAGGCGCCGGTGCCGCTGCTGCCGGGCGATCACTTCCTCGAAAACCTGGTCACCGTCCTGATCACCGGCCTGGGCGCATCGCAGGCGGCGCCGCCGGTCGGCATGATGCTGCTCAACAGCCTGGTGATGGCGGTCACCATCGCCACCGGTAAGATCGCGATCTCGATCCTGTCGGCCTACGCCATCGTCTATTTCCGTTTTCCGCTGCGAATGACGTTCTTCTGGATGATCTTCATCACGCTGATGCTGCCGGTCGAGGTGCGCATCCTGCCGACTTTCAAGGTGGTGGCCGATCTCGGCATGCTCAACAGCTATGCCGGGCTGACGGTGCCGCTGATCGCCTCGGCCACCGCCACCTTCCTGTTCCGCCAGTTCTTCCTCACCGTGCCCGACGAACTGCTGGAAGCGGCGCGGATCGACGGCGCCGGGCCGATGCGCTTCTTCGTCGACATCCTGCTGCCCTTGTCGCGGACCTCGATCGCGGCGCTGTTCGTGATCCAATTCATCTACGGCTGGAACCAGTACCTGTGGCCGCTGGTGATCACCACCGACGAGAGCTTCTATACCATCGTCATGGGCATCGCCCGCATGGTCAACGTGGTCGACGCCGCCGCGCGCTGGAACCAGGTCATGCTGGCGGCGCTGCTGGCGATGGTGCCGCCGGTGATCGTGGTGGTGGTGATGCAGCGCCAGTTCGTCAAGGGCCTGGTCGAAACCGAGAAGTGAGGCGGCAATGGCCGGCGTCGATCTGAGAGGCGTGCGCAAATCCTACGGCGAGACCGCGGTCATCCACGGCGTCGACTGCGCCGTCGGCGACGGCGAGTTCGTCGTCATCCTGGGGCCCTCGGGCTGCGGCAAGTCGACGCTCTTGCGCATGGTGGCGGGCCTCGAGACCATCACCGGCGGCGAGATCGCGATCGCCGGCAAGGTGGTCAACCAGGTCGAGCCCAAGGACCGCAACATCGCCATGGTGTTCCAGAATTACGCGCTCTATCCGCATATGAGCGTGCGCGACAACATGGCCTACGGCCTCAAGATCCGCGGCATGGCGCGGGCCGAGATCGACCGCCGGGTGCGCGATGCGGCCGGCATCCTCGAGCTTGGCCACCTGCTCGACCGCCTGCCGCGCCAGCTTTCCGGCGGCCAGCGCCAGCGCGTGGCGATGGGCCGCGCCATCGTCCGCGAACCCGACGTGTTCCTGTTCGACGAGCCGCTCAGCAACCTCGACGCCAAGCTGCGGGTGCAGATGCGACTGGAGATCCGCAAGCTGCATCAGCGCCTGCGCACCACCTCGATCTACGTCACCCATGACCAAGTCGAGGCGATGACGCTGGGTGATCGGCTGATCGTGATGAACGCCGGCATTGCCGAGCAGATCGGACCGCCGCTCGAAATCTACGGCCGGCCCGAGACCGTGTTCGTCGCCGGCTTCATCGGCGCGCCGGCGATGAACTTCCTCGCCGGCCGGGTCGGTCAGGGCGGCAAGAGCGTGCATATCGAGGGCGGGCTCGAGCTGGCCGCCGACCATCAGGCCGGCGCCGCCGGACGCACGGTCACGGTCGGCTTCCGGCCCGAGGATCTGGTGCGCGGCGGACCGGGCAATGCGGTGCGGCTGCGGGTCGACCTGATCGAGCCGCTGGGCGCCGATACCCTGGTGCATGGATCGATCGAAGGCGGCCAGGGCCAGGTCACCGCCCGCCTGCCCGGGACGCAGCGGCTCGCCGCCGGCGAGGTGGCGGCGCTGACGCTGGCGGCCGACAAGCTGCATTTGTTCGACAAAGACAGCGGCAAGCGGATTTGAGCGGCTGCCCGGGCGACGCCGCGCCCGAATGAAGCTAGATTGAGGCCATGAGCGGGGATAGCGATCGGGCCGTCGATGCCGCGCTGGCGCATCATCGCGCCGGACGCCTGGTCGAAGCCGAATCGATCTATTTGGAGATTCTGGCGGCGGCGCCGCGGCAGGTTTCAGCGCTGCACGGATTGGCGCTGGTGCTGGCCGATGCCGGGTTGCTCGCCGAGGGCCGCCAGCTTCTGGATCGTGCCGCGACGCTGGCGCCCGAGGATGCCGGCCTTGCCAACAGCCTGGGTCTCTTGGCGATGCGCGGGGGCGACAGCCTGGCTGCCTTGGCGGCGTTCGATCGCGTGCTGGCGCTCGACACCGGCTTCGACGAAGCGCGGGTCAATCGCGGGCTGGCTCTGCTTGCCGCCGGGCGGCGGGCCGAGGCGCGCGGCGCGCTGGAAGCGGCGCTGGAGCGGGACCCGCGGCACGTCATGGCGCTGGCGGCGCTGGGC
>Ga0194120_10004161_pt1 | contig 22671 bp, 22 predicted proteins | sample TA2MahCa65mmetaG_FD_148642 | JGI IMG/M metagenome (GOLD analysis project Ga0194120, IMG submission 148642) | Freshwater microbial communities from Lake Tanganyika, Tanzania - TA2015019 Mahale Deep Cast 65m | ecosystem: Environmental > Aquatic > Freshwater > Lake | place: Tanzania: Lake... | reverse complement strand
GGGCGAGCAGATCGATATTCATACCGGGGGTATCGAGCATATCCCCGTCCATCACAACAACGAGATCGCGCAGTCTGAAGCGGCGACCGGCAAGAAGCCCTTTTCACGCTTCTGGATGCACCGCGCACATATACAGATTGATGGCGGCAAGATCGCCAAGTCTGGCGGCAATGTCGTATATCTCTCAGAGATCGCTGAAAAAGGTTTCCATCCGCTCGCGCTTCGCTATCTCTTCCTCGGCGCACACTATCGCACACATTCCAATTTCTCCTGGGAAGCGCTCGGCGCATCGCAGACTGCCTTCATTAAGCTCGTCGCCATCGCATTACACCACAAACAAAAATTACAAAGCGACGCTTCGTATTCTTCGGGTGTGGTCTCGTTGGATTGGCAAAAAAAGTTTATGGAGCGCATCAACGACGACCTCGATACCCCAGGAGCACTCGCGGTCGTGTGGGAGATGACAAAAGACACTTCCCTTTCCCCCGCCGACCTCCTCGCCACACTCCTCGATTTTGACCGCGTACTCGGACTCAATCTCGCCACACCAGATGAAGCAGCTCACAAGATCGCCGTGGCGGAAATAAAAGAAGAGATCGCGCTCGGCGCGCTTTCCGAAGATGTACAAGAGCTCATCGCACAACGCGAGCTTGCCCGCAGCGAGAAGCGCTGGGATGCCGCCGATGAAGTGCGCGCAAAAATCGCGGATGCAGGGTACACGCTCGAAGACGGTGCCGCCGGTCCCCGGATTTTCAAAAAATAACCATGACAAAGAAATCTCGCGTGTCATTCAAAAGCAGGGTCGTCGTCTGGCCAGGCGACAAAGCGGCCTGGCGTTTTCTCTATATGCCAAAAAGTGACAGCGCGATGCTCCGCAAAGAATTCGGACGCCTCTCGCGCGGCTTTAGCTCGCTACCCGTCACGGCGACGATACACAAAATCTCGTGGGACACCTCTCTCTTTTACGACACTCGCTCCGCCTGCTACCTCCTCCCGCTCAAAGCCCAGATACGCCGCAAAGCCGAGATTGACGATGACGATACACTGACCTGTGTCATCGCGCTGCGCATATAGAAAAGGACCCGCGCACAAAGCGCGAGTCCGTATCATTGAGGTGGCCACTGCTGCCATATGTTATTGAAATGCTGGTACCGCTCGCGAGCGCCTCGAATCTCTTCGAGGGATCTCATGAGCCGCAGCGTCTGGATATACGAATAGTCGCGCGCATCGGCCTGAGCAATCTCTTCGATCGTCCAGGTCGGCTGACGACCCAGTGATGCCTCCGCTGTGGAGGACATAATGACGAAGCATCCGATCGCAGAGACAAGAATCTTACGCATCGATTCATCTCCTTATTCTGTATCTAGAGGAAATTATACTATCTGTTTTTTAATTGTCAAAGTTACAAAATTTATCAATCTGCCAGGGACTATTATGACACGTGCGACATTCTCTCCAGCGAGTCGGTCAGCGACCACTGCGCGCGCTGCGGCTTCCACTGCTTCCTTGTCGGCACTTGCCGGGACCTGTGCCTCGCCGCGCATTTTGCCGTTGATCTGGATGATGATCTTGACGGTGTCGGACACCAGCTTCTTCTTGTCATACTTGGGCCACGGCTGTAAATGAACCGAGTTTTTGGCGTGCTTGGCCTTCGAAGCTTTAGCGAAGGAGGCCCAGAGCTCTTCGGTGATATGCGGCGCAAACGGAGCAAGTAATCGGACAAGTGTCACATACTGTTGCTTGGTGAGCCCCCTCCCTTCAGCAGTATTGAGGAATGTCATCATAGCCGCGATCGCAGTGTTGAATTTGAGCTCTGCGCAATCCTCCCCGACCTTCTTTATCATCTTATGTAATTCCCGTTCAATCTCGGGGCGACCCTCTGGAGAAACTGTTTCTCCGGGTCCGGGTCTGGAGAAACTGTTTCTCCGGTCATCGACTATTTTGTCTTGTAGGCGCCAGGTGCGCTCAAGGAAACGCCGGACGCCAGCGACGCCGTCGGGATTCCACGGGTAGCTGCCCGGCTCATTGTACGGTCCGATGAAGGCGAGGTAGAGACGCAGCGTGTCAGCGCCGAGCTGCGCGACGATGTCGTCCGGGTCGATCACGTTGTTCCATCGTTTGCTCATCTTCTGCCCATCCGGCCCGAGGATGAGCCCACGATTCATACGCCGCACGTACGGCTCTTTGTCCTTCACGAGCTTCAGATCATAGAGGGCCTTGTACCAAAAGCGGCTGTAGAGGAGGTGCATCGTGGTGTGCTCAGCGCCGCCGCTATAGAGATCGATTGGCATCCATGCACTCTGCTTTTTCTTGTCGGCAAATGACTTTTTGTTCTTGGGGTCGACGTAGCGCAGGAAGTACCACGAGCTATCGACGAATGTGTCGAGTGTATCGGTCTCACGCTGCGCTTTACCCTTGCATTTGGGACACTTCACATTGACCCACTTCACCGCTTTGGCAAGCGGCGATTTGCCATTACCCGCAGGGAGGTAGTCTTTGACCTCTGGAAGCTTCACCGGCAAGTCTTTGTCGGGGACCGGGACCGCACCGCAGGTATCACAGTGAATGATCGGGATCGGCACACCCCAATAGCGCTGTCGCGACACACCCCAATCACGCAGACGATAGGTCTTCTTGGCACGACCAAATTTTGCGGTGATCGCCTTCTTCGCCTCTTCTGAAGGCATGCTGTCGAAAGTACCTGAGTATGCGAGGATTCCTTGCCCCGAATGCACGTCGTTGCCCGTCCGCATCCGATTCAGGACAATATCGAGTTCTCCATGAGACATTCTGTCTCTGGTGATTTCGGATTCATTGAGCCAGGTGACCTCATGCTTCTCGGCTTCTTCCGGCGCAAGCGGCTCCCGCACTTCGTCTTCAAGCTCAAACAAAAGCGTCGTATTGTGCGCGATACGATTGACACCCTTATGGCCTGCGTGAAATTCGGAATGAATCGGTCCTCCTAAGGCGCGCACCAGTTTTACATTCACATAGCCACTCTCTTCTCGTATTTCTCTGCGTGCCGCCTCTTCGAGCGACTCACCTTCCTCAACACCCCCTATCACAAACGTAGTCCATTGCGGATTTTTCACTTTGAGCGCTAGGTATTTGCCGGTCTGAGGATTGCGGACAATCGCCATAACCAGATTCCTGAAGACGACTTCTTTGCCCGGCACATGCGGATTCTTCTCATCGATGCGCACAGGGAGCACCACATGCCTGATCGGCAATCCAAACTTCTTCGCAAACTCAAAATCGCGCTCATCATGTGCAGGTACGGCCATCACCGCTCCCGTGCCATAGTGGCCGAGCACGTAGTCAGCGACAAATACCGGGATCGTTTCACCGGTTGCGGGATTGATCGCTTCCACACCATCGATTCTTACGCCGGTCTTTTCCTTACTCTCCTGGCGTTCGAGATCAGACTTCTTGTTGGCCTTGGTCACGTACTCGTTGACCTCTTGCTGATTAACCCATGCTTGCCCTGCGAAGCCTTGGCGAAGCAGGGGGTGCTCGGGAGCAAGCACGATGTACGTAGCCCCGTAGAGCGTATCGGGCCGCGTGGTAAATACAGTAACTGATGGGGTTAGATAATTTAGCAACACCAACTCTTTATCTCCACAAAAGTGCGGCTTCTGTGCCTCCACTCTTGTAAGTGGTATTCCCAGACACTCACTGAGCCGCCTCGCCTGGTCCTCAGAAATAGCAGTATCGGTTGTATCGTGCAAAAGGTGTATATGACCCACCTTACTTGTGATCGTAATGGCGTCAAACTTCCATGAAAATTTCTTCTCAAAATTACGACTATGGTCTTTGAACTTTGGGTCGACGAATCCACCGGCAAGCACCAGGGCTGCGATCTTTGTATCTAACTTTTCTAGTGCCTTCATGGCAGCCACAGCACCAAGACTGTAACCAAATAAGACCGTATTCTTATCATAGGTTGTGGCTCCGAGGATTGCCTCTACCCACTCCTTTTCGTTTGGAGATGATGCGTTTGGCAAATGCGGAACAATAACCTCATGTCCCAGTTTCTCGAGTTCTGATTTTAGCCAATCGTAATTTGAGACATCTCCCTTAAATCCATGAAGTAGCACATATTTCAATTTATCTGCACCTACTGGGAATTGTAGAGGAAATAAGATCTCGGCGCCTTCAGAACGGCCGATCCAATTGCGCTGACTGTCTTTGATCTGCGTGGGCCAGTCGAGCTTTTCGAGATCATCGACGAGACGGTCGGCATACTCCGTGATGCGTAGATTCCACTGCAGCATCATGCGTTGTTCCACCTCGGCGCCACAGCGTTCGCAGTGACCATTGACCACCTGTTCATTGGCAAGCACGGTCTTATCTTTAGGACACCAGTTGGCGGGCGTCTCTTTCTGGTACGCGAGACCTTTTTTATAAAACTGGGTAAACATCCACTGCGTCCACTTGTAGTACGCCGGATCGATCGTTGCCACTTCCCTGCTCCAATCAAATGATGCACCCATCGAGGCAAGCTGCCCTTTCATGTATTTGATGTTTTGCTGTGTCCAGGTGCGCGGATTGAGGCTGCGTTTGATCGCGGCATTCTCGGCCGGTAAACCGAAGGCATCAAAGCCGATCGGATACAGGACATTGCGCCCCTGTGCGCGACGATAGCGCGCATAGATATCGGGAATAGCAAACGCGTACCAATGACCGACATGCAGATTGCCCGACGGGTACGGAAATTCGACGAGGAGGTATTCATTCTTCTTGCCCTTGACAGAATCCTTGACGACGTGGGCTTTTTTCTTCGCCCACGCTTTCTGCCACTTTTTCTCTATACGCTTATGGTCATAAGTGCGCAGTTTCTTTTCTGCTTGCCCCGCCGAAGCTTTGGCGGAGGGGGGCCATTTTTTCTCGATTTTCTTGTGATCGTACTGCTTCATTGCAGTACACGATATCACAGTTGTTTCGTCTTCGAAAACGGCGGGTAGCGGTCCGGATCAATGGTGCGCGCGAAACATTTTTCTCCCGCTCCATGAGTCCACGGCTCGACATGGAGATCAGCCCCCTCGAGTGGACCAGCGGCCATCGGCTTGACCGGATACGTACGCGACATACCGTCAGAAGAGCTATACTTCTGTGTCTCCGCGTTGAAATCCGCACAGAGTTCAAACGAGAGTGTATCAGTCACGCGATAGGTATACGGCTCGCCTGTCTGCGGATCGACCGGCACCATAAAGCCACTGATCGGATCCATAAGATCAGCAAGTGTCGCCGGCAACATTTCCTTGGACTGCCAATAATTTACGATTTGGTACTGAATATTCTGCAGGTCGCTCACTTTCTGATCATCGTAGCGATAGAGGCGTGCCTGCCACGGCGTACCGACGATAAAGAATCCTGCGATGATCGTGAGGACGACCACGAGCCCTGCGGCCCAGCCAAGCATCTTTGCCTTTGCCGGATTCTGATCCCAGTACCCGCGCAGATCGGCGAGAAAATGGAAGAATGCTCCGCCAGAAATCAGGAGCAATACCGCGACCTTGAGCAAGAAACGCACTGTGACATCGCCGTTGAGGAAGTACATGATGAGTGTAATGAGGTCTCCTGCCATGACAGCTCCCGCGATGAAGAGCGTGAGGTAGAGCGCCCAGCGACGCACCCAGATCTCGCGGCGCGTCTGATCCTGTGCGATCGTGCCACGAATGACACGCATGAGGACGAGGAAGATCGGGAAGAGGACGATCAAAACAGCCATCTCGTAGCTGATATTCCCCGCATACGGATCGGTATAGTAGCTCAAGCGATCGGGAAACAAATAGTCGAGATAGCCAAACACAAGCGCAATGAATGCGAACACGCTCGCATACAAAGACACCATGGCGCCCACCCATAAAAAGAAGTCTTTCGGAGTCGTTTTGATTGGTTGCATATACTGCTTACTATACCACCACAATTCGTATCTGCCACTCTATGCACAGGGGGCGTGAAATGTAGACAAAGTGGTATACTCGTATCATGCAAAAGAAAACCGGACCCGAATTGCTCCGCTATATAGCCAGGAACGTGACGATCGTCATTGGGCTCGTGCTCATCTGGCGCGGCATCTGGCACATCCTCGATGCGGCTGATGTATATATATTTGCTGGCAATCCATTTATCACGACCGTCGGCGGCATCCTCATCGGACTCGCCCTCCTCTACTTCCCCGACCACGATCTCAAGGAGATTGAAAAGCTCTAATCAAAAGAAGGGTCGTCAAGCGCTCTCACTCTTCTTTTCTAGACGGACCGAAGACCAATACGCAAACGAGACGAACGTGATGCCGACGAGACCGGTAAACGGTTCTGGGACGTGGAAAAAGATATTGCCGAGCATCGCAGCGGCGAGGCCGAGGATCGCCCAGTGCGCGCCATGCTCCAGATACACGAAATGCCCCAAGGTCTCACGCCGCACCATGAGGACCGTCAAGAATCGGACCGCATACGCGCCGATACCAAGACCGACGATGATGATCGGGAGCGAAGAGGTCAGTGCGAATGCGCCGATCACGCTATCGAGAGAAAAGGCGGCATCGAGCACTTCGAGATATACGAAGAGTGCCAGACCAGCATGTGCAGACGCTTTTGCAGACTCGACCGAAAAGAGGCTTGCGATCCCGCGCACAAGGATGAAGAGTGCGACACCAAATACACCGGCAAAGAGGAATGGTCCGCGCTCCACCTCTTCCAGTAAAAATGTGAGGCCCAACAGCAAAGACAATGCGATACCTATCGCAATCGATTCAATCCTCCCCCACCCCGCAAGCTGCTCCTCGATGATCTGTAGCCAATGACGCTTCTTCTGATCGTCGAAGAAATACGCCATACCGACCATGAAAAGGAACATCCCACCAAACGCCGCGATCGTAAGATGTGCCCCCTCCAAGAGCTCGCGATAATGGACCGGATCGGCCCATGCCACATGCGCCACAAACCATGGAGAAAGTGCGGTCGATGCCGCGACGATCACAATCGGGAGGATGATGCGCGTCAACACGACGGCAATGAAAATACCCCAGGTGAAAAACCGATGCTGCCACACAGGTGACATATGCTTGAGCACCTGCGCATTCACGACTGCATTATCAAACGACAGCGTGACCTCAAGCACGATGAGAAGTACCGCGAGAAACATCGCAGACCATCCTGACCACAGGAAAATGCCGACGAGCCCCACGAGTGTGATCGTGATCAACGGGAAAAAATCCTTTAAGAGGTCGGTCCGTATCATACTGATGTCTCTATTGTATCAGCTGTGGCGAAATTCCATCACATCGCCGTCCTCGACGACGTACTCCTTCCCTTCCGCTCGCAGAAGCCCCTGCTCGCGCGCTTTTGCATAGGACCCCGCGGCAATGAGCTTGTCCCATTGGATGACCTCAGCGCGGATAAATTTGTCGCGAAAATCCGTATGTATAGCGGCACCTGCGGTGGGGGCGGCATCACCGCGATGAATGGTCCACGCACGCGTCTCGTCCGGGCCGGTCGTGAAAAATGAGATGAGATTGAGAAGATGGTACCCAGCACGGATGAGCGATTCGACGCCACTATCGACGACACCAAGCTCGCGGCGAAATTCGTCGCGCTCGTCGTCGTGCACGTCGGAGAGCTCCTGCTCGACACCTGCATCTACCATGACCCACTGACCACCCGAGTTCTCAAGGAATTGCATGAGTGCCGTATAACGATCGCCCTTTTCTGCGTCCACATTCACCGCACCGCTCTTGCGATTGAGCACATAGAGTATCGGCTTCATGGTGAGGAGATGCATCGACTTGATGGCGAGTAACTCCTTTTCATCGAGTGCAACCGTGCGCGCGGCCTTGCCCGCATGGAGGACGGGCGCGATCTTCCTGAGCGCGGATTGTTCGATAAGCAAATCTTTGTCTCCCCCCTTCACGTCGCGCTCAAGCCGCCCGATACGCTTCTCGACCATATCGAGATCAGCGAGCACGAGCTCGAGATTGATCACGTCGATGTCGCGCGCTGGATCGACTTCCCCCGCCACGTGATGTACATCTTCGTCATCAAACATGCGTACCACCTGCGCGATCGCGTCCACTTCGCGAATATGCGAGAGGAATTGATTGCCGAGCCCCTCCCCTGTCGAAGCGCCTTTGACGAGACCCGCAATATCGACAAACTCAACGATTGCTGGCACCGTCTTCACCGAATGACTAAATTGCGTCAGACGATCGAGCCGTACATCGGGCACCGCCACGACACCCACCGACGGGTCGATGGTGCAGAAGGGATAATTTTCAGCAGGCACCCCCTTCTTGGTGAGCGCATTAAAAAGCGTGGATTTCCCCACGTTGGGAAGACCAACTATGCCGATTGAAAGGCCCATATGTGTATCGTAAAGTAGGAGTGCTTAAGTATATCGCACCCCATGAGTGGGCGACAAACCTTACTCCTGCACTGAGGTTTCGGCAGCAGGAGCGGCAGCACCTTCGACTGCGGGAGCTTCGGTGGCAGGAGTGGCCTCGACAGCCTCCTCTTCCTGCTCGGTGACCGAGACGACGATTTCTTCGGAATCGGTAACGAGAGCCGCGCTCTCAGGGAGCTTGATCTGCGCGGCCGTGATGTGGTCACCCACTTCAGACAGGGACGAGATGTCGACATCGAGACTGTGTGGCAAATGTGCCGGAGCGACCTCGATCTCAATCTCGTGCAAAGCCTTGGCGAGCACATGGCCAGCCTTCTCGGCAGGGGCTTCGCCTACGAAATGGAGCGGAACGGCGATCTCGATCTTCTTACCCTTTTCGAGCACATAGAAATCCATATGCAAGATCTTGCCGGTGACGGGATGCACCTGCACATCACGAATAAGCGTCTCTTTATCGTCCTTGAGACCCTTCAGGGTGATCACGGTGGTCTCGCCCGCATCGCGCCAGACACCCTCCAGCACCCCGGCATTGATCGCTATAGACTGAGCAGGCTCTTTATGGCCATACATAACAGCCGGCACGATACCTTGTCCGCGCAATTGATCCGAAGTCACCTTCGGGTCGCGTATTTGTACTTCAAGGGCTAACATGGGCGAAAGTATACCCCGTTAGAAATAAGAGTCAATATTCCTCAACATTATGCGATAAAAAGGGAAAATCTCTAACGGCGTGCGTAACTCTGTACAGCATACGCTAGTTTGCGCAGATATGGCCTGGAAATGCACGTGAGAAGCGGCCTCGGTCCCTTGAGGGACCGAGGCCGCTAACGGGCCATTTTCACACAGTGGGCGGGTAGCAACCAAATCGGTGTATTGTGCCCGATATACTGATTGAGGTGGCGCCATTTGATAGCCAAAACTCCATCTTTTTCCCGCCCCTCCAGCAATCCGGGCACCCGCGGGTAACGCCCCCCATCCAGAGCACGTGTCTGCCACGCCAAGACAGGCTTCCCGAAGTGTCTCCGAAAGAAAAGGACCCCTTTCTCCTGAATAGCTTCCAGATCATGCAGGCTCAGGCATCTTGAAAAGAGGCCGTGGCAAGCAAGGTACGTGTAGACAGCATGCCCCACGATGGTCCCCCCTTCATACTGGGCAGGATGGAAACACTGTTCGAGCTCCCTGACATTATATGCCTCTGGTCCAACATGATGCGCCCTATGATACCTCGTCTCCTGCCTCTCAAAAGATTCGGGGAGCACGAGCGGGACATCGCGCCGGACACGAATGATCGTGTCGGACATAGCCACACTCCTCTTTTTGGGTCCCGTTCATAAATAAGGCTCGCTTCTGCGCAAACGACTTTTTAGTCATTTGCGCAAGTGTGCACTTATGGGCCGGTTTATATTCTTATAAACCGGCCCGAAATTCAGCACAAAATGGACGAGCCCTTAAGGGATTGAATCTGCTCTCGTTATACCGCGCACCTGCGGAAAAGCAATGAGGCCTCGTCCATCATTCGTGGACGAGCCCCCTACATCCCCGCAAACAAACGAAGGTACTTTTCGGCCATATCTTGGACATCCTTGGCGCCCTGAGCGAGGAATTTGTACGGCGCGATCTCATCAGGGTGTGCCGCGAGCGCCGCTTCGATGCCTTTGCGATACGCGACACGGATGTCGGTATTGATATGGATGACCGCACACCCAGCCTTTGCGGCAGCAGCGAGATCGGCATCCGATGACCCGGACCCTCCGTGCAAGACGAGTGGCACACCCGCCGCTTCGCGTAGGATCGCGACACGCTCAGTATCAACTTTCGGAGCGGGGCCGCTTTTGAGGCGACCATGCATGGTACCGACCGCAGGTGCTAAAAGATCGATAGACGTCTCACGCACAAACTGCGCCGCTTCTTCGGCGGTCGTCAGATCTTTGTCGATATCTTCGGGCGGCACATCAAGAAGCTTGCTCGAAGTCCCGATACGACCGACCTCTGCTTCGACAAGTGTCCCCTTCCCCGCCGCGCGCGCATACTCGACCGCTTCACGCGTCTGTTTAATGTTGTCTTCAAAAGACAGGTGACTGCCGTCGAAAATCACCGCATCGAATCCGGCCTCGACCGCTTCTTTTATACCGTCGAGCGAATACGTGTGATCGGCGTTCAGATATACTTGATGCCCGTCGGCGCGGGCCGCAGCGACGAGCGCCACGATGTTGTGCACGCCAATGAACTTCCTCTCACCCTCTGAGACGCCGACAACAACGGGCACGCCGACGACCTCCGCCGCCGCTATGACCGCCTTGAACTGATTGGAATCGGATACATTGAAATGTCCGATCGCGATCTGCTTGTCGCGTGCGACCTCGATTGCTTCTTTGAGTGTTTGCATGGAGAAAAGTATATCATCTTTTTCGGGCAGATATGCTCGCCATCCTGTGCTACAATTTCCCCTATGCAATACGACTTCGTAGCTTTTGGCGATATCGTCATCGACGCTTTTATTAAGTTACAAGATGCTGAGGAATTTAATAATCATGGTGTACGCGAACTCTGCGTGCGCTTTGGGGAGAAAGTCCCCTTCGAGTCGGTCACGGAGGTACTCTCCGTGGGCAACGGACCCAACGCCGCCGTCGCCGCTCACAAAATCGGACTCAAGTCAGGTCTCGTCGTCCATGTCGGCGATGATCTCAATGGGACTCGCTGTATCGACGACCTAAAATCTCGCGGCATCGACACCTCGCTTATCTCTCGCGATGCTGGCTATGTGACCAACTATCACTACGTACTCCAATTCGGCCCCGAACGAACCATCCTCATTAAACACGCGGTGTTTCCCTACAAGCTCCCCGCATTCGATACCCCACCGAAGTGGTTTTACCTCACCTCACTCCCGCAGGAAACCCTCGAACATCAGATCAGCATCGCTCGTTATGCCAAGGAAAACGGCGTCAAAATAGCCTTCCAGCCCGGCACCTTCCAGATCAAGCTCGGAACCGAAAAGCTCAAAGAAGTCTATGAGGCGTCAGAAATATTCTTCTGCAACAAAGAAGAAGCGCAAAAAATCCTCGGCACGGAAGAATCCGACATCAAGAAGCTCATGGAGGGTATCCGCATGCTCGGGCCCAAGATCGTCGTCGTGACCGATGGTCCCAATGGATCCAACATCCTCTATGAGGATGGCCCTACTTCGCCCCCTCCTTCGCATGAAGCTACGGAGGGCACAGCGGGGCTACGAAGGACAAGCGCATGGCATATCCCCATGTACCCGGACCCTGCTCCCCCGGTATCACGCACGGGTGCCGGCGATGCGACTGCATCGACAACTGTCGCCTACATCATCAAAGGCCTCGAGCCCAAAGAAGCACTCATGCGCGGACTCATCAATGCAGCATCGGTCGTCCAAGGCGTCGGCGCTCAGACCAAGCTTCTCACTGATGCAGAAATAGAAGAGTGGTACGCGAAACGCCCAGCGGATTTCATCGCGACCGCGCTCTAAGAGCCTTAAAAGGCGACGCCTTTATCGATAAAGGCGTCGCCTTTTAGTTGTCTTGAAAACCGATATCAGTGGTTGATTGAAAACCCGACCCCACGATCGGGTTTTCCATATCTGCCAATTCGAGTATTTGGAACGTCATGAAAATGCCAAACACCGCAATAAAACAACAGCTGACCGCAAAATGCACTTGTTGCTTAAACAATCCAGGAGAAAACATATCAGCGGTGTCTTCTTGATGCAGCGCGCCGCACAGCGTCTTTGATATGCGAGACACCCATGCGGTAATGCTCGATCAATTCTTTTGGGTCGCCCGATTGGCCGAAACTATCGTGCACGCCGACATATTCGATCGGCACCGGATACTCCTGAGCGAGAATCTCGGCGATCGCACTCCCTAAGCCCCCGGCAATCTGATGCTCCTCGACGGTCACGACCGCTCCCGCTTCCCGCGCCTTTGCCACGATAGTGTCCGTATCGAGTGGCTTGATCGTCGCGACATTGACCACATCCACCCCCATCCCCTCGTCACCGAGCTGCTTTGCTGAGAGAAGCGCATTATGGAGCAGCGGACCGGTCGCAAAAATCACCACCTGCGGATTTTCCGCGTAGAGAAACACCTGCGCCTTGCCAATCTCAAAGGGTGTATCGACGGTCGTCATAATTGGCGTCTTCTCGCGCCCAAAGCGCATATAGATAGGCGTGCCCGACTGCGCTGCTGCGAGCGTCGCCTTGCGCGCCTCCTCGGTATCGCACGCCGAGATGACCGTCATGTTGGGCATGGCACGCATGATCGCGATATCTTCGAGCATCTGATGTGTAGCGCCGTCTGGACCGACGGAAATACCCGCATGCATACCGCACACCTTTGCAGGGACGTTGTTGAGCGCGATCGTCGTACGGATCTGCTCCCAATTGCGACCAGGGGAAAAGGTAGCATATGAGGTAAAGAACGGTATCTTGCCGTAATTGGCCATGCCCGCGGCGACCGTCGCCATATTTTGCTCCGCCACTCCCATCTCGATAAAGCGCTCAGGGAATTCCTTGGCAAACCATTCGGAACGCGTCGATTCGACGAGGTCGGCTGTCAATACGACGACACGAGGATCTTCCCTTCCTGCCTCGAGCACTCCCTTACCAAAGCCATCGCGCGTCGGAGCTGCGTCGGGATGATCAAAGATATTTTCTTTAAGCTTTAGTTCTGGATTCAACATATCAAGATATTGCGTTTATAAGATAAATTAGTGGGGATACTAAAATTACACAGATAGCACCGAGAATATACGCCCATTGAAGAAATATTGCTTGCTTGTTTCTTATCACTCTTCCTGTATGTATTTCGTATGCAAAAGTTGGAGCAAGAAACAACACAGGAAGAAGTAAGAACCAGCTGTATAAATAAATGATGAATATCGCCTCTGCCAGATTGCTTAATATTTCATCTGGTATTAGATACATAAAATCAAACTCCGAATTTAAAATTCCGACCACACCAAATAGTGTGAGAACCACAAAGAACACTGACAGTATTCCGTATGTTCGATAAAACAAGCTATTCATAATCATTGATGTTCACTCGCAATTTTTCCCTGCATGGTGCGCAGCTCCGCGAGGAAAGCCTGCGCCTCTTCTTTGGATGGCGGTTTGCCATGCCAGCGATAGTCGCGCTCAATCTCTCGGATGCCTTTGCCGGGGATGGTGTGCGCAATGATGACTGTCGGCTTCTCATAGATCGCCTTTGCCTCTTCGCAGGCGGCGATGAATTGGGGGATATTGTGGCCGTCTACCTCGAGCACATGCCAGCCGAATGACTCGTATTTCTCGCGGAAAGGCTCCAGCGGCATGATCTGCTCGGTATAGCCATCTATCTGGATGTTGTTGCGGTCGATGATGCCCGTCAGATTGGAAAGTCTATTTTTGCCTGCAAACATCATCGCCTCCCAGAGATTACCCTCCTGATGCTCGCCGTCGGACATCGCACAGTAGATGCGAAACTTCTTGCCGTCCATCCGCGCCGCATATGCATAACCAGATGCCTGTGATAGTCCGCTTCCCAAAGGACCGGAGGTCGTCTCGACGCCGGGAAGCTTCTCGCGCTCCGGATGTCCCTGCAGACGCGAGCCAAACTTGCGCAAAGTAAGGCATTCTTCTATCGGGAAATACCCCGCATGTGCCATCGCCGCATAGCGTACCGGCGTGATGTGGCCATTGGAAAGCATCAGGCGATCGCGCTCTTCCCACTCGGGATTCTGCGGATCATGATTGAGTACCTTGAAATACAGCGCAGTGAAAATATCCGCCATACCCAAGGGACCCGCCGTATGCCCCGATCCCGCCGCGACGAGCATCTCGATGATCGTTGCCCGGATCGCATTGGCACGCGCGGTAAGCTCGTATACTTCGGTATCGGTGAGCGGTTGCATACCCGGTTAGTAATACCTCACTAAACTATTAAAATCCCTTGATATGAACATAAGCCATACGCGCATATGTTTTGGTGCAGCATCACTACATAATAACGCAAATAACAAAAACACAATCACACAAGGTCGGATAAGTGCGGGTAGTAGGTGGAATATGCTTTAACACCCTCCTCCGTATATTCCGATTCCCGTATAAATATTGTTTGGATTTGCCGGGGTAGGCCGAACGGGATTCAAGAGATTCGACGAAAAGTTGCTCATCTTCTCCGGAGTTCTCCAAAAAAGGATACAATAATTGTCATTGTTACCGACGTACAAATATCCCGAGTCGCCGCCGAGACTTTTTGGGTCGGCGATGCTTCGCAAGTAAGGAGAGAGTGCAGTTGAGAGGTTCGCCACGTTGGGATTGACAATTGGATTCGGACTGTATGTGGGGGAATCGAATGACGTCCATGCACCATTCGAGTGAGGGTAGTGACCGATTGTATCATTATACAGCTCAATCGCATTTCTCATTTGATTCATATCTGCCACGCGCCGCGCATCCCGCGACTTGACACGTGCGGTATTAAGCGATGCCAAAATGATCGATGCAAGCATGCCAATGATCGCAATGACGACGAGAAGCTCGATGAGCGTGAAGCCTGCCGATGTTTTCTTTCTACATGATTTTCTATCATTCATACAAATATACCTTACAACGCAGCCTCGGTAGTGATGGGTTCACCAAGCTCCCCTGCGGAGTAATTGGCAGGTCCGGAAAAGACTTTCGAAGAGAAGTATGCTGCCACAAGGAGCGCAAGCACGACGACTCCAAGCAAGACATATTCCGCCTGCTTTTGCGTGGAGACGAATCCCCATCCGATCAGACGGTCAATAAGATCGGGTTCTTTTGGTGTGTACGGGATCTTTGTAAGACCACCTGTCTGACTTTCGTACTGTATCTCGGACATATGAATACATTATACACTTGTCTTTGCAACAACACCTTCCGAGTATGGCTAAGTGTGGACAGCGGCAAGGGTCTTTTTGTATGCATCCACTGGATCGGTGGCTTGCATGATCGCTGAACCGACACAGAAACGCTTTGCTCCTGCTGCCAAAAGATCGCTGACATTCTCTGCATTTACGCCACCATCGACTGAAATCAGTGCGTGCGGATGCGACTTGTGGAGGGCACTCACACGCTCAATCGCACGCGGATCAAACGGCGCACCCTGAGCCCCCACGCGCGCAATCGACATCATCTGTACCACGTCACAAAATAGTATCGAACGCTCCATGTCACCAAGCGGTGTATCAATGAGTATCGCCAGTCCGACTTCCCGCGCACCTGCAGCCCTCCATTGTGTAAGTATGTGTTCCGCCTCCGAAGGGTCGGCACAGCGCTCGATATGACCGATCACTGATTTGGCGCCCGCACGGATGAGGTCGAGCCCAATCTGAAGTGGCTCCTGTACCATGAGGTGCACGTGAATGGATACTGCAGTCGGCAAAGAAATACTCTGTGCATCATATTTCCCCAGTCCGGTATACGGCCACGTCACCTGCGAGGTGAAGAGTCCGTCGTCGATATCGACATGAAGCCGTGTGGAGAAGCCTTCCGCAATGCGCACCGCCTCTTCGAGCTCCTCACGCGTACGGGGTACGATTGTCGGAATGATGTCTATCATAGAGTGACCACGACCGTCTCGATTTCAGCTATACGACGCAAGTGACGATCGTTTTTTGGGAATGCAGTGGTCAGCCATTCTTTGACGGCTGCCTTTGCTTCGTCGAGTGAGAGGAACCGCGCGCCGAGTGAGAGGACGTTGGCATCATTGTGCTCGCGGGACAGCTTGATGATCTCTGGTTTGCCTCCGTAGTACACCGTAGCGCGCACTTCTGGAAACCGGTTCGCCACGATCGCCTCACCCTGCCCCGAGCCACCGAGAATGATCGCGCGACTCTGCATCCCCTCCTTGAGATCGCGCACAAGCATGCGTGCAGCGACCGCGATCATGAGTGGGTAGTCATCCTCAGCATCAAATTCGCGCGCCCCCACATCCTCAATCTCGTAGGCGAGCTCATCGCGCACATAGGCGACGAGCGCATTTTTCATTTCAAACCCCGCATGATCGGATGCAAAATAGATTTTCATGTATTTGATTCCCTTATACTTGAATATTCTTCCCCGCCTCCACCACATGCCGCACGAGCGTATGGGTATACCCCATTTCGTTGTCGTACCAGGCGAGGACTTTGACCAGATTACCATCGACGACGCGCGTCATACCGAGGTCGGCGATAGAGCCATAGGGCTGGCCGATGATATCTGATGAGACGAGCTCGTCTTCTGATGCAGTGAAAACCCCTTTCCAGCGATCACTCTGTGCAGCAGCTTTGAGCACGGCATTCACCTCGTCGACCGTAGTCGGGCGCTTGGCGATAAAGGTGATATCGGCGATTGAGCCTGCCGGCACGGGTACACGCAGCGAGATGCCGTCAAATTTGCCTGCAAGTGCGGTGTACGCCTTGGTGACCGCAATCGCGGCACCAGTCGATGTCGGCACGATATTTTGCGCCGCCGCACGTCCTTCTTTCTTGTCTTTCTTTGAAGGCCCATCGACGATTGATTGTGAAGCAGTATACGCATGAGTCGTCGAGAGGATCGCCTTTTCGATACCGATCGTCTCGTCGAGAATCGCGATAATGGGTGATGCGGCATTGGTAGTGCAGGAAGCATTGGACGTCACTGCGCAGGTGGCGACCTTGTCGGTGTTGAGCCCCATGAGGATCGTCGCACCCGGCACGCTGCCATCACCGTCTTTCGAAGGTGCCGAGACGACGACACGCTTGGCACCAGCTTTGATGTGCACGCCCGCTTTGTCGAAATCGGTGAAGAGCCCCGTCGCTTCGACGACCACATCGACTTGCATATCTCTCCACGGAAGCGCCGCGGGGTCTTTTTCTGCGAGCACCTTGAGCTTCCACTTCCCCGCCGTGATGACACTATCGGCTACCGATACCTCAAATGGTGCGCGTCGGTAGACTGTGTCGTATTTCAAAAGGTATGCGAGATTGTCGATATTGCCGAGGTCGTTGACCGCGACGATATCAATATCTGCTCCCACCTCATACGCTGCGCGCACAAAAGCGCGCCCGATACGTCCGAAACCATTGATAGCTACTCGAGTCATAGATTATAAAGAATAACGAATTACAATAAAGTGTACCATATTCTCGACATGCAATGTACGCAGGCGTTTGGAGGCAGGCGTTTGGAGGCATCTCCTCCCTAAGGACCTCCTTAAAGATACCTTAGGCATCGGTGGTTATCGTCATATCGTTTGACACAGCAGCTTCACTAAATAACTTTAAAAATATAGCTATTTCGGCTATATGAATTGTCTAAATAAGTCTATTTCCTGCGGTAATTGAGCTCGGGGGCGAGGAGATCCTCAAAGAAACTGATAGCCTTCTCAAAACCAGCCGAGGCGCTGGCACTCAATGAATCTACCCTGCTACCGACCACCGGCGACGACGTACCTATAGATAGTGCGTAGTCGCCCATATTGACGTGACTCCCCGTCTTACCGATCAATATGACTCCGAATACGACGATCACGACGACGGCCAGCGCGAATGCCGGGACTAGAGTGAGATCGTACGTCTTATGAGATTCCTTTTTCGGAGCAGGTGTCACATCCATCGAGCCATTACTACGTAGACCACGCGTAGTGGTACGCGGTGACAAGACCCTTTTTGTCTCCTCATGGCGGACAACCTTAATCAGAATCGCATGTTCAGGAGCCTCATCAGTATAAAAACCATCATAATCCTCTTCATTGACAGTATCCAGTGAGGGGAGAAGATCACCTTCATCATTGCTGTACTTCAAGAGCGGCTCTTCTGAGCGAGTATCGGCATCCGCTTGTTTATGCGGGATCCCTACTGATTCGGCTTGGACAGCGGCAAGTAACGAGTCTTTTTCTTTCTTGTGATTCAAAAGATTGTCCTTGTCGACATACCAACGACTCCCTACTTGCTTAGATAAAACCTTGCCTGCTCGGGCGAGTTGACCTACATAATCCTGATTATATCCAGTAATCTTCGAAGCTCGGTTTGCCGAGATGTACTCTTTTCCATCGAGATTTACGAAAGTATCGGCGCTCGGCAGATGATTTTCGTGGATCGGCTGCTTTGGCTTGTACTCATCCGCTTTATCTTTGTACTCAAGAAGCGATTTCATCGACACATGCCAAAGCCCACCCATCCTCCGTGCCTCGATCAGCCCACCACGAGCGAGCTGACCTATGTAGTCCTGCGCATATCCTGTAGATTCCGATGCTCGCTTCGACGAGACAAAGTCATCGGATTCGATCAGTGTGTTCGCCTGCATAGGATCCAGTATACCCCAACTACACCTACCTGTCCGCAAGTCCCCAATTAATTGGGGATAGAGATACATCCGAGAAACCCGACAAGCTATTGATACCGCAAGTAATCATCCCGCACGGGGGCTCCGTACCATGTCGAGGGATCCGAGTACTCGATACCCGAGACACGTGATTAGATCCCTTTCATACATAAGGCGTCCGCACATAACGGGTACGGTATCTGTTGGACGAACCCTTATGATCCTATGATCGATTTTATGGCTTCACGGAGCATCGGAGGATCACCGGCACCACGTAGCTTCTTCATACACTGGCCCACGAGGTACTCAAGCACGGACACCTTTCCACTCCTGTATTCCTCGATCACATTCGCGTTCTCTGCCAACACACTCCTTACTACCTCGTTGATCTGCTCTTCTGAGACGCTGCCTTTGAGCATACCTTTCTCTTCAGCGACTTTTTCGGCATCAACATCTGCCTTGGCGCATATCGCGATAAGATCCTTAGCCGATCGCGAGGATATCTTGCCACTACCCGCCATATCGATTATTTTTCTGAAATTGGCAGCGCTTATCGGCATTTTATCTTTAGAAACCGAATCTAGGATCTCGGAATCTCGGATTATTTTTACAAGGTCGTTCGCGATGTAATTGGAAGCGAGCACGATCTTTTGATCCCCAGATGCATACCCTTCGACAATCTGCTCGAAGAAATCCCCGAGGTGCGGTGTGCGTACATACGCATCGGCATCATCTGTCTTGATGCCGAGGGATACGTAGCGTTGCCTACGTTGCCATGGAAGCTCCGGCAGGCTCGACGCCAGGGCCTCGGAAGTAAACGCGGGTATCTCGGAAATCTTGAGGGAGGGGAGGTCTGGATCGGGGAAGTAGCGGTAATCGGCGCTCCCTTCCTTGATTCTTTGGGGAAAGGTCGCTTGTTTATTCTCGTCCCACCCGAGTGTCTGCTGCTCGACTCGTCCACCCGATTCAAGTACGGAGATTTGGCGCTTAATCTCGTACTCCACCGCCCGTTCCATAGCCCGGAATGAGTTGAGATTCTTCACTTCAACCTTGGTACCGAATGCATCGGTCTTGGATACCGAGATATTGGCCTCGACACGCATCTCGCCCTTTTCCATGTTGGCGTGGCTCACGCCGAGATACCTCAGGAGGAGCTGTAATTCTCGGGCAAACGCCCCCGCTTCTGCAGCGCTATGTATCACGGGCTCGGTGACCAACTCCATGAGCGGCACCCCCGCACGATTGTAGTCGATGAGCGTCGCGCCAGTCTTTTCGTCGTGTATGGAGCTCGCCGTATCTTCTTCGAGATGCACGCGTGTAATGGCGACGCCGTTGAGGGTGCCTCCTGTCACCAGGGGAAATTCGTACTGACTTATCTGGTAACCCTTCGGGAGATCGGGGTAGAAGTAATTCTTGCGGTCAAATTCGCTATAGTCTGCAAGCTTCGATCCAAGGGCCAATCCGACCCTCAAGACATGCTTCACAGCCTCCTGATTGATAACGGGAAGGGTGCCTGGGTGGGCCATACAGACCGGGCAGACGTTTACATTGGCACGAGTCTCATCGGGATCATTTTTGGAACGGCAGAACATCTTGGTAGCCGTACGGAGCTCTGCGTGTATCTCCATACCGATCGTCGCCCTGTATTCTCCTGCTGCCATGGGTATAAATGTAGCAGGTTGAAGCTGTATGGCAAACAAGGAGGTTGTAGTCCGCAAATAACGTACCCGTTATTTGCGGACGAACCCTTATAAGTGAAGTCCGACTTCAATATATTTGTGGGTATATCCGTCAATGGGAAACTTCGTCTTTGCGAGGCCTTTGGCCGAAGCAATCCAGAGTGCTACCACTCACCCCTAGATTGCTTCGCTTCGCTCGCAAAGACACCATTCGTAGGCTAGGTCCCGTTCATAAATAATACCATTCCCAACAAACCCGTTCCTATTTTTATAGTACTTGTTTATGATTCGCGGCCGCGAATCATAAACAAGTACTTTCATCCGGACAATATATTTTGGAGATGGTATAAGTTCAAAACCAGATGAACGGGCCCATACATAATCTTGTATACCCGAGATGTTCATATTATAAAGGGAATCTCGGATTCCGAGATAAAGACCATGCAAAAAAGAGCCCCTGAAAGGGCTCTTTTTATTCTTGATTTTCTTTAATTCTCCATTCTCCAGATTGTAAAAGCGGCTCGGCCTTTTTGTATTTCATTTCACGATCTTCGACACCGTTGGTGATGACGACGCGGTCATTGCGCCCATACTCTTTAGTACCGCCGCCCTTGTCACGACCGATTATCGACATGACCGCCTTGTGGATAACCTCGGATTCTCGCGCGCCTTGAGCTGCTTGTCCTGTGACTGTCCCTAAGGGGACCATGGCAGCCACCTGGCCAGTGACCTGCTCCTGGTAGACCAGCTCCATAGACTGGTACATCTGGAGACCCTCTCGCTTATACTCGACGAGAGGATCCCGCTGACCATAGGCACGCAGATTGACACTGCTGCGAAGGTATTCCATAGCCTCCAAATGCTCCACCCACAGGCGATCGATCGTCTGCAAGAGGATGCGTCGCACGTGCGGATAAAACGCGTCTGCGAAATCTTGTCGCTTCTGACCGATCACCACCGCAAAGCCTTCATGTGCTTCGGCGATACGGACAAGCTCATCGTCGAGTGCTGAATTGTCTCCCGTGAGAAGTGTGCGCCGACGCGCATATATACTTTGACGCTGAATATTGAGTACATCGTCATATGAAAGCACATGCTTACGTGAATCGAAGTTGATCTCTTCGATACGTGTCTGCGCTTTCTCTAATGAACGAGTGATCATACTGTTGTATATCGGCTCATCCTCAGGGATCTTGAAGGTCCCCATCACGCGCTTAATCATGTCGGATGCAAACACACGCATAAGCGAGTCTTCGAGTGAGACAAAGAACTGCGTCTCCCCTAGATCGCCCTGTCGGCCAGACCTTCCGCGGAGCTGATTGTCAATACGTCGCGCTTCATGGCGTTCGGTGCCGAGGACAAAGAGGCCGCCCGCTTCCCTCACCTGGAGGGCCGTCTCGGGGGTGCCTGGATTGCCCCCAAGCTTGATATCGACACCGCGGCCGGCCATATTGGTGGCTATGACGACCGCCCCGGGGCGCCCTGCCTGGGCGATAATCTCGCCCTCGCGCTCGTGATTCTTGGCATTGAGGACCTCGTGTGGGATGCCTTCCTGCTTGAAATAGGCACTGAGGATTTCGTTCTTTTCGACGGATACCGTACCCACGAGGACCGGCTGACCTTTTTCGTGCAACGCTTTGACATGCTTGGCGATCGCGCGGTATTTGCCGTTTTCCGTCTGGAAAATGAGATCTTCGCGGTCGATGCGCTTGGGTGTCTTATTTGTCGGCACAGCAACGGTATTGAGTCCATACACTTTGTAGAATTCTTCTGACGAGGTGGCAGCAGTACCAGTCATGCCTGCGAGCTTTTCGTAGAGACGGAAATAGTTTTGAAATGTGATCGAAGCAAATGTGCGCGATTCCTGCTGGATCGTCACACCTTCCTTGGCCTCTATGGCCTGATGCAGACCTTCTGACCAGCGGCGTCCGGGCTGCAAGCGGCCTGTGAATTCGTCGACAATCACGATATCGCCTCCGCGTACAACGTATTCTTTGTCGCGATGGAAGAGTGCTTTGGCGCGCACTGCTGTCTCGAGATGATGGACGTATTTGATACCCACATCCGTGTAAATATTTTCGATTTCAAGGGCTTTTTCGGCCTTTTCGATACCCGCATCTGAGAGCAGGATCTGCTTGTGCTTTTCGTCCACCTCGAAATCCTCACCGGGCACCATCGTCTCGGCGATCTGCGCAAAGCGCGTATAGAGCGACTCTGCATCGGCTACCGGTGCCGAGATGATGAGTGGCGTGCGCGCCTCGTCGATGAGGATCGAGT
>Ga0194120_10004160_pt1 | contig 22672 bp, 18 predicted proteins | sample TA2MahCa65mmetaG_FD_148642 | JGI IMG/M metagenome (GOLD analysis project Ga0194120, IMG submission 148642) | Freshwater microbial communities from Lake Tanganyika, Tanzania - TA2015019 Mahale Deep Cast 65m | ecosystem: Environmental > Aquatic > Freshwater > Lake | place: Tanzania: Lake... | reverse complement strand
AGGTACGCTCGGCTCGGGATCGGCGCGTCCCGCGACGTGAGTTTCAGCATCTGCGGCGATTGTGATCCGAGCCGACGCCGCAGCTCTCGGAACTCGGGGTCGAACCGCCTCTGGAAGCCGACCATGAGGGATCGATTCCGTGACCTGGACAGTCGGTAGCACTCGCAGACCTGATCGAGCGTGCCGAGGGGCTTCTCGCAGAAGACGTGGAACCCGGCGGACAGGGAAGCCAGAACCAGTTCCGTGTGGGTGTGAGTGGTCGTTGCAACGATCACGACGTCGGCATCATGCCGGGCGAAGGCTTCTGCCGCGTCCGACGCTGTCGGGCAACCCAGAGCGTCCGCCAGGGCGGTCGCGCGGGACGTGTCGCGATCCACGACGCACACGGCTTGGTATCGCGTCGAGGTTCTCAGCGAGTTGGCATGGAATGCTCCGGCGCGCCCAGCCCCTAACAGGATCGCCCGAATCACCGCTTGTCTCCGGTTCTGGCGAGCCACGCTCCCGTCGTCTTGAGCACGCTCGCCTTCAGGTCGGCGTTCTGCCTGCGCACAGGCACGAGGTCGAGGACATCGAATCCACATGTCCCGAGCACGCGCTCGAGACTCACCAGACACGTCGGCGATCCCCCTCCGCCTCCCCCTGCGACGGCGATTCCGATGCACGGCTTGCCAGCGATTCCCACCTTGCCGTCGTCGTGCGTGCAGACCCGTCTCAGTCGATCCAGGAACGCTCGGAGGCTTTCGCTCAGGTCGCCGTAGTATACGGGCGTTAAGACCGCGACAGCGTCGGAGCGGCGGATGCGCTCGACGACTCCGGCGAAGTCGTCCTCGATGACGCAGACGCCTTCCGACCGACACGTGCCCCATCCGTTGTCGTCGCACTGCCGGCATCGCTCCACCTCGATCAGCGGCAGAAAGACCGCCTCGCTCCACGCGCCCATCTCGCTGAGTCCGAGCGCCAAGGCGGCTCCTGCGCGGGCGGTCTGCCCTTCTGGATTGCGGCTGCCGTAGACCAGCAGGACGTTCAAGTCGCTACCCTCCGTGGCGGTGTGTCGCGTTGTCCAGCGATCCGAAGCCTAACGCCGCGCGCCCGTCAGAGCAACAGGCATCCCTCGACCTTACGCAGCGCGCACTCAGCGGCTACTCCTGTATTGACAGTCGTGTCAGGTCTCGCTGCCCACCGAGCGCACAGACGATGAGATGGTTCGCCAACCAGAGGCGACGGCGGAACTATCGCCCGCATGTCTCCACGCGGGAGACTATCGCGGGAGCGGCAATCCTCGTCTTGCTCGCGGTCGTCGTCGTATCCATCTACACCAAGGGCAAGCGATACGATCCCAACGTTTTCGCGCTGGATCCGTCGCTTCTGACCGCGTCCGAAGTGCTTCCGGTTCTCGACGCCGAACCAGCGCCCGACGACCAGTCTTCCGGCGACATCGTCACCCCGACTACAGACGAGGACGCCTCGGCCGGAGCCGGCGGCAGCTTCCTTCCACCGACGCTTCCCTCCGGCTGGCGCGTCATGGGACGTGTCGAGCGCTACACGCCGGACAACCTGTACATCAAGATTAACGGTCGCGCGGAGCAGTACCTATCCTACGGCGTCGTCGGCATGGAGACGGTCGGGATCGCACGTTCGTCGGACCCGAGCGTCTTCATCGACGCCTACGTGTACGACATGGGAACCGACACGAACGCCCTCGGCATCTTCTCCATCGAACGGTCGCCGGGCGGCTCAGTCAGCTACGGGGACGAAGGGTACCGCGCCGGAGCCAGCATCTTCTTCAGGAAGGGACGCTACTACACGCAGCTCCTGCCGTCGGATGACGCTCCCGCCGTGCGCCAAGCCGCTGACGCGCTGGCTCGATCCATTTCCAGCGCGCAGCCGGCGAGCACGCAGCGTCCATGGGCGATGGACGCCTTTCCGAAGGCTGGACTGATTGCCGGGACATTCCAGTATCAGGCGAAGGACGCCCTCGGCATCTCATTCCTGAAAGACGTTTACACGTCCAAGTACCGGTCGGGCGATGCCGAGGTCGTTGCGTTCCTGACGCGCGCGAAGAACGACGCGGCTGCCCAGGCGTTGTTCGAGCAGTACGTCGGGTACATCGATCGGTTCGGCGAGCCCGTCGAGGGCAGCAGTGGTCTCACGATTGGAGATTTCGGCGGCTCGTACGACATCGTGTTCCGGCGCGGAACCGTCGTGGGCGGCGTCTCGGCAGCCACCGACCAAGCCGCCGCTGAGTCAGTCGCCGAGTTGCTGCGAAACGCGCTGAAGTAGGTCGCCCATGGATCGACGCGAATTCCTCAAACGGGTGGGCTCGACCGGAGCGGTCGCCATCGGCGCAGCCATCGGCGGCGTGATGCTCCACAATCGACCTGTCCTCGACCGCGTCCGCCGCCAGACGCTGCCGTCGTTCGCCGTGAGTCTGGGAGCCAACGACGTGCGGATGGCAGTCGCGCGAGGGACGCAGCCCGACGCGCTCTTGCGGGCTGCCCTCGGGGAAATGGGCGGGATCGGGCGATTCGTGAAGCCCAATGACCATGTGGTCATCAAAGTCAACGCCGCGTTCGACCGTCCGCCGCGTCTCGGTACGACGACGAGCCCGGAAGTGCTGACCGCTGTCGTCGCACAGTGCCGCGAGGCGGGAGCCCGCAAGATCGTTGTTACCGACAACCCGATCAATCAGCCGGAGAGCTCGTTCCACAAGTCGGGGATCCGTCAGGCGGCGCTCGACGCCGGAGCCGAGATCGCCTATCCCTTCGCGAGCCAGTTCGAGGAGCTCTACATCGGTGGGGAGACCCTCACCGACACCTGGCCCATGTTCTTCGGGCCCTTCGCGCGTGCCACGAAGGTGATCGGCGTCGCGCCGCTGAAGGACCACAACCTGTGCTACGCGTCGATGACGATGAAGAACTGGTACGGGTTGCTCGGAGGCGGGCGGAACCGGTTCCACCAGAACATCCACGGCATCATTTCCGACTTCCCGCACATGATCAAGCCGACGCTCGTCGTGCTCGACGGCACGCGCGTTCTGGTACGGAACGGACCGACTGGCGGCAGTCTGAGCGATGTGGCCCCGGGCGACACGGTAGTCGTCGGCGTCGATATGGTGGCGGTCGACGCGTTCGGCTACGAGCTGCTTCGGGGCATCCGGCAAACGGGCCCTGAGACCATCGGTTACCTCGAACAGGCGCATTCGCGAGGTCTGGGGAACCGTGACTGGCGGTCGCAAGTCTGGCGCGAGGTGACGATATGAGGATCGCCCGCATCCGTATCGTCTCGCAGGCTGTCTTCTTCGCGCTGTTCGCGTTCTTCGCGTTCGTCACGGAGTTCGGTCACCTGCGAGGCTACCCCGTCTCCCTGTTCCTCGAAGCCGATCCCCTCGTAGGCATCGCTACGGCAATCACGACCCACAGCCTGTATCGTGGGCTCCTATGGTCGCTCGTGCTGCTCATACCGACGCTGCTGCTAGGCAGGATCTTCTGCGGGTGGATCTGCCCCTTCGGGTCCATCCATCACTTCACAGGCTGGATCGCCAGCAACCTGAACATAAGGCGTCGGTTGATCGCCAACTCGTATCGTCCCCTCTACGCGTTCAAGTACTACCTGCTGGCGGCGATGGTCGTCGCCGCGCTCTTCGGCAGCCTGCAGATCGGGCTTCTCGACCCGATTGCCACGGTGTCGCGGTCCTTGACGGTCGCGATCCTGCCTGCGCTCGACACCCTCACCCAGTCGGTCTACGTGCGCCCCTACGAGTTCCGACTGGCGTGGGTCGTCGGGTTCCTGTTCGTCTTCTTCGTGGGCATGAATCTGGTGATCCCGCGCTTCTTCTGCCGAGCGCTCTGCCCCCTAGGGGCGACGCTCGGTGTGCTGTCGCGATTCTCGCTCTGGCGGATCCATCGCGACATCGAGAAGTGCAACGGCTGCGATCTCTGCCGAAGCTTCTGCGAGGGGGCGAGCGATCCCCAGGCGAAGCTCCGCAAGTCCGAGTGCTTCGTCTGCATGAACTGCCTCGACGACTGCCCGGAAGATGCCCTCGCGTTCCGGTTCCTCCCGGACCGATCCGGCGAGGTGACGAACCCCGACGTTGCGCGTCGGCGCTTGCTGTTCGCCGGCGTCGCGGGTCTGCTGTTCTTCCCGTTCGCTCGCCGGAGCGGCGCGACCACCAAGGACTTCGACAAGCAAGTCATTCGCCCGCCAGGATCGGTGGCGGAATCGCTATTCCTGGAACGCTGCATCAAGTGCGACCAATGCCTGCGAGTGTGCCCTACGAACACGCTCCAGCCCGCGCTCTTCGAAGCCGGAGTCGAAGGCATCTGGACCCCGATCCTCAACATGCGTATGGGCTACTGCGAGCTCAACTGCACGCTCTGCGGGCAAGTCTGTCCGACCGGCGCGATCCAACGCATCTCGATCCCGCAGAAGCTCGGGCTCGGCGAGTTCAGCGAGCGAGGACGCGTCCGCCTCGGAACCGCGTTCTACGACAGAGGTCGTTGCCTCCCGTGGGCGATGGACACGCCCTGCGTCGTCTGCGAAGAGGTGTGTCCGGTGTCGCCCAAAGCCATCTTCACGCGACCTGTCACGGTGACGACGCGCATCGGACAGGCGCTGGAGCTCCATCGTCCCTACGTGGATCCCACCCGGTGCATCGGGTGCGGCATCTGCGAGCACGAGTGCCCGGTGCGCGACGAGCGCGCCGTCCGCGTGACCGCCGTCGGCGAAACGCGTTCGACCGACCGTCGCCTGCTTCTCACCAGCTAGCCGCACCGTTCCGCGAGTCCGCGATCCTCTGCTTAGGGAAGGAAACCACCAGATGACCACTCGATGGTCTCGTCGAGAGTTTCTCATCAAGTCCAGCGTCGCCGGAGCCACGCTCGCCGTGGCGGGTTCCGCCAGGGGGGCGGCTGAAGCCGACAAGGCTCTTGTCGGCACGGACGGTATGCCCTTGTCGGTTCTCGGCAAGACCAAGGAGAAGGTGTCGATTCTCGGATTCGGAGGATCGGGAACCGTCGCCAAGGCTCCGCGCCTGTTGACAACCGCCATGTCTAAGGGCGTGACCTACATCGACACGGCGGAAGGGTACGACGGCGGCAACAGCGAGCGTGAGATCGGCAAGGTCTTCGCAGCCGGCGGCGTGGAGCGCAAGAAGGCGTTCATCGTCACGAAGTCGGGAGACCACAACCCGTCCAACCTGGCGTCGCGGCTGGATGCCAGCCTTGAGCGATTGCAGATGGACTACATCGACGCGCTCTTCCTGCACAACCTGAACAACCCGGATCGGCTCGATGACGAGCTTAAGGCGACGGCGGAAGCGCTGAAGAAGTCGAAGAAGGTGCGGTTCTTCGGGTTCTCGTGCCACGACTCGAACCTGGTCGCCGTCCTCGAGAAGGCGGCGTCTTGCGGCTTCGTCGATCTGTTCATGATCAAATACAACTTCCGCGACTACGACGACGACGCGCTCGCGAAGGCGCTCGACCTGTGCGCCAAGGCGGAAGTCGGAATCGTCGCGATGAAGACGGGCGCAGGCGCAGTGCCACGGTTCGACGAGTTCGAGGCTCAGGGAGTCGCCAAGCCGCTGGTGGCGCTCAAGGCGGTCTGGGCGGATCGGCGCGTGAACGTCGCCGTCTCGAAGATGGCGAACCTGGAGCAGGTCACGGACAACGCCGCCGCCGCCAAGGACCGGAAGCTGTCTCGCGCCGAGTGGAATCTGCTGGAGCGCTATGCCGCCGAAACGGACCATCTGTACTGTCGCGGTTGCGGCAGTTTCTGTCAGTCGGCGTGCGGTGGCATGGTTGCCGTTGCTGACATCCTGCGCTTCCGAATGTACCACGACGGCTACGGCGACCGTGAGTTGGCTCGCGAGCTCTATCGGGAACTGCCGTCGGCGTCCCGCGATATCGCTGGCGTGGACTTCTCAGCGGCGGAAGCGGCCTGTCCGCATGGTCTCGCCATCGGCGACATGCTGCGCGAGGCGGAGTCCGCGTTGGCGTAGCGGTCAGCGCCCGCTGACCTCCAAGCCCTCGACGTCGAAGACGACGTTGACGCTGGCGCTGAAGTGCTTGGGATCGCGCACGAAGGTCGTGTAGTCTCGCAGGCGGTCGGCGGCGTTGGCGCTGTTGTGGGCGAGCACCACAGCGCCCGGCGCCAACCGGTCGTAGCACGCCTCGAGGATCTCGAGGTAGATGCCCTTGCCGCGTCCGCGGTCGCCGTCGGCGTCCAGGTAGAGCACTTGGATTGGCTCAGGGAAGTCGCGCACCACGTCGATGGCATCCGCCGCGATGACGCACGCGACTCCGGTCGGATCGATCTTGCGCACATTCTGCTCTGCGCGTTCCGCCTCTTCCGGTCGGATCTCGACGCCGATCAGGTTCTTCGCCGTGTAACACGCTCCGGGTCCAACACCCGCGCCAGCGTTCGAGATGAAGGTGTTACCGCAGAAGACACCTGCCGCGATCATGTTCTCCGGTTGGATGATCGCGTTGATCGCGTAGAGGAGTCGCTGCATCCGAGGAGTGATCGCCGTCCACGGGATATCGAAACGCTCCGCGACGGCGCGGCGATGCGCCAGCAGCTTGCTGCCGTCGTAGCGCGTATGGGGAAGTATCCCAACCGACTCCAGCATGGCGAGAGCGTCGCCAACGACCCGAATCTCGCTGTCGAGGGGCTCGAGCTCCTTGAACGGATTCCGGTAGTCCATTCGGTAGTGATCCCAGTCGTCGCTGCGGAACGTCTCGCTCACTCGGCATCTCCTTGTCTCGGTAGGGCACTCCGGCACGCTTAGAGTGATAGCCTACCGAGGTGGTCGGGCAAGACGCGCCACGGACGCCTTGGCGTCCCTCAACCATCGTCAGGGATACGCGATTCCGCCCGTCGCGGAATCGGCGATCCATGGCTGGCTATCCACCGTCCTGGGTCAGGAACCGTCGTGGGTCCATCGTGGCTGCACGAGCCAGCCCTCACGTCCGGCGACCGCCCGGAGCTCCACGTCTCCCTTGTCGAGGAGAAGCGCCTCGCCAAGCGAGTCTCGCGCGGCGCAGAGCATGGCGTCGTCCGTCACAGCGTCGCCAACGGCGAAGACGGGCAGAGCGCCTGTGAAGCGTTCGATGGCGGCGACCTTGCCCTCACGGTAGGTCATCGGAGGCACCAGCTCGCCCGTGAACAGCCCGTCCTCGATGCCGTTGGTCATTCCGAACACATCGCCGCCGTCGATGCCGATGCGGCGTGCGAAGCGCGCGACGACGACGCGCGGACTCGCCGTGACGACGACAACCCGGAAACCGGCGTCGCGCAGCTCGTCCATCAGCCGTACGACCGGGGCAAAGACCCGGATTCCTCTCGCGACCGTCAGCGATAGCCCGCTGTTCGCGCGCCAGGTTTCATCCTTCACAGGGCAGGCGAGTTCTCGGTCGATCACGTCATCGACAACGGCAGCCACGTCTGCAGGACGCATCCCGACCAGGAGCTTGGCAGACCACGCATACGCTTCCCGGGCTCCCATCGACTCGATGGTTCGATGGTAGAGGCAGGCAAACCGGACGCGGAAGTCGTCGCGAATCGACTCGCTGGATGCCGCCTCGCGCCAGAGATAGCGTAGCGAGTCGGGCTCCAGGTCCGCAGGCACCAGGTTCCACAAGTCATCGAGATCGAAGCGGAATCGCATCGAGGAGACCAGCTCGAAGAAGACCGCCTCGCCGATATCGTTCAGGATGACCGTGTTATCCCAGTCGAACGCGGCGACCGGCTGTGGTCCACTCCCATGCAGAGGCGAACCTCGACCGCGAGACCGGATCAGTCGGTCGATGCGCTCCCGGATGGGATGCAGCCACACTCCGTCGACGGCGGGAAGTCCCAGATCCATCGCGCCTCCTCGTGTCGGGACCCTATCGTCGCCCTTCAGGCGCCCGAAGCCGCGTCGCCCTCAGACACGCGCACACGGACGCCCATACTAGCAACGTCCTGCAGAAGTCGCGCCGGGTCGACCAGGTGACCCATCATGTGGAGCCCCGGAACGGACCGCGACCCGTCGAGATACTGCTCCAGACACGCGACTACGGGCGCCACAGTCAGGACGTACGCGTCGTCGTGCTCCACTTCGACACGGAGTTGCGCGAGCCCACCCTCGTTTTCTCCGGTCGCCTCGAGCCGCACCAGCGACCGTTGCTGTGGCGGCGAGAACCGCCGGATGCCCCATATCATCCACTTCGACAGCGCCGCTCGTCCGAACCCCTGTCCGATGTGCGGCGCGATTGCGGCGAGCGGCAGGACGACGCCATCGACGAACTTGTTGAACCCGGCGACGTAGACTCCCAGTTCGTCGATTACCAGGGATGACGGGAGCCCTCGCACCTCCTCCATCGCCACCGGGAAACAGCGTCGCTCGCCGAACGGCGGGCCCAGGTCGCGCGTGAGGCACTCCCGGTACGGAACCGCGCGCCACGCACCGGCGCGATAGACCTCTGGGCGCATCTCCGCGATCTCATCGATGATCTCGCCCACGGACGATGTATCGTCAACGCGGACGTTCATCGCCAGGAACAACTGCACCGCGCGGATCCGCGAGAGCCGCGCGGCGGCAAATCGGATGAGAACGGACGGCAGACCGGGATGGAAGCCAGCCAGCGAGATCACGCAGCGGCCAGAGCCGTCGATCTCGCCGCGAAGCTCCTTCAACGCCGCGAACGCTGCGGACGGATAGTGGATGTCGAGATAGTCCGTACCAGCACGGAGCGCCGCTCGCACAACCTGACGGACGTACGCGACCGTCGTCGAGGCGACGACGAGCATTCGGGCCCCGGACAGCACGCCCTCGAGCCCTACGGCGTCGTCGGCATCGGCGCACACGCCCGACGCTCGCGAAGCCCCGCACTCGGCGTTGACTTCGTCGGCAAGCGCCTCTGCGCGGCTCAGGTTCCGCCCGGCGATGACCACGTCCGCGCCGGTGCGTCGGAGCAGCAGCCGCGCAATGGCGCTCCCGGCTCGCCCGTATCCGCCCAAGACGACGATCCGAGTGCTGCCCACGGGCGGTGTCCCGTCGATGGCTGTCAGACGCGGTCGCTGGCAAGACCCGACAGAAGACGCTCCGCGGCGGCGACCATCATCTCGCCCGCCTCCGGCACGAGCTTGCTGCTCCGGGCGAGCCAGGTCTCGTAGCTGCCTTCGTCGAATGCAGCTCGCGTAGGGACGTACCCGACGTAGTCGTTCGCGAGCTCGATCTTGAACAGCGGTCGGAGCGGCGACCGGGCGGCGAGGTCTACGGCGTACTGCGCGAACACCTCGCCTGGCAGCCCGACGAACCCGACGCCATCGAGCGATATCGCCTGCACTTCGGTGGTCACCTGGCGCGGCATCGCGTCGAGGAGCAGCAGTTCGCGCGCATAGAGCTCGTCGCGCGAGTAACCGTCCGACGGGTCGTCGGGAGAGCGATCCCCAAGGACGCGCCGAGCGTCTCGTCGCATCGCGTCGGTGATCGCCCGGACGGGGATCGTCAGTTCTTCGCGAGCGACGGACAGCGTCCCAGCGTCCTGGAAGTCGCCTCGGTCGATCAGCGCGATCACGTTGGATGCCAGCAGTCGAGCGACATGCTCCGCTTGCTCCCAACCGCCATGCCTCGTCGGTGGGTTGTTGACGTCGATGTTGTTCACGTCGCCGCAGAATCCGTTGGCGAGAGCGACCACGAACGACTCGCCGCACCATTCCCGCACCGTCTCGGCGAACATGCCGAAGTAGTCGGCGCTGATCCAGTCGCCCGGTGATCCGCCGACGTAGTGCAGCGCGAAATTCGCCAGGAGCGCGATGCCCGCGCCGGTTTCGGCGTTCACGACATGCAGGACGGCTACATCGGGATCGATGGGCCCCACCGGCTCGACAATCTCAGGGTTCCTGTAGCCGGGGTTCATCACGACGGAGCCATCCTTCATGCGGAACCGCCGGTTGAAGCTGAGGCGCGTCTCCTGTCCGAGCCGCACCTGCCACTTGGCAGGCTGCATCCGCGCAGCGGCGCGTCGCACGCTGTCGGCGATGCGCTCGGGCAAAGATGCCATGTACGATTCCGCGCAGGGCGTTCCCAACAAGCCCGCTGGCGACGGGCCCGTGTGGGTATGCGTCGCCGCCACCAGCACATTGCCGCCAGGAATCGCGCACGTGGCTTCGATCATGTCACGAGCGGCGCGGACGGTTTCGCCCGGAAGGGCGATGATGTCACAGATGACGAACGCGACGGTCGTGTCGCCGTCGTCCAGCACGATCGCCTTGGCGTGGAGCTCGTCGCGAACGTCTCTCGCCTTGCGGTCGTGGAAATAGCCCGCCAACGACGTACCCAGCAGCGGCGTGATGTTCGTTTGCGCTGCGCCAGCTCGCATCTTCAGCCTCCTGTCGCCTGGTGCGCGGCGATCCGTCGGTATGCTAGCCGAGGGCTTCACGCGCCTTGGTTTCGACGTCGACGGTCTGGTTCGTCTCCGATGCCTCGACCGCGCCAAACAGCATCGCGGCGCTCTTGATGTTGTCCGAGATGACGGTCGGCGGCTCGGGCCCGCCGTTCAGCCAGTCGAGGAACTGGTTCACGATGGCGTTGTGACCATCCCACTCCACGCTGACCAGGGGCAACTCGTGCGTGAGAACTCCCGAGCCCGGCGTGTGAGAGAGCAGCACGACCTTGTTGTCGCGGTCCAGCACGACGGCGCCCGCCTGCCCTTCGATCCGGTAGTACTCGGCGTGCCAGCTATTCTGGGAACCGGCTTCGAGGCAGTTGCCCTCGTAGTGTGCGTACAAGCCGTTCGCCATGCGCATCACGTAAGTGCCGCAGCACTCGCCGTCGAAACTCGCGTGCCCTGGGTTCCACTCCCAGCCCGCGATCGTGCTGCAGTCGGCTCCGGCAAGGTTCCGCATCTGATCGAAGTGATGGACGGACCCCTCGACCAGCAGGCTGTGCGGAATCTCATGCCGGAACATGCCCCAGGCGCCGCGCTGTCGGTAGTCTGCAGCGAACCTTCCCATGATGTAGTTCGGCTCGCCGATCAGTCCCTCTCGAACGGCTTTCTGGATCGTCAAGATGCGCGGCGTGAACCGATAGTTCTGGACGACCTGCATCCGTACGCCTGCGTCGCGCACACCCTGGCAAATCGCCAGGCAGTCCTCCCACGTGTCGGCGATGGGCTTCTCGCTCAGGATGTCCAGCCCAGCTTCCGCCGCGCCAACTGCGGCTTCACGATGGTGCGCCGGCGGGATCACGATGGTGCAGAAATCCGCGTCCACCGACGCGAATGCGTCGTGCATGTTCGTGAACCTCTGCGACGGCGTCAGGTTCAGGAAGTCGCCCTGGTCCTTGAGCACCTGCTCGCGGATCTCGACCAGTGCCACGATCTCCATGCGGTCTGCGAAGTTCGGGAAGAAGTGACGAATCCAGCCGCCTGCCATGCCGCCTGCGCCGATCATCAAGCAGCGCTTCTTCTCAGCCATCGATCACTCCTTGAGTCTGTCGGACGCTGCACACGGACGGATTCTACCAGTGAACGGCTGTCGCCATCAAAGACACACCTGCGCCCCTCGCGATCTGGGTGTATCATCGACCCGGCATTTCGGCAGTCGATCTCGGAGGATAGACATTGGCGCGCTTGGGAGTTCCGGTGACGGTAGCCATCTGCGGTGGGTCCGCGTCCGGCAAGACGACGTTCACGTCTGGACTGAGCGAGGCACTCGACGACATGAATCCGGTGGTGCTACATCAGGACGCCTACTTCCGCGACTGGTCCGTCTATCCGCCGGAGGAGCGCGAGAGAGTTCGCACGGCGAATCACCCGGACGCCGTCGAGTGGGACGTCCTCTGCGGCGACATCGAGCGTCTCCAATCCGGGGGATCCGTCGCAGCTCGACGCGGCGACGGAGTCGTGAAGCCCTCCTCGGTCATCCTGGTCGAGGGACACCTGTTGTTGTGGAGTGAACGGCTACGCGATCTTTCCCATCTTCGCCTGTTCCTCGATGTCGATCCGCACGAACGCGTCTTGCGGCGCCTCGAACGCGATGTCCAGCGACGCGGCGGCGACCTCGCTACCGCGATCGCCTGGTATCGCCGCGATGTGATCCCCAACTTCCCCATCTACACCGAGGCAGCCAAGCGACACGCGGACCTCGTCATACCCTACCACCACGAGAACCCAGCCGCGCTGGCGACGGTTGCCGCCGGGATCCGTTGGCTGGTGGCGCAGAACTCGTGAAGGGGGTAAGCCCAACCATGCGGTGGTCCGCGCCTGATCGCCTCACGACGGAGGCATTCGCTGTGCGCCGGTACGAGCCCGGCGACGGACGCGCACTGGCGGAAGCTGTCCGCGCTTCCTACGAGCATCTCAAGACCTTCATGCCCTGGGCGAAACTCGACGCGTCCGACGACGAGGCGGACACGTTCTGCCGCCACGCGTGTGCTCGGTACCTGCTCGACGAGGACTACACGTTGGGCATCTTCGATGTGGGAGGCAATCGTCTCCTAGGAGGGACCGGATTCCATCCGCGCGGTCGTCCGCGAGCCGCCGGCACTGCGGAGATCGGCATGTGGGTCCGCGCTGACGCAGCCCATCAGGGCATGGGAACGCGCGTCCTGACTGCGCTCCTGACATGGGGCTTTTCGGACGCCTGGTCGTGGGAACGCCTCGAGTGGCACTGCGACGCGCGCAACGGAGCGAGCGCTCGCGTCGCGGAGAAGGCGAGGATGAAGCTCGAAGGGCGCTTACGCGCGGACACACCCACGGCGGACGGGCGACGAGACACGCTCATCTACGCTGCCTTGCGCGGTGAATGGCGCATGACCGACTGATGGTGGAGCGATTGTCGTGCGGATATCGATCCTAGGAGCGCCGGGCTCTGGAAAGACAACGACTGCTCGACGGCTTGCGAACCTGCTGGAGCTCCCGGTCATCCACCTGGACGATGTCTTCCACCAACCGGGCTGGGAAGAGCTCCCGACCGACGAGTTCCGGACACGCGTGGCGCAGATCGCCTCGGAGCCCGAGTGGATCATCGACGGGAACTACTCGCGGGTCCGCGATATCGTTCTCGCTCGCGCCGAGTGGGTCGTGCTCTTCGACCTGCCGTTCCGGACGAACCTCCTCCGACTGACACATCGAGCCTTGGGTCGTCGGCTCGGATGGCGCGGCGTCACTCCGGCTCCCGCCAACGTCCGCGACATCGGCGAGCCATTCCCGTCTGTCCTGTGGGAACTGCCCCTGTGGGCATGGGGCTACAAGCGTCAGGGCAAGGTCGAACGCATGCGCACCGACGCATGCGCCGCAGGCGTGCCTACGGGGCAGACGCTGATCGTGCGCCGACGATCCGAGTTGGACGACGCGGTCGAACGGCTGGTTCACGCCCGGGGCGTCAAGAAGACGCCACCTGATTGAGCTTCCCGCCCGCGATAACGATCTCTACTTCCTCGTCTGTCAGCGTATGCCGCGTGCGGAACGCGGTGTCCTTCGTCGTGTTCCGCACCATGATCTCGGTCCCGGCGCGCAGTTGAGCGGCGATGCCGTCGATCGACAAACGATCACCCTCGTCGATCCCGTCGTAGTCGTCGGGAGCCGCGAAGAGCAGCGGCACGATCCCGAAGTTGATCAGGTTCGCCAAATGAATCCGTTCGATGGATTTGACGATCTTCGCCTTGATTCCCAGGTACATCGGGCAGATCGCGGCGTGTTCGCGAGACGATCCCTGTCCGTAGCTCTCGCCGCCGACGATGATGCCGTGTCCGCCCTGGTCGCGCCATTCCGCCGCGCGCTCGAAGAATGCGGGCTTGTCCGGTTCGTTGAAGATGTAGAACACGGCTTCCGAGTAAGCCGGGATGTTCGACCGAAACTTGAGGAACGGGCCCGCAGGCATGATGTGGTCGGTCGTGATCTTATCGCCGACTTTGATCAACACCTTGCCGTTCACATCGTCTGGAAGCGTGGAGTTGGTGGGAGGGTCGCCGATGGTGGAACCCCGAATGACCTCGACGCCGCTGCCGTCCGCCGGCGGCGGGATGATCATGGCATCGTCGATGCGAAACCGTTTGGGCCACTCAAACGACGGGTACGGCATGTCGAGCGTGCGAGGATCGGTGAAGACGCCCTGGAGCGCCGACGCAGCGGCTGTCTCCGGGCTAACCAGGTAGACCTGATCGTCTTTGGTTCCACTTCTGCCCTTGAAGTTCCGGTTGAATGTGCGCAAGCTGACACGATCATCACCGGCAGACTGCCCCTGCCCAATACAAGGTCCGCATGCCGACTCCAAGATGCGGCATCCGGCTCCAATCAGCGTCGCCAGCGCGCCGTTCTCCGCGATCATCTCGAAGACCTGCCGCGAACCGGGGGATATTCCCATCTGCACGCGCGGATGGATCGTCCGCCCTTTGAGCATCGAGGCGACGATCATCAGGTCGCGATAGGAGCTGTTCGTGCAGGAGCCGACGAGTACCTGATGGATCTCCTTGCCCTGCACGCTGCGGACCGTCACGATGTTGTCCGGGCTGGACGGAGCCGATGTCAACGGTTCGAGCGTCGATAGGTCGATGTCGATCACTCGATCATACGTGGCGTCGAGGTCGGCGCTCAAGGGCTCCCAGATGTCCTCCCTGCCTTGGGCGCGAAGGTAGTCGCGGGTCCGTTCGTCGGACGGAAATACCGAGGTCGTCACGCCGAGCTCGGCGCCCATGTTGGTACAGGTCGCGCGCTCCGGGACGCTGAGCGTCTCGACGCCGGGTCCGCAGTACTCGATGATGCAGTTCACGTTGCCCTTGGTCGTAAGGATCTCGAGTACGCGGAAGATGATGTCCTTGGCTGCCACCCACGGGCTTAGGCGACCTGTCAGTCGAACCCCGATGACTCGCGGAGCCTCCATGGTGAACGGCGCTCCGCTCATGGCGAGGGCGACATCGAGCCCGCCGGCGCCGATTGCCACCATGCCCATGCCGCCGGCTGTCGGCGTGTGCGAGTCCGACCCGAGGAGAGTCCTGCCGGGACGGGCAAAGCGCTCCAGATGTACCTGATGGCAGATGCCGTTGCCCGCTCGTGAGAAATACGCCCCGATCCTCGCGGCAATCGACTGCAAGTAGAGGTGATCGTTGTGGTTCTCGGGCCCGAACATCGCCATGTTGTGGTCGACGTAGGATACGGACAGCTCGGTCCGCACTCGCTGCGTGCCCATCGCCTCGAACTCGAGGTACGCCATCGTGCCGGTGGCGTCCTGGGTCAAAGTCTGATCGATCCGAACGCCGATCTTCTCACCCGCAACCAGCTCGCCCGTCACCAAGTGACGCGTCAGAATCTTGCCGACTACCGAGAGGCCCATGGGTGCGATCCACCGTCCTTTCCGGGATTGCCGCGCATCAGTCGTCTCTCCATCATATTCGGCGCGACCCCGTTGTGTCAATGCGCCGCTGCTCAGAAAGGAGCCGCCAACCCGCGCGAACACGAGCCTCGGCGCGTGGCGCGTCGAGATGATGCGACCAAATAGCCTTGCAAACCGTAGGCAGATGGGTCATCATTTTGAATGTTGCATGCGAAAGCGGGTGTCGACGCTTTCCGTACACAGCGTTGTCATTCGCGTCCTGAGAGCGCTTCCAAGGGCGGTTCCGAGCCGGATTCCGGTTCCATCGGACGCACCAGGAGGGTGTGTTTGAGGCGTTGAATGGACGCGCTGCCGCAGCGATGTCGTGGTTCGTCGAGCCGTAGGGTTCGAGACGCCGTGCCGGCGTACCGGAGAGCCACAAGGAAGTGATCTGACGTCCCACAGGTGGACGTCGATCCACCCGATGTGCGTTGACCTTGGGTCGCCGCCTGCGCCCACTCGGACGTCGAGTGCAACAGCGTCGGCGGGTCGTCACACGTTAGTCGTTGCGTGCATCTCGTCTGATGCTTCGTCTATCGTTCAGTTCCCCATGTGGGAGCTTGGAAAGCGAGAAGTGCTCGAAAATGGGCATGGCCAAATACGCGGGTATCGCCACGGTATCCGCCCTCGTGCTTGCGTTGTCTGCCTGCAATCCGACGCCCACCGTTGAGAAGATCGACCCGCAGAGCGGTCCCGAGACCGGCACGACCGTCAAGGTCACGGGTAAGAACTTCAAGCAGGGCGCGAAGATCACCGTCAACAACAGCCCCGTCGCGACGAAGATGGACAGCGCGACCTCCCTCAGCGCTGAACTGCCGGCTCACGAGCCGGGCTCCGTCAAGATCGGCGTGCTGAATCCGCCTGACAAGGCGTCGACGACCACGGTCGTCTTCGAGTACATGGACGCCACCGCTCCCGTCGTTCAGGGCGTCGAGCCGACGGGCGAGCTGCCCGCCGACAGCGCCGTCACTGCCGTCAAGGTGACCTACTCGGAGAACCTTGCCGAAGGTACGCTGGCAGTTGCTGACGACTCTGGCGCGGCCGTCACTGGCTCGAGCCTCGTCGATGGCATGATGCTGACCTTCACGGCAGATGCGCCGCTTGCCGCTGGCAAGACCTACACGGTCAGCACGATGGGCGCGAAGGACGCCGCCGGCAACGCTGCCGCCGACGAAGCCTTCACGTTCTCCATCGCTGCTCCTGCAAAGGCTGCAGGCCGCAGGCGCTAGCGACGACCTGAATCGCGAGACATATCAACGGCAGCCGTTCCCTCGGGAGTGGCTGCCGTTTCGCTTGCCCAACATGTTGGCGCACGGCGCGCCCCGGATTCGGTATGGTTGGAGTACAGGCGGGCTCTCGTCGAATCAGCGTTAGGGGAGGACTCGGGCGAGGGGCTCCTGACCTTCCCAGACGCGGTTCAGGTTCTCGAAGATGAATCTGCCTCGGCGTTCCCATGTGTCGAACGTGATCCCAGCCGTGTGGGGCGTGAGCAGCACGTTGTCGAGTGTCAGCAGTGGGTTGTCGATCGCAGGCGGTTCCTGTGTGAGCACGTCGAGACACGCGCCACGGAGTCGCTGGGCGCGCAGGGCGTCCACGAGCGCCGGTTCGTCGACAACCGGGCCCCGGCACGTGTTGACAAGAACGGCAGATGGCTTCATCAACCCCAACTCGCGAGCGCCGATCAGCCCGCGCGTCGCACTCGTGAGAGGGACGTGCAGCGTGACGACGTCTGACTCTCTGAGCAGTTCGTGCAGCGATTCGCGCTGGACGCCGAGCTCGTTCTCTACCGCCTCCGGGGCGGGAACCGCGTCCGCATAGATGACATCGGCTCCGAATGCCGTGAACAGCCGCGCCACACGCCGACCGATGTTCCCGAACCCGACGATCCCACAGAGCTTCCCATCGATCGTGTAGGTCGTCTCACCCGTCCGCGAATCGAAGCCGGGCTCCCCCCGGATCCGCCGGTCCAGCTCGGTCAACCGCCGATAGAACGCCAAGACCAGCGCAAGCGTGTGCTCGGCGACGTCGATCGCATTGGAGCCGCCATTGTTCGCCACGTCGATGCCAAGCTCGCGGCAGACGCTCAGCGGCATGCCCTCATATCCAGCGCTGACGAGCTGGATCAGCTTCAGCCGTCCAGCCGCGCGGAGTACGGTCTCGGAAATGGAACCTGGGAACAGGATCAAGAAGTCGGCGTCGCGGACGACGGCCGCTTTACTGCCATCGTCGAGGGAGGGTCTCAGTTGCGCGACGTCGTATCCCGGCGGAGCCGCGCCGAACAGCAGGCGCGCGGGCTCTCCGATGAGCGACGTGAATGCCACGACTTTGGGCATGGCGCTTCGGTTCCCGGCTCGGGGCGGAACCTAGAACTCGACGAACCCGCGAAGTCGATGGCTCCGAATCGGGTGACGGAGCTTGCGCAAAGCTTTCGCCTCGATCTGGCGGATGCGCTCGCGAGTCACGTTGAACACTGCCCCGACTTCCTCGAGGGTTCGAGGGCACCCGTCGCCGATGCCGAATCTCAGCCGGATCACCTGCGCCTCTCGCGGATCGAGAGCGTCCAGCACGCCCGCAACCTGCTCGCGCAGCATCGTGACGGACGTCTCCGTCACGGGCGATTTCACGTCCTTGTCCTCGATGAAGTCGCCGAGATGGCTATCTTCCTCTTCGCCGATCGGCGTTTCCAGCGAGATCGGCTCTTGCGCGACTCGGAGGATCTGCCGGACCTTCTCGGTGGGCAGGTCCATGCGCACGCTCAACTCCTCCGGATTCGGCTCGCGACCGTGCTCCTGCACGAACTGCCGGGAGATCCGGGATAGGCGGTTGATGGTCTCGATCATGTGAACGGGGATGCGAATGGTCCGCGCCTGGTCCGCGATGGCTCGGCTGATCGCCTGACGAATCCACCACGTCGCGTACGTGCTGAACTTGTAGCCCCGCCGGTACTCGAACTTATCGACCGCCTTCATCAGCCCCATGTTCCCCTCCTGGATGAGGTCCAGGAACATGAGGTTCGGAGTGCGGACCGAGTACTTCTTGGCGATACTGACGACGAGCCGAAGGTTCGCCTCGATGATGGCGCGCTTCGCCTCCGCTGCGAGCGCCTCGCCGCGCTGAATGCGCTTGCGGAGCTCGCTCAGGTATTGCGAGTCAAACCCCAGTTGGCTCTCCAGGTGGGCGATGATGCGCCGCGTCTGGATCACCTCTGGGTAGTACGACTTCAGGCAGTCCCACGACACGCCTTCGGGCAGGGCCCCGACGTTCCTGGACTGGGCGTGGCCGATCAATTCATCGACCGACAGCCGTGTCTCGCGCGAGATATGCCACAGGCGCTGGCGCGGGAAGCTCATCTGGTCCGCCAGGCATTTCACCTGGTCGCTGATCAGGTGCACCTGCTCCCGGCTGAGCTTGAGCCGGCGAAGCGTCGACGTGAGCTTGGCTCGCGTCTGCGCACGCTGGTTCTCGAGCGACTCGCGTTCCACAGTCGTCACGTTGCCATCCCGCAACCGGGCCCTGATGTGGTGCAGATCGAGCTCGCATCGGTTCATCGTCTCGAGGGCTTCGCGCGCCATGCGGATGTGGCGCGATCCCCGGTTGCTTCGGTTCTGAGTCGGCAGGTCGAGAACGTCGGCTGGGCGCACCTTCTGCTTGATGATCGCGTTCAGTAGCTTGCGCACTTCGGTCAATGCGATGGGCGTCTCGAACACGGCGTCCTGGACGATCCGCTGACCCTCTTCGATCTGCTTCGAGAGGGACACCTCCTGCTGTTTGGTCAGGAGGGGCACCTTGCCCATCTCGCGCAGGTAGACCTTGATCGGGTCATCGGACACCCAATCGGCTGGAGCCGTTTCCAGAAGTACAGGAAGGACGGACGCATCGTCGTCTTCGACCTTCGCGCCATCGTCGTCCGCGTCCAAGTCGCTGCCGGTGTCGGCTTCCTCGGCATCTGACGCATCGAAACCGATGTCGTCAACATCATCCTCAGACCCACGACCGCGGTCGATGCGAATCTCGTCAATCTCGGAACCGAATGGACTGTAGAACTCGTCTGAATCCTCCGCCTGGGGAAGCATTTCGGCGTCGTCGAAAGCACCTAGGTTGCTCTCAGAGCGGCGACGGGCAACGCGCGACATATGCCGCTCGGGCCCGAGAACTCTCCTACGGGCAATCATGCTTCTCGCTTCTCCTCGGGATTGCGGAGCTCGCACACGACAACGGACCGATGGGCGGGAACCCGCCTATCACACACGGGGTCAATGTCGACTGTCACGTCGACTTCGACGGTCGACGCTGGCGCGTCAGCTCGAGAAGCTCACGAGCGACGACCAGATCATCGACATCATCCTCCTTAGTACGGTCTTCCAAGTGGCGCTGTTCGCCGCGCCTCAGGATGTCACGCTCGATGCGGGCTAGGCAGCCCGCGATCTCGGACGGCAGATCCGGTGGACGGCGCACCAACACGAGTCGCGACAGCAACTCGCGCACGTGGTCGTCCGAGCTCGTTTCCACTAGCAGCAGTGCGTCGAACGGTTCCGACCCCTGCGACGCGGACCACAGAAGTCGAGCGATCTCTTGGTGCATCGGGTCAGCGAAGTCCGATGGGCTGATCCGCTCGGAGGCAGCCTCGATCTCGCTGGGCATGGCGATCAGCCATGCGAGCAACTGCCGCTCCACGCTCATCCGTGCGTCGAGGCTCTCCTTCCTTCGGGTGTCGCGCCGGGGGGCAGGCGTCTTGAGCGAGACGCCTTGTCGCCTCAGCTCCGCCCAGACGTCCTCTGGATCCATGTCGAACTGCTCGGCGACGAGTTTGCCGTACGACTTCAGGAGAATCGGGCTCCGAACCGACTTCAGCAACGCCGCCAGCTCGGACACGAGTCGCGCCTGAGTCTCGGGCGCATTCGGATCGACGTCCGCCGCCAGGTTGCGTATCTGGAACTCGACCAGGTTCACCGAGTCCTCGACGCGTTGCCGCATGGCGTCCGCGCCCTGTTCACGCACATAGTCATCCGGGTCTTTGCCGGACGGTAGCAGCGCAATGCGGACTCGGAACCCCTCAGACAGGAACACGGGAGCGCCGCTGATCACGGCGCGGCTCCCTGCGCTGTCGCCATCGAACACGAAGACGACCTCTTCGGCGCTCCGCCTGAGAATCCGCGCGTGCGTCTCGGACAGAACCGTTCCGAGCGATGCGACGACGTTCCCGATGCCAGCTTCGTAGAGGGCGATCGCGTCCAGATAGCCTTCCGTAACGAGGGCGCGCCCCTCCTCCTGAATCGCGGTCCTTGCCGTGTGGAGGAAGTAGAGGACCTCGCTCTTCTTGTAGAGGGGAGTCTCAGGCGAGTTGAGGTATTTCGGAACGGCGTCGTCGATGGCGCGTCCGCCGAACGCGACCAAGTCTCCACGCCCATCGACGATGGGAAAGATGATGCGGTTGCGGAAGTAGTCGTACCGCCTGCCGTCCTCCCGCTCGCGGAGCAGTCCCCCGCGAACTAGCAACTCCGGCGGGAAGCCATTGCGGACCATCGTCGTGAGGAGCCAATCCCACTTCGCAGGGGCATATCCGATCTGGAGGTCGCGGATCGTCTCCTCGCGGATGCCACGCTTGCGGAGGTACGCCATCCCGGGCGCGCCGAGCTCACCATCCAGGAGCGCGGCATGGAACGTCTCGCGGGCGAACCGGTTCGCCTGAACGAGCTGCTGCTCTTCCGGCGCCGGACCGGCTTCGCGGATGTCGGACAGTGGGATGCCAGCGCGCTGCGCAAGCTTTTCGACGGCTTCCTCGAACGAGATGCCCTCTCGTTTCGATACGAACGTGAACACGGTTCCGCTGGCGCCGCACCCAAAGCAGTGGTAGAGCTGCTTCTCAGGCGAGACTGAGAACGACGGCGAGTCGTCCTGGTGGAAGGGGCACTTGCCGGTGAACTGCTTGCCCGTGCGCCTCAGAGCGACGCCAGCATCCTCCACGAGACTCACAAGGTCGATGCGCCCGCGGATGCGCTCAATGACTGAGCTGGAGATGCGGCTGCTTGGCATTGGCTCGCTTCTCACGCGTCCTCGCCGGACCGTGGAGGTCACACGCTCCGGCAGCCCTCCCCACTCGGCATACATAGCCAACCGATCCGTACGTGGACAGACGCTCAGGCTCGCATCGTCACGATGGTCACGCCGGCATCGCCTTCCTCGCGCGTGCCGAGACGGTACTCCGCCACTTGGGGATGCTGGCGCAATCGTTGATGGATGGCGGTTCGCAGCGCCCCGGTTCCCTTGCCATGCACCAACGTGACACGCTCCAGCCCAGCCAGCACGGCGTCGTCGAGATACTTCTCGACGGCTTCCAAAGCCGGCGCGACACGCTCGCCGATCAGGTTGAGGCTCATCTGGATCGTCGCGGTTTTGGAGACTCGCGCTGGGGAAGCTTCGCGGCGCTTGGGCTTCGTCGGCTCTCTGCCTTCGACAGGCTCCAGGTCGCTCACGTGCAACGCGATCGTCATGGATCCTACGCGCACGCGCACCATGCCGTGATCGTCCGTCGCGTCGACGACCTCGCCGTCCGCCCGCATCGGCTTGACATAGACGGGGCTCCCGGGCAGGAGGGCAGGCCCGGCATCCGGTCCAGGTTCTCGCTCCGTGGCGTTGTCGCGCCGTTCAAGGAGCTCCTCCCGAGCCACCGCAAGCGCGCGGTGCGCCGAGGTAATCGATTCCTTGGAAGCCTGGCTCCGTCGGATGTCGCTGACAGTGTTCTCGACGAGCGCCCGAGCGGAGCGGATGATCTCGCCAGCTTCGGCTTCGGCGTCCTCGATCAACTGCCGTCGGCGCGCGCGCAACTCCGCGAGCTGCTCGCCGTGCTCTCGCGCACGACGCTGCGCCAAATCGAGCTCGCCGCGAAGGTCGCGCTGCTCGGAGTCGAGTTCCTGGCGGACGCGTTCGACGTGCGCGATCAAATCCTCGACGGCGACTGAATCCGCGCCCATTCGCTCGCGCGCGTTCTGCAGAACGTCCTGGGGCAAGCCCAGCCGCTCGGCGATGCGCACGGCATGGCTGCTACCGGGCAAGCCCACCTGCATTCGGAACGTCGGAGACAGCGTGTCGAGGTCGAACTCCATCGAAGCGTTGATCAGACGCGGGCTCTCGTGGGCGTACGCCTTCAGCGCTCCGTAGTGCGTCGTGACCAACACAAGGGCTCCCCGGTTCAGGAACCCGTCCAGGAGCGCCATCGCCAGCGCGGCGCCTTCGTCCGGGTCCGTCCCGGCGCCGATCTCGTCGAGCAGTACGAGCGTGCTGGGCGAAGCGTTGGTCAGGTAGCGAATGATCCGGGTCAGGT
>Ga0194120_10004154_pt1 | contig 22702 bp, 14 predicted proteins | sample TA2MahCa65mmetaG_FD_148642 | JGI IMG/M metagenome (GOLD analysis project Ga0194120, IMG submission 148642) | Freshwater microbial communities from Lake Tanganyika, Tanzania - TA2015019 Mahale Deep Cast 65m | ecosystem: Environmental > Aquatic > Freshwater > Lake | place: Tanzania: Lake... | reverse complement strand
GGGGCGGGCACAGGGGCAGGGGCAGGCGCAGGGGCAGGCGCAGGCGCAGGCACAGGCGCAGGCACAGGGACAGGCGCAGGCACAGGGGCAGGGTCAGGCGCAGGCGCAGGGACAGGGACAGGCACAGGGACAGGCACAGGCACAGACACAGCGGCAGGCACAGCGGTTGCGGCTGGAAAAAGGGCAGAGGCAGGCAGCACTCCGATCGGCCACGCCGACGCGCTGCGGGCGCTGCTGGCCTTGCAGGCGCGCTTGCGTCCAGAGCAGATTGCCGACAGCGAGTCGATGGAAGACTTGTTCGAGGGCGTGTCGTCGCGCCGCAACCAGGCGCTGGCCGATCTGGCGGCCGAGTTCGGCGTGGCGGCCTTCGACGGCGCAGCCGACAAGCCCATGGCCGCGTTGGCGGCCGAGCTCTCCAAGAAAGCCGCTCAGTACACGGCGCCGGGCAAGTATCTCAAGGCCGCCATCGACGACGCGGTCGGGCGCGTGTTCGGCAAGTCGGGCATGCCGCGGCGCGAAGCCCTGGCGTGGCTCGGCAGTCAGTGGGGCCTGGACGAGCCGAGCGCAGACCACGTGTTGCTGCACCTCGCTCTGGCGGCCCGGCCAGGGGACTCGGTGCGCGGCGGCGCGTTTGGCCAGATCCAGCCGGCCGCCTCCAAAGTGCAGGCGCAGGCGCTGCTCGACGGCGCCGCCCAGGCGTGGGCGCAGGCGCGCGGCGTGGGCTTGCGCCCGGTCGGTGCCGGCGGCGGCGGTGGGGGCGCGATGGTCGATTCGGCCGCGCTGGACGCGGTCAAGGCGGAAATCCTCGGTCAAAATGGCATCTTGGCCGACGCCGCGCGCGCCGTGCTCGACCGCCTGGGCCAGGGCGACGCGCCGCCAACCCTGTCCGCTGAGGCCGACTCCGCGCTGGCGCTGCTGCAGGCTGAGCTGGGGCCAGCGTTCGCGCAGTTGTGCGCGCCGGCCTTCGACGCCAGCAAACACGCCGTTTTCGCCTCGGCGTGGGCGTGGGCGCAGACCGCGGTGGTGCGCGCCTGGCTCGACGTGGTCAACGGCCGCACCGACCTCGACGGGGTCCGCGCCACGCTGGCGCACAGCGCCGCCTTCGCCGAAGACCGCCGCGTCGCCGACACCTGCGCCTGGTGCGCGAGCCAACTGCGCCAACGCGGCCTCGACGACGCGGCGCGGGCATTCGCAGAAGCGGGTCGGCCCAGGCCGCTGTCGCCGCTGCACGTTCCGGCGACCCGCCCGGTGACGACCGTGCAACCCGATGGCTCGGCGCGCGCCGCCGAGGTCGCCGACCTGGATCGCGCGGTCGAACCCGTGACGCTGGCGCTGCGCGGCCAGACTGCCCTGGTCACCGGTGCCAGCCCGGGGTCCATCGCGGTCGAGCTGGTCAAGCACCTGTTGTGGGCCGGCGCCCGGGTGGTGGCGACGACCAGCAGCTTCGACGACAGCCGCCTACAGTGGTACCGGCGGCTCTACCAGGACCACGCGGGCCCGGGCGCAGAGCTGCACGTCGTGCCGTACAACGCGGCGTCAGCGCAGGACACGGCGGCGCTGGTGGCGTGGCTGCACGGCCCTGGCGCCATGCCCCCGGACCTGTGTGCACCGTTTGCGGCCCCCAAGGACGGCGGCACGCTGAACCAACTGGGCGACCGCGCAGAGGCCGCCGCGCGCGCCATGCTGTGGCATGTCCACAAGCTCGTCGCGGCGCTCGGTGCGGCCACCGCGCGCAGATCCGACGCCGCCACACCGTGTCACGTACTGCTGCCGCTGTCGCCCAACCACGGCCAGTTTGGCGGCGACGGTTTGTACGCCGAAAGCAAGCTCGGCCTTGAGACGCTGCCGCGCCGCTGGAAAAGCGAACACGCAGCGTGGGGCCAGGGCGTAGGGCTGGTCGGCGTGCGCATCGGCTGGGTGCGCGGCACGGGCCTGATGGACGCCCACGATCAGGTGGCGGCAGGGCTGGAGGCAAGGACCGGCGTGCGCACCTGGTCCACCGCGCAGATGGGCGCCGAGATCGCCAGGCTGTGCTGTGACCCCGTGCGCGCCCAGGCCAAGGTCGCGCCCGTGGACGTGGACCTGACCGCCGGATTCGCGGCCATCGCCGACGTCGGCAGCGTCGTCGCCCAGGTGCGCGCGCAGTTGCACGCGGACAGCGACCGCGCCCGCCGCGCCGCCCGCCTGCGCGCCGACCTCGCGCCCGCCGCGCCCGCCCCCGCGCAGCCCGCCGCCCTGCCCGATTGGCCCCCGCCGTTCGTGCCGGCCGCGCACCCCGCCACCTTCGACCCGCCGCGCCTGCCGCTCGACAAGCTCATCGTCGTGGTCGGCCTGGGCGAGCTCAACCCGTGTGGCACCTCGCGCACCCGCTTTGCGCTGGAGGCCTGGGACGACCCTGATCCGGCAGCGGTGGCCGAACTCGCTTGGCTGTGCGGGCTGTTGCGCTGGCAGGACACGGGGTTCTGCGACGCGGCATCGGGTGAGCCAGTGGCCGAGGCGGACATCGCCGCGCGCTACCTGCCCGAGTTGCGGCGCCGCGTCGGCATCCGGCCGGTGGACCCCAAGACCGCCGGTTTCGACCCGCGGGCGCTGCCCAGCCACGTGGTCGCCTACCTCGACCGCGCCATTGCCTTTGAAGTGCCGAACCAGCACGAAGCCCAGGCCTACGTCGCGGCCGACCCAGCGATGACCGCGGCCCACCCCAACCCCGACGGCACCTGGACGGTCCAGCGCAATAAGGGCGCCGAAGTGCGCGTGCCCAAGACCCTGGCGCTCACCCGCCACGTCGCGGGCCTGCTTCCGGACGGCTTTGACGCGCGGCGCCTGGGCATCCCGGCCGATCTGCGCGACACCGTCGATCCGGTGACCCAGATGAACCTGTGCGCCACCGCCGACGCCTTCGCCAGCGCCGGGCTGCAGCCAGAGGAGCTGCTGCGCCACCTGCACCCGGCGCACGTCGCCAACACCCAGGGCAGCGGCATCGGCGGCATGAAGTCACTGCACAAGCTGTACCTCGACCCGGTGCTCGGCCGCGACCGCCAGGGCGACGCACTGCAAGAAACGCTGATCAACGTGGTCGGCGCCTACGCCGTGCAGGCCTACGTCGGCGGCTACGGCTCGATGTCGCACCCGGTGGCGGCATGCGCCACGGCGGCCGTGAGCATGGAGTCGGCGGTCGACAAGCTGCTGCTCGGCCGGGCCGAGTTCGTGGTGGCCGGTGGCTATGACGACTACGGCCCCGAGGGCGCGATCGGCTTTACCGACATGCAGGCCACCGCCGACAGCGTGGCGATGGCGGCCGCGGGCATCGCACCGCGGCGCATGAGCCGGCCCAACGACGTGCGGCGCAAGGGCTTTGTCGAGGCGCAGGGCGGCGGCACGTTCCTGATGACCCGCGGCGACATCGCCGCGCGGCTGGGGCTGCCGGTCTACGCGGTGTGCGCCTACACCGCGAGCCACGCCGACGGGGTGCATCGGTCGATCCCGGCGCCCGGCCAGGGGGTGCTGGCGGTGGCGATGGGCGGCAAAGACTCGCCGATCGCCCGGGCGCTGTACGACCATGGCCTATGCGCCGACGACATCGCCGTCGTCTCCAAGCACGACACCTCGACCGGCGCCAACGACCCCAACGAGTCGCGGGTCCACGACCGCATCCAGGCAGCGATCGGCCGCACGCCGGGCAACCCGCTGCTGGTTGTATCGCAGAAGTCGCTGACGGGCCACAGCAAAGGCGGGGCGGCAGCGTGGCAACTGGGGGGGCTGGTGCAGATGCTGGCGAGCGGCCGCATCCCCGGCAACCGCAACCTGGACAGCGTGGATCCGGCCCTGCGCGACCACCGCAACTTGTGTTGGACCAACGAGGCGCTGCAGCTCGGCCCGGCCCAGCCGATCAAGGCCGGTCTGGTCACCAGTCTTGGTTTCGGCCACGTCGGTGCCCTGGTGCTGCTGGCGCACCCGGGCGTGTTCGCGGCGGCGCTGAGCCCGCAGCAACGCGCGACCTGGCAGGCCCGCGCCGAGGAACGCGCGCGCCACGGCCGGCGGCGGCTGGCGCAGATGATGATGGGCGGCAAGCCGCTCTTCGAGCGCAGGAGCCACCGCCGCTTCGACGCCGCCGACGGGTCGGCCGGGCAGTTGGAGGCCGAGGCGGCGCTGCTCGTCGACAGCGAGGCGCGCCTGGGCACCAGCGACCGCTATGGAGCCGAGTCGTGATCGGCGGGGTTGGCCTCGATCTGGTCGACGTGCCGGCGTTCGCGGCGCAGCTTGCCGATCCGGCGTCGACGTTTGCCGCAGCGGTGTTCACCGACGGCGAACGGCATGCGGCCGCGGCACCCGGCGAGGGCGCGCGCCACCTGGCCGTGCGCTGGGCGGCCAAAGAGGCCTTCGTCAAGGCGTGGTCGGCGACGCGGCGCGGCCAACCGCCCGCAGTGGCGGACCTGGATTGGCGCGAGATCGAGGTCGCCAGGGACCCGTTTGGTCGACCGACGCTGCTCTTGCACGGGCAGGTCGCGCGCGCGTGCGGCCGGCCGCGCCTGCACCTGTCGCTGTCGCACGACGGCAACGTGGCGGCCGCGGTGGTGGTGTGGGAGGTAGAACCGTGAGCGCGACGCGACCCATCACCCACATCGCCATCTTGAACCGCGGCGAAGCGGCGAGCCGCATGTTGCGCGGCCTGGCCGACTACAACCTGTTGCGCGGCACGAACATCGCCCACAGCGTGTTCTACACCGAACCCGACGCGACCGCACCGTTCGTGCGGCGGGCGGCCCACGCGGTGGCCTTGGGCCCGGCGCTGCGACCCGACGGCGACGGCAGGCTGCGATCGGCGTACCTCGACGTGCCGCGCATCCTCGACCTGCTGCGCGCCAACGGCTGCGACGCCGTGTGGCCCGGCTGGGGGTTCTTGAGCGAAGACGCGGCGTTCGTGCAGGCGCTGGCCGAGGCCGGCGTCGCCTTCTTGGGTCCGTCGGCCGACGCCATGCGCCGCCTCGGCGACAAGTTCGCCGCCAAGCTGCTGGCCGCAGAGGCCGGGGTGCCGCTCGGTCCGTGGCGCGAGATCGGCGACGCCCAGGGCCAGGCGCTCTGCGACCTCGGGGCGGCCGTCGGCTATCCGCTGATGGTCAAGGCCAGTGCGGGCGGCGGCGGTCGCGGCATCCGCAAGGTCAGCGACCCCGCAAACCTGCCAGAAGCGGTGGCCAGCGTGCGCGCCGAGGTGGCCCGCGTGTTTGGCGCCGGCACGGTGTTGCTGGAGCGCTGCATTGAAGGCGGCCGCCACGTCGAGGTGCAGGTCGTGGCCGGGGCCGACGGCCGGGCGGTGGGCCTGGGCGTGCGCGACTGCAGCGTGCAGCGGCGACACCAGAAGATTATCGAGGAGGCGCCGTGTCCGGTGCTGCCGGTGCAGGCCGAGGCGGTGCTGCTGGCGTCGTCGGCGCGCCTCGCCGAGCTGGCGGGCTACCGCGGCGTCTGCACCGCAGAGTTTTTGTGGCAACCACAGACCCAGACGGCGTCCTTCCTCGAAGTCAACGCGCGCCTTCAAGTCGAGCACACGATCACCGAGCTGGTGACCGGCTGCGACCTGGTGCACGCGCAGATCGACATCGCCCGCGGGCTGCCCTGGCAGAGACCTGAGCGACGGCCGGGCGGCCACGCCGTCGAGGTGCGCCTGTGCGCCGAAGACCCGGACCGCGACTGCGCGCCGGCTCCGGGCCTGGTGCGCGTGTTGGAGTTTCCGGCGGGACCGGGCGTACGCGTCGACTCGGGCGTGCAGGCCGGCATGGCGATTGCGCCGGAATTCGACTCGATGGTCGCCAAGGTCATGGCGTGGGGCCCGGACCGGCCGACGGCGCTGGCCCGGCTGCGGCGCGCGCTGCGCGAGCTGGATCTGGTGGTGCAGGACGGCGCCCACAACAAGGCGCTGCTGCTGGATCTGCTGGAGCACCCCGACGTGGTGGCCGGAACTGCCGACACCCAATGGCTGGACCGTGCACTGGCGGCGGGCGACCTGCTCGGCCCGCGCGACCCAACGCTTGCCCTTTTCGCCGCGGCGATCCTCGCGCTGCACGAAGAGACGCGGGCCAAGGTCGCGCAGTTCTTTGCCAACGCGCAGTCCGGTATGCCGCAGTTGCCAGCGCCGGCCCGCGGCCATGCCGTGCATCTGCGCGCGGGCGGCGTGCAGGTGGCGATCCACGCCTGCCAGACCGGGCCAGACCGCTATGCGCTGGCGGGACCCGGGCTGCGCGCCGACGTGCAGTGGTTGCCCGAGACGCCGTGGGTGGCCGTGCTGGTCCACCGCGGCGTGCGCCATCGGGTGCTGAGCGCCCGCGGCCAGACTGGCATGCGCATCGAAGTGGACGGCCGACCGTGGTCCGTGGCGCTGTCGGCCGGCAACCAGTTGGGTGCGCCGGCACCGGCCCTGGTGGTGCGCGTCGAGGCGCAAGAGGGCGACGAGGTCCAAGTCGGCCAACGGCTGGCTGTCTTGGAGGCGATGAAACTGGAGATGCCGCTGCTTGCCGACCGCGCCGGGCGCATCGCCGAGGTGCTGTGCCGCCCGCACCAGCAGGTCAGCGCCGGTACGCCGCTTTTCGCCTTTGCGGATGGTGAGGCCAGTGGCGCCGACGCCAGCGTCCCCTCCTTGGCCGACGCCGACCATCCGCGACCGCTGCTGGCGCTGGTGCGGGGCGATCGCGCCCACCCGCAGGCGGTCGACGAAGCGGGCGCTGCGCGGGCCGCCGAGGTCATCGACGATCTGGTGCACATCGCGCACGCGGTGCTACTGGGCTACGACCTGCCCGCCGACGCCGAAGCGGTGCTGCAAGGCCTGGTGCACATCGACTTGGATTTTGCGGCCATCGCCCACCCCGACCGCTGGCTGCCGCTATGTACGGTGCTCGCCGATTACGCGAGCCTGGAGGCGTGTTTCGCCCGCGAGCCGGTGGGCGACGCCGACGGCAACCGCCACACCGCCGAGTTCGCGTTCTTTGACTTGTGCCGGCGTTTGCACCTGGGCGACGCGCGCTGTGACCCCGGCTATGCCGCGCGCATCGACCGTGCGCTGCGCCGCTACGGTCTGGCCGGTCTGGGCGCGGACTTCGCGGTGCACCAGGCGTTGTGGCGGATGACCGCGGCCCGAAGCGACGGAGCGTTCCGGGCGCGCTGTGCGGCGACGCTGCTGCGGGCAGTGCTCGGCATGCAGGCGGCCGGCGTGGCCTTGCCCGACGCGCTGCGCGAGGACCTGCTGGCGTGGCTGCGCGTGGCGCCGAGCCAATACCCAGCGGTCGCCGACCACGCCCACCAGGCGCTGCTGGCGCTGGAGCTGGCCCCGCGGTGGCAGGCGCTGCGGGCGGCCCGCAGCCAATCGGGAGAGCTGCCGGCCGTGCTGCCGCGGCAACTGCCCGACTCGCCAGAGGCCACCGCGCTGTTGGGCGGCCTGGAACTGCCGGCCGGATTGGACCAAGCGACCGCGCTGCGCATGGAGCTGTGGCGCTACAAGAAATTCCACCTGCACGCGCTGGCGGCCCCCTCGCCGCTGCTGGCCCTGCGGCTGGTCGCCCGCGACAACCCCGACGACGAGCGCATCGTCGTGCTGGCCGAGGTCGCCGACGCCCCGGATGCGATGACCGTCCCCGCCGACCCGCGGCTGGTGCCGTTCGAGCTGGCCTGGCTGGAAGCCACGCGGCTGCTGCGCGCCGAACAAGGCCGCCGCGACGCCCGCAAACGCCTGCACAGCAACCGGTTGGTGCTTTTCGTGCGCAAGGTGCTGCGCCTGCGCCCCGACGACATTGAGCGGTTGGCGCGGCGCTACCTGCCGCAGGGCCGCGGGCTGGGCCTCGAAAAGGTGGTCATCCACGCCCACCTGCACGACGCCAAGACGGGCGCCCGGCCGGTGGCGGTGTCGATCCAGACGCTGGGTCGCCACCGCTTTGAGGTGCGCCAAGAACCGCAGACCCTGGACCTCGTGCGCACCCAGGATGCGCTTGCGGCCCGGCGCGTAGCTGCGCGGCGGCTGGGCGTGCACTGCCCCTACGACGTCGTGCGCATGCTGGTGTCGCCGACGTCCGCAGGGGACACGTCGCTCGCGCCGCACCCCGATTTGCAGCGCGGCACCTTTGAGGAGCTCGACCTCGCCCCCGACGGCGAACACCTCGAACCCGTCGACCGACCGCCGGCGCACAACACCTGCGGCGTGGTCGTCGGCTTGGTGCGCCACCACACCCGCAAGCACGCCGACGGCATCGAGCGCGTGATCGTGCTCGGCGACCCGCTCAAGGCCATGGGTGCGCTGGGCGAACCGGAGTGCCGGCGCATCATCGCCGCGTTCGACCTGGCCGAGCGCCGTGGCATGCCCGTCGAGTGGCTGCCGGTGTCGTCTGGAGCCCGCATCGCCATGGACAGCGGCACCGAAAACCTGGACTGGACCGCCGCCGTGCTGCGGCGCATCGTGACGTTCGTGCGGCAAGGTGGGGTCGTGCACCTCTTGGTCGCCGGCACCTGCGTCGGGGCGCAGAGCTACTGGAACGCCATGGCGACCATGCTGCTGCACAACCAGGGCGTGCTGGTGATGACCCCCGAGGCTTCGATGGTGCTGACCGGCAAGCGCGCGCTCGAGGTCTCTGGCGGCGTCGCGGCCGAAGACGAGCGCGGCATCGGCGGTTTCGACCGCATCATGGGCCCCAACGGCCAGGCGCAGTACCTCGCGCGCGACCTGGGCGAAGCCTACGCCTTGCTTTTCGAGCACTACCGCTTCGCCCACCGCGCCCCCGGCGAAAAAGGCCCGCGGTCTTGGCCAACCCGCGACCCCGACGACCGCTCGATCCTGGGGCACCCCTACCGCGGCGAGGGCAACGGCTTTGCGACGCTGGGCGAGCTGTTCGACGAGCGCACCAACCCCGGTCGCAAGAAGCCCTTTGCCATCCGCGAAGTCATGGGCGCCGTCGTGGACCAGGACGGCGGCAGCCTCGAACGGTGGGCGTGGTGGCGCGAAGCGGAGACGGCCGTTGTCATCGACGCGCACCTGGGCGGCCTTGCCGTCTGCGTCATCGGCTTTGAGAGCCGGCCCCTGCCGCGGCGCGGGCAGATCCCCAACGACGGGCCGGACACCTGGAGCGGCGGAACCCTCTTTCCGCAGTCGAGCAAGAAAGTGGCGCGGGCCCTGCGCGCGTGCAGCGGCAACCGCCCGGCGGTGGTGCTCGCCAACCTGAGCGGCTTTGACGGCAGCCCCGAATCGATGCGCCGCTGCCAACTGGAGTACGGCGCCGAGATCGGCCGGGCGGTGGTCGAATTTGACGGCCCGATCGTTTTCGCCGTCATCGGCCGCTACCACGGCGGGGCCTACGTCGTATTCAGCAAATGCCTGAACCCCAACCTGCAGGCCATCGCCGTCGAGGGCAGCTTTGCCAGCGTCATCGGCGGGGCGCCAGCGGCCGCGGTGGTGTTTCCGCGCCAGGTCCGCCAGCGGGTGGACGCCGACCCGCGGGTGCAGGCTGCGCGCGCTGCGGTGGCCGCGGCCCCGGCGCACAAGGCCCCGCGGTTGCGCGAAAAGCTCGACCGCGCGGTGGCGGAGGCCACGCTCGACCACCAGGCGGCGGTCGCCCAGCAATTCGACGCCATCCACAGCGTAGAGCGCGCTGTGCGGGTCGGGTCGCTCGACGCCGTGGTGCCGGCCGACCGGCTGCGGCTGGAGATCATCGAGCGACTGCGGGCCGCTCTGGGCGCCGGGCCGGGCCAGGGGCAGGCGCAGGCACAGGCGCAGGCACAGGCGCAGGCACAGGCGCAGGCACAGGCGCAGGCACAGGCGCAGGGGCAGGGACAGGCGCAGGCACAGGGACAGGCACAGGGGCAGGGACAGGGACAGGGACAGGCACAGGCACAGGCACAGGCGCAGGCACAGGGGCAGGGACAGGGACAGGGACAGGGACAGGCACAGGCACAGGCGCAGGGGCAGGGACAGCATCAGGGCCAGGACGGCAAGCGCGAGCCACCCGCCCCGCAGCGCGAACGGGAGGCATGACATGCCCCGGCCCAAGAAGACCGACGGCGTCGACCCGAGCAAGACGCGCAAGGAGACGCTGCGCACCGCCGCATACCGATTGTTCCGCGACCGCGGCTACGAGTCGACCAGCGTCGAGGCCATCTGCGACAGCGTCGGCGTGTCCAAGGGCGCGTTCTACTGGCACTACCCGAGCAAGCACGACGTATTCGTCGACATCTTGGAAGTGTGGACGCAACAGGTCATCGAGCAGATGTTCGCGCAGTTCCAGGCCGCGTTGCGGTCGCCCGACTACGTGGCGCAGACCACCCAGGCGCTCGACCGCGAACTGCGGCGCGGCCGGGCCATGGTGCCGCTGTGGTTGGATTTTTCGCTGCGCGCCCGCCGCGATGCCGGCCTGCAGTCGGCGCTCGGCCGCTTCTACCAGCGCGCGCGCGGCGCCGTCGGCGACATGCTGCGACCGGTGCTGCATGACCGCGTCGACGAAGTTGGGCTGCAAGGCCTGGCTGCGGCGGTGTTCGGCGGCTACATGGGCCTGCTGGTGCAGGAGATGGCCGACCCCGAGGGCGCCGACGCTGGCCGCGCGGTCGTCGGATTCATGCGGGTGTTCGAGCGGGTGGGGCTGGTCGGGTAGGCGGGAACGGAGGACGGACGCCCGGCGCGGGTGCCGTCAGGCGACCGGCAGGTAAGGCTGAGGCCCTCAGGCGACCTGGTCGCAACCCGCAGCATCTGTTGGAGAAATGCACTGCGCAGCGCCAAGGACCGAACCGGCGCCCCGATCGCATGTGGTGTTGCAACGCGCGGTGCCGACCGCCATCTCCGCGCCATCGCGGCGGGGGACGGTCACGGCCCCAACTGGCACGGTTCGCTCTTGCGCACGTCGATGCCCAGGTACGCGTTGAAGCAGTAGTCCGTCGAAAACCCGGTCTTCTTGGCCTCGTCCCACTTCGCCAAGCCCGCGGTTTCGCCGCCCAGCCGATGCCACATCTGCCACGCGGGGTCGAGGAACGCCGCGCCGCGCGGCAGGTCGTAGTAGCTCGCCGACAGCGTGCCCGGCTTCCAGCGCCATGCCCACGGCGGCCGGGCGAAATCGTCGGTCTTGGCCGACACCAGCTTGGATCCCAAGCCGTATCCGGGGCCGGTCGGCCGGCCCTGCGCGGGCACGTACACGAACTGGGTGTCGACGAACGGTCCAGCCGGTCCAGACTCGTCACGGTGCAGCCACCACGACTGCAACAGCGGCACCAGCGCATAGGTGGCGTTGCCGTCGGGCAGCGCAGCCGCGGTCGCCACCGGCGCGGGTTGGTACTGCACGACCTTGAGCGCGGCCTTGGTCGCCGCATTGAGCACACACTGCTGATCGGCCACTTCGCCCGCGTCGGTCCACAGGCAACTCTGGTGGCTGCCGGCCGTCAGGTAGGCGGGGTGGCGGCGCTTGCAGCTCGCGGCCGTCGCGTCGGCGCAGCCTGGGGCGTCCACGACCTCGAAAAGCTGGTCGCGCGGCACCACGGCGCGGATGAACTTGCTCTTGGTCGGCCACCCCGCCTCGGTCGCCGTCCACAGCCACGACTGCTCGTCGCTTTTGGCCTTGAAGAACGTCTGCAAGGCTACAGGCAACTGGGTCTTGCGGTCCACGACGACCATGGCGCCCGCGGTGTCGTTGTCGAAAGGCACGCCCGGCGCGACCGCCGACCGGGCCGGCCAGTAGTACAGGTAGGTCAGGTACAGGTGCGAACGGGTTTCGGTGGCCGCCCAGGCGACCTGGCCCAGCGCCGGCTTGTCTGCGGCGTTCTTGGGGTTGTCGGCCAGGAGCCAATCGCCGTCGAAATCGGGCGCGCGCAGGTAGTCGCTGGGCCCGCCGATGGCCTGCCGCACGGTCGGCGCAAAGCGTTCGGCCAACTGCGCATAGCCGGCCTGGTCGGCCCAGTCGGCGGTGTACCACGACAGCGCGGTCTCTTGCAGCGGAACCCCTTGGTACGATTGCACCAGCGTGCCCAGCACCACTGCGACGCGGCTCGCCGCCGGCGCCGCGGCGATCGGCGTGATCGTCAACTGCTTGCCTGCGACGGCGAATTTGCACGGCAGGCCGACGCCGCCATTGGTGGTGACGGCAATGGTGTTCTTGGTCGCCGCGGCGGCCTTGAGGTCCGCCGAAAACGTCAGCGTGATCGAGAACGCGTGGGCAAGGCCCGTGGCGCCAGCGGGCGGGGCGACCGCCACCAATGCGAAATCGGCGAGGCCCGCGTCGGGGACGGCCACGCCATCGTCGCCGACCTGATCCCAGCCGTCGCCGACGAACGCTGCGTCGGCTGGCGCGGTGGGGCCGTCCGGGCCACTGTCGCCGGCCTGCGCGTCACCGGCTGGTGCGTCGCCGGAAGGTGCTTCGGCGGGCCCAGTTGCCGCGTCGACGATTTCCGTCTTTGCGGTGTCGGCGCTGGCGCGCCCGCCGGAGCCGTCCAGGCCGCCGGCCGCAAAGTCCGCAACTGCGCCTGCCCCCACATCGAGCGCAGCAGGCGCAAGGGGCGGATCGCCACAGGCGACCCCGGCGGCGGCGCAAAACGCCACCGTCACATGCCAAAGCCGGAGCCACGTTGCCGAATTCGCCATGCGCTTGCGTCTCCACCGCGACCGTGGCAAGGTCCGGCCGTCGGCGACAGGTTCGCCAATGGGGCCCGCGTCGTCAATCGGGCGCCCGCAGATGGCCGCCTCGCATCCTACCTCCACCGCTGCCACCCCTTGCGCTCCCGGCCCGGTCGGTTCGCGGTGGTACGAACTCGTCCTGACTGGCCGGCTGCTCAACTCGCGGCGCAGCGCGCACCTGTCGCTGGTCACGGCCCTGTCGGTGGCGGGCATCGCGCTCGGGGTCGCGGCGCTCATCGTGGTACTGGCCGTCAACACGGGCTTTCAGGTCGCGTTCCAGGACCGCATTCTGGCGAGCTATCCGCACCTGGTGGTCATGCAGCGCGGCGTCGATCTGCGCGACTGGCGGCCGGTCGTGGACAAGCTCGCGCGCGTGCCCGACGTGCGCTCGGCGAGCCCCGCCACCTACGACGACATGATGCTGTCGGCCGCCCAAGGCCGCGCCGGGGCCATCGTGCGCGGCGTCGGCCCGCAGGCCCTGGCCAACCTGCCCGCTGGCGCCGTCGTGCAGGGCAAGGTCGAGGCGACCGGCGAGGCGCCCACCGTCCAGGTCCGCGACGGTGCCCTCTGGGTGGACCGGGGCGTTGCCGGCGCGCGCCACCTCGCCATCGTCGTCGGCGAGGCCGTGCACGTACTGGCGGTCCTGGCCACCGGGTCGAGCCTGGGCGGCCTGGTGGTCTTTGACGCCACCGCGTGCGGCAAGGCGGTCGCTGCCCCTGCGGGCACCGTGTGGCTCAAGGCCCCGGAGTTGGCCGAACCCATGCGATCCGGCCCGCGCCGGCCTTGCGGCCTGGTCGGCACCTGGGAGGCCTTGCCCGGCCGCTACATCGTGCGCTGGACCGACGGTAACCGTCAGTTCGACCGCGAGCTGACGGTGGACGCGGGCCGGACCGGGGCGGTGGTGGTGCACGGCGACACTGCGACGCTGGTGCCGGCGCCCCCGGCCGAACTCGGCGCCATGGCGGCCGCGGTGGCCGCGGTGCGCGCCGAGGGCGGCCCGATGGCGGTGCGCGCGGTCGTCCACGGAAAGAGCCAGGAGATTGCAGCGTTCGAGATGTGGCACCCCTTCGCCGGCCAGCTGCCGGCCATGGTGGTGGGCGAGGGTCTTGCAGCCCGATTGCGCGTGCAGGTCGGCGACGAAGTGCGCGCGGTGTCGCCGCTGCGCGGCCTGGACCGATCGAGCGAAGGCAGCGACAGCAGCGCCTCAGGGCGCTTCCGCATCGCGGCGGTGGTGCGCACGGGATTCCACGACCACGATCAGCGCCTCGCGCTGGTCGATTTTGTGGCCGCCCAGCGCTTCCTGGGCCGCGGCGACATCGCGCGCTGGGTCGAGGTGCGGGTGCAGGACCCGATCCTTGCGGCGGCCCAGTCGCAGCGCTACGCGGCGGCGCTCGACCCGGCCGACCTCGGCGAGTTGCTGGCCTCTGCCAACGCCTTGCAAGCCAAGCTGGCGGGTGCTCCCTCGGCTGCCGCAACACCCCGCGACACCGTCGCCGCGGTCGACAGCTGGGCGGGCGGGGTGCGGACTGCGCGCGAACTGCGGTTGCGCGGCCACGGCCAGTACCGCGTCATCGACTGGCAGGAGATGAACCGCAACATCTTTGACGCCGCGCGCATGCAGAAAGTGGCGATGTCGCTGTTTCCGTTCATCATCGTGCTGGTGGCCGCGCTCAACGTCGTCGGCACCCAGGCCGTGGTCGTCCACGAGCGGGCGCGCGAGATCGCCATCCTGCGCGCCATGGGCGCGGCGCGGCGTTCGGTGGCAGCGATGTTCTTGCTGCAAGGCCTGGTGGTCGGGATCCTCGGCACGGCGATCGGTCTGGCGCTCGGCGGTTTGACCTGTTGGCTGCTGGACACCGTCGGCTACCCGCTGGACCCGCAGGTGTACCTGATCTCGCGCTTGCCGGTGCACGCCGAGCCGGCGACCTTTGGGCTGGCGGCCGCGGCGGCGGTGGCGCTGGCCTTCGTGGCGGCGTGGCTGGCGGCGCAGCGCGCGGCGGGGCGGCCTCCCGTCGATGCCCTGCGGCGCCTGGACTGACCACCATGACGGACACTGGCTCGCGATCGCGTTTCTGGCGCCGGACCGCGGTTGCCGTCGCCGCGGCGGCCCTGGCGGCCGGGGCAATGGCGTGGTGGTCGCCACCTGGGCCGGCCGGCCCGACCATGCCCGAGGCACCAGGCCCGACGACCGGGCCGAGGGGCAGCGCAGTACCCGCGCGGGAACCCGAAGCGCCCATTGGCCCGCGCACGCCGGCCGAGTTCCCGCCCGGCGAACTGACCCGCCTGGGCTTCGCCACCGCCCAACTGTGGCCGGCGGTGCGGGCGCGGACCCCGTGGCTGATCGTCGACGCCCCGCCGATCCAACGGGCCGAAGTCGGCCACCTGCGCGACCTGGCCCGCGCCGTGTGGCTGCGCCGCGACGTGGCCGCAGTGGTGGCGCTCGCCCCCCCGCAAGATCCGGGCGACGCGCGCAACCTCTTGGCGGCGACCCTGGACGCGCTGCAGGCCCGGCCCGACGGCAAGGGCCGGCGCGCAGTGGTGGTCGCCGTGGGAGCGCGCTGCCGCGATGCCCTGGCCCAGGTGACCGACGACCGCGTGCAGGCGGTGGCGCTGGTGGATCCGCCGGCCGACGTCACCAGCGTCGCCGCGCTCGACCCGACCTTTGCCGTGCACGCCGGCCGCAAGTTCGCGTGGATAGCGGGGCCGGTGGCGGCGCACAGTGTGGTGCGCGATGTGGCCGGGCGCTTTGCCCACGGCCGGACCGTGGTCCAGGGCGAGGCCGCTGGCGCGGCGTGGCTCGGTGAGACGGCGAATCGGGCGGCGCTTTTGGGGTGGGTCGGCAGCGTCTTGGGGCCGTGATTGGGTGGAAAGCGTGCCGCGGACGCGGGCGCGGGCCGGCACCGCGGGCACCCGCAGGACGGGCCGGGCGGGTGCTCAAACGACAGCCACCTCCAACCGGTCTCGACCCGGGTCGGCCCCGCGCACCAGCAGCGTGCACCACTGGCCGACCGGCAGGGTGCGGCTGCGCAGCGGCACGTCCAGCGCCAACTCGGGGACAAAAGCCAGCACGCCGGCGGCGAGCGGCCGCACCACCTGGGCCTGCCAGACCCGGCCCTGGCCGTGACCGGCGAGCAGCAACAGCTTGAAATAGCGATCGGCCGTGCGTTGCCATGAGCGCAGTCGCGCCGCTTCGGGCTCGCACTCGGCCAGCCATGCCTGCACCTGCGCGGCATCGACCGGCCGTCGACCGCGCAGGTGGGCGGCGAACTGCCGGTGGGCGATGATGTCGCTGTAGCGCCGCAGCGGCGAGGTCACTTGGACGTAGTGCGGGACGGCCATCAGCGAATGGCCGCCCGGTTCGGTCAGCGTCGACGACGGTTGGGTGGCGCGCAGCACATGGGCCACCTGGGCGGCGTCGGTGTACAGGCCTGGCGGCAGTGGCGGCTTGTGCGGCGGCGGCTGGCAGCGGTAGGGCAACGCCAGGCGCAGGTCGCGGCCCAGTTGTCCGGCGGCGACTCCCGCGGCAATCATCAATTCGGTCACCACGCGGCGGGCGGGACTGGATTGCGAGGCGTCCAAGATGCGCACCGCGCCGAACCGCGGCGCCCGCACATCGACCTCGGGCCGGTACAGCAGCCACGCGCCGTCGGCGATGCGCCGTTGCTCGCGCAGCTGCGCGAACTGCCACAACAGCCGAGCGCAAGCAACCTGATCGGGGTCGCCCGCCTCGCCGGCGAGCCAGGTGTCGACCGCCGAATATCGCCAGGCCCAGCGCACCCGCACCCACTGCTCGGCGACCCGCGGGTTGCGCAAGGTGCCATCGGCCGTCACCTCGGCCTGGAACACCAGCGCCGGCCGCCATGCGCCGGCCACCAGAGATGCGACCTCGCGGCCGATGCGGTCACACAGCATCGGGCATACCGTGCGCGGGTGGTACAAGGTTGCCCCGCGTGCCCGGGCGGCCCGGTCCACCGGGTGCTCGGGGCCAAACCACAGGGCCGGGTAGGCAATCGCCACCGCCAGGGCGTAGCCGTCGCCGCTTTGCGCCACGTGCACGGCATCGTCGATTTCGTGCGGGTCGTCGTTGTCGATGGTCACCCACGGCAACTCGCTGTGTGGCAGGTCGGCCGGCAGCGACGGCGGGATGTCGGAAAAGGCATGGTCGGGCAGCGTTGCGGCGTGGCGCAGCACCGCGGGGTCGTCGTGCGGGTCGAAGGTACCCAGCAACACCAGCAATTCGCGCACGGCCCGGCTGGCTTCGGCGCCTGTGCAGCCCTTGCGCTCGACCCATCCAGAGGTCACCGGACCACGGTCTGCGTCGGCGAGCCAGGCCAAAAGGTCCGCCGACATCGCGTCGCGCTGGGCGTTGGCCAGGCGTCGGCCTGTGGCGAGGTGGCGCAAAGCCTCGTCCCAGGTGGCGAGTTGCGCATCGAGTTCGGCGCGGCGCTGGCGTTGGGTGCGCAGCGCCTGTCGTTCGTCGGGCGATCGCGGCAGCAGTTGGCTGCGGTCGAGCCGGAATGCATCGTCGTCCAGGCCCGCGACCAACAGTGCATCGTCGCGTTCGGCCGGTCCCTGGGCGCCGTACAGCAACTGCGCCACCTCGCCGGTCCCACAGGGTTGGCCCAGTAGCAGCGACCACGCCGTCTCAACGGCATCGGCTGGGGTGCGGGCGCGGGCGGCGGCGAGGCGCGCGACCGCCGCCGGCAAATCCGCCGCGGGCAACGACAACACCGCCAGCAGGGCATCGAGCGCGACGCGCACGACCTCAGGCCCGTCGGCCGCGGGCCATTCGACCTTGCAGAACGACGGCAGACGCACGGCGACCACGCGGCCCAAGCGCGGCGCACCGTCGTGAGCGACCAGCACGATGGCGTGGACCTGGAGCATCTACGGGTACCTCCACTGCAAAAACCGCGGCGGGTTCTGCCACGATCCGCGTCGAGGTACGTGCGGCCGCGGCTGCAAACGGGCGCAGGGGCGAGCGCGCATCGGTGCGCGCATGGGAAGCGGTGCTGCACGCGCGGCCTGGCCCGAAGCGGCGGCACGGTTGCCGGGCGGACCTTTGCCTGCCCGCTCAGCGCGTCAACACCGCCGACGCGGAAGGTCGCGCTGGCGTTCCTGCGCCGCGGGGGACGAAAAACCCTTCGCCTCGGCGTGGGCCCAGGCCTTGGCGATCGAGGCGACGGCGACGGGAGTCTTGCACGCGGTGTCGCCGTGGTCGACCTCCACCCGGCCGATGCGCCCTGCCGCAGCGAGCGCCGCGTCGCGCAAGGTGGGGTTGCGGTCGCCGATGCCGATGAGCGCGTTGTTCATGCCGTAGCGGACCGCGTTCTCGGCGCGGTGGATGCCGCGCTCGATCTCCGCGAGCCGCTCGAGGAAGAAGGCGTCCGGCAGAGACTCGTCGCGTGCGGCGAGTTGCCCGACGAGCGACCATCCGACGAGCACCTGCGCGTGGTCCTTCGACGCGAGCCAGGCCCGCGCCCGCGAGAGGCCGTACGGCCCCTCCGCGGCGAGCCCCGCCACGTAGGTGCCGCAGCCGATGGCCTGACTCGCCTCGCTGGCCCAGCGGTCGAGGTCGGCCTCGTCCATGCGGTGCGGGTCGACGATCTTGACCGCGAGATTCCGCGCGTCGAAATTGCCGCTATTCCAGAGGGCCAGCGCCAACTCGTGGTCCACGTCGATGCGCTTTGTCATCTCCTTGAGCGTGGCAAAGCTCACTCCGAAGCAGGCACCGGTCACGCCGTGACGGCGGTAGGTCTTGACCGCCTGTGCAGTTCCGGCCGCCTCGAGCTCGGCCATGGCAACTGCGAACGACATGCGGGGTTGGGCCGCCTTGGTGGCGCGATTGGCGGGAGGTTTTGCTTGCATGGGCAGCCTCTTGGCGCAACGATGGCCTGCCGCGCAGTGGGCACTGCCGGATCCGGTCCCTGCTCCTGCGCAGGCATGTGGCGGCAGCGGGACGGCGATGCTGCGCCGACCGGGATTGCGCGTCAAGCCGCGGTATCGGGCGCCCACAGCCGCGCTCCGACCTTGACGCCCAGACCCGAGCGCATAGAATCCGCCGCCCCGCCGCCTGCCGGCCCGCAGGTCACGCCATGCACCTGACCGTCCCGTCTTCGCCCACACCAGGCTCACCGGCGCCGCCGCTCCGTCCAGGCCGCGTCGAGGCCGCCGCCGTGGCCTGGGACCGCTCGGGCGCCCGGGCCAACGCCACAGGCAAGGGTGCCGTGGATCGGGCGCGCCGCCGCGGGATCGCGCGTGGCGGCATTGGCTTGGCGGCCGCAGCAGTCCTTTTCGCCATAGGCTGGCAGGTCATGGCCCTGGTAGCGGGCGGGATCGCCTTGACAACCGCTGTCATGGCGGCTGCGTCGCCCGGCGGCGCCTACGCGTGGATCGAAAGGGCGGTCGACGCACTGGTCGTCGGCGTCGGCCACGCCCTGACCTGGCTGACCATGGTGCCGGTATTCTGGCTGTTCTTCGTCCCGTACGGTCGCCTGGCGCGGCGCGGCGACGCCGACCCGATGAAACGCGCTTTCGCGCCGGGCCAGCCGAGCTACTGGACCGACCGCTCCGCTGTGCGGCGCGACTACCTGCGGCAGTTCTAAAGACGATCGCTCGATACCTCCCAGGCACTGCCACGCCGTGCTGCGCAGGGCCCCGACCGAGCAAGAGGCTTCCCTGAAACGTATCCTTGGCATCAGTTGCTACTACCACGACGCGGCCGCTTGCCTTGTCGAAGACGGCGTCATCGTCGCCGCAGCCCAGGAAGAGCGGTTCACGCGCGTCAAGCACGACGCCAACTTCCCGGTAAACGCCGTGCGCTACTGCTTGGCCGAGGCAGGCGTTTCAGGCGCCGCGGGCAGTTTGGACGCCGTGGCCTTCTACGACAAACCGCTGCTCAAGTTCCACCGCATCCTGGAGACCTATCTTGCCGTGGCACCCAAGGGCCTGCGGTCGTTCCTGCAGGCCGTGCCGCTGTGGATGCGGGAGAAGATTTGGATCGAGCCCGAAATCCGCGAGGCCCTCGAGAGCGCCGGGATCACGCCGCCGGACCACCTGTTCTTCCCAGAGCACCACGAGTCGCACGCCGCCAGCGCCTTCTACCCCTCGCCTTTCCAGCAAGCGGCGGTGCTGACGCTGGACGGCGTGGGGGAATGGGCGACTGCGACCGTCGGCGTCGGCGAGGACCACAGCCTGCGCCTGGTGCAAGAACTGGGCTTTCCGCACTCGCTGGGGCTCTTGTATTCGGCCTTCACCTACTACACCGGCTTTCGCGTCAATTCCGGCGAGTACAAGCTGATGGGCCTGGCGCCGTACGGCGAGGGCCGCTACACGCAGACCATCCTCGACCACCTGATCGACCTGCGGCCCGACGGCTCGTTCCGGCTGAACATGGCCTACTTCGGGTACCTGGACGGCCTGGTGATGACCAGCGGAAAGTTCGACGCCCTGTTCGGCGGCCCGGCCCGTACGTCTGAATCGGCGATCACCCGCCGCGAAATGGACCTGGCGCGGTCGATCCAGGAGGTCACCGAAGAAATCGTCTTGCGCATGGCCCGCCACGCCCGCGCGGTCACCGGCAAACGCCATCTGTGCCTGGCTGGCGGCGTGGCGCTCAATTGCGTCGCCAACGGCAAGCTGCTGCGGTCCGGCATCTTCGACGACCTGTGGATCCAGCCGGCGGCGGGCGATGCGGGCGGAGCGATCGGCGCGGCGCTGGCGGTGTGGCACAACCACCTGGGCCACCCCCGCCAGGCCGACGGCGTGCACGACGCCATGCAGGGCGCCTACCTGGGGCCAGCGTTCAGCGACGCCCTGGTCAAGCCCTGGCTCGACGAAAAGGGCTACCCGTACCGGATGCTGGACGACGACACCTGGGCCGAAACGGTGGCGGGCCTGCTGGCGGAGGAGAAGGTCATCGGCCTGTGCCAGGGCCGCATGGAGTTCGGGCCGCGTGCGCTCGGCAACCGGTCGATCATCGGCGACCCGCGATCGCCGCGCACCCAGTCGGTGATGAATCTCAAGATCAAGTTCCGCGAGAGCTTTCGACCGTTCGCGCCGTCGTGTCTCGAGGAGCGGGCTGCCGACTACTTCGAACTCGACCGGCCGTCGCCGTACATGCTGCTGGTGGCCGACGTTGTCGAAGCGCGGCGCATCGCCAAGCGCGGGGACGAGCGGGATCTCGACATCATCGCCTGGGTCAATCGGCCGCGATCCGACGTGCCGAGCATCACCCATGTCGACTACTCGGCGCGGATCCAGACCGTCAGCAAGGCGACCAACCCCCGGTATCACGAACTCATCTCGGCTTTTGAGCGCAAGACCGGATATGGCCTTGTCGTCAACACCAGCTTCAACGTCCGCGGCGAGCCCATCGTGTGCACGCCCGAGGACGCCTACCGCTGCTTCATGCGCTCGGAAATCGACTACCTGGTGATCGGCAACTGCCTGCTGTACAAGCAGAACCAACCCAATTGGCAGGACCGCGAGAACTGGCGCGAAACGTTCAAGCTCGATTGAGAGGAGCACGACACCATGGGCAAGCTGACCCATTCGACCAAGCTGGCCCGCGAGCTGTGGGCTTTCGCCAAGGCCAACAAGGCGTGGTGGATCCTGCCCTTGATGATCCTGCTGAGCCTGGCGGCGGTCCTGGTCGTCGCCGGTCAGGGCACGGCGCCGTTCATCTACACGCTTTTTTGAACGATTCGGGCTGCCCGACTCCGGGCTTGCACAGCGGGCTGATCGGCGAAACCCTAGATTCGCGCCGGGAAGCAAGCGGCACCGTGCGCGACCATCCGCCGCGCCCTCGCCAAGCGCCCGGGGGCGCGCCGCGCCGACGCCGGTGCAGTGGCCGAGGCCTTGCGCCGCACAGGCGACCGTTGCCGTCCGCCGCGCTAGGAGCCTGTCGGCGAAGCGCCAGAATCGCCAGATTGCAGCCGACAGGCTCCTTGGGGGCGGCGCTTGCGTATGCGGGGGTGGCAGAGGTGAGCGGGCTCAGCAGGGTTCGAACCTGCAACCTTCGGTTCCGTAGAAGCCTGTGTTCGCCTTGCCTTGCTGGTGTTGCTCGATAACGTGAGATTTTTGCACGGCCTGCTCCTTGCGGGCCGGGGCCAAGCTTGCCATCGGCCCTGGGCCTTTGGCAGCGGCGCTGGCAACGGACCGGACGAGAGCGACCGTTGACAAGGCCAAGAGCGCAGCGCACAGTGGCCGATGCGCTCACGCTGGATGGTCCGGCGGCGTGGCGGCGGCGAAATGGCGGAATTTGGCGCACGCTCGCGAAGGGTAGCAGGGCGCCGGTCGGCACAGCTCAAGCGGGCACGCTGTGGCCGAATTTGACAGCACAACGGTTACCATTTCCAGGCACGCCAAGCGTCGCATGCAGCTTTATGGCGTCACGGCCGACGAAGTCAAAGCTTGTATTGCGGAGCCGCAAGCTGCCACCGTTCAAGCCGATGGTACGTTGGTTGCCGTGCGACAGTTTCCTAACCGCTTCAACGAATTGCCACTCAAAGTTGTGTACCTTCGCGACGGCGCTGTTGCCCATGTGTTGACGGCGTTTCCATGGAAAGGCAAATCTGGAGGCTGATATGCGAATCGAATACGACCCAAACGCCGACGCCCTGTACATCCGCCTGTCGACGCGGGAACCGACCGGCGCGGTGGAAATGGCGCCCTACCTCCACGTAGACACGACCGCTGACGAGCACGTCGTGGGCGTCGAAGTGCTCGCCGCGAGCAAGCATGTGGATCTGAAGGGGTTGCTTGGGCGGGAAGTGCGAGTAGACCAGTTGGTGCCAAAGCGGAAAAAAGCCGCGTGAAATTGCGGGAGACCACACTGGAGGCGATTTGATAGCTGGTGGCCGAGCGCGGACGTGTCGACCTGCCAGTTCATCCGTGTAAGGGCCCGGAAATGATTTACTCAATCATTTCTTGGACCCGTTTGCTTGCTCAGTGGGTCGCCAGCTCGCGGACCAAGGGTCCGACTCGCGGCTCCGTCCTGATGTGAGAGTGATCGACTTATTGTTTTCCAGTCCCTAAGGGCCAGGAAATGATTTACTCAATCATTTCTCGGGCCCGTTT
>Ga0194120_10004153_pt1 | contig 22707 bp, 10 predicted proteins | sample TA2MahCa65mmetaG_FD_148642 | JGI IMG/M metagenome (GOLD analysis project Ga0194120, IMG submission 148642) | Freshwater microbial communities from Lake Tanganyika, Tanzania - TA2015019 Mahale Deep Cast 65m | ecosystem: Environmental > Aquatic > Freshwater > Lake | place: Tanzania: Lake... | reverse complement strand
TGCTCACGCGGCCCGACGGCACGGAACAAACATCGTTGAACGAGCTGACAGAACTCCAGTGCCAAATCATCACCTTGCTGGGGCTGTCCGTGAAAGACTACGGACGATAACCGACCGATACCCCGTCCTCCAAACCCATCCGCGAATTGAGGCGATCGGAAATTCCAGAATATTGCAATCACGACTTGCGGAATGTAGGTTCTCATTCATGCCCCACTTGATATCCGACCCGTCGATTTCCACCAATGCCAGTTCTTGTAGAATGGACAGCTACGATCTTTGTCCGTCGGCCAACAGGCGTATTTGGAACAAGATCATCCACTGCCCCCTTTTGGAGCAACTGATTACACAACCATTCTCGCTGATTCCTCCGTTTTAACGTGTTCTTCGATTGAATCAATGTCACCAGCCAGGATCGCATCCCACGCGGTTACGATACGCCAAGTCAGCCGACACAGCTGGTTACGAAGAGAGTCATCAAATCGCGATGATGTCGCTTCATTTAGGCAAGCCGTCAGAAGCCCGTTAACCGCATAAATGAGCGATCGTTCAAACCCAGGCTCTTCTCGTGTTTTCATCAAGTGATTTAGCTCGTCGAAATCCTGCGACAGTGCTTCCCAAACTCCATCCATCGCGGATGCTACGCCTTGGTGCTTAAGCATCCATATATAATCGGCCAAGTTTCCGTGACAATCGGCCTTCTCGGTTCCTTGCGCCTGTGTTTGCAGCCGTCGAGTGATGTCGGCAATCGTAGTCATAGTTGTTTTCACCGTTATCTTGGTCGTACTCCCGGCTGAACTGGCACGTGACCGCCTCGCCCCGCCGCAGGAATATGTATGTGGGGAACTGGATTCCCAGTCCAATTTGATGGGTCTGCGACATCGCCGGGCTTTGCCCGAACGCCGGGATACCCAACCTCATCCGCCCAGTCAAGTACAGTCTCTGCTTGACTCGTAGTCAAAGGTCGTCTGCCGCCAAGGGTAGTCTCGTCCACCAGTTCTCTTAACGCCTGCTGACCTGGCGTCATTGTTCTACTTGGGGCGGTCACTCCCAGTCGTGGGTGGACCGGGATGATCCGGTCTATCGGGATGAGCCTATCTATCTTGCGAAAGACGATCTCGCTGCCAATCGTACCGACGACGGAACCGTAATCACCCTCGGAGATATCAGCGATGGGCGCAATTGGATTCGGTACGAAAGGAATCTTGTCGATGTCGTCCGCGGCACGGCGAATGGGATTCCACGGGTAGGGTTCCGGTTTCCCATCGAATTCAGGCCGACGCCCAATCAGCATGTTGCCATACCAGTAGAGTTCGTTGCCTATGCGGCCCAACCAGCTTCCACCGCCAGGGGGTTGCCCCGGCTTTCCGCGCCACCATGCGCCGTCGTCTGGCCTGCCGTTCTCACGAAGGCCTATTCGACGATCCATCACGGACTCGGGCGGTTGGAGTCCAAATGGATCGGTAACGTTGGGTATCGAATTGCCGCCGTACCGATTCACATTCGCATCTCCCGCGGCAAATCCGAGCGGATCCTCGCTGATAAATCGGCCTGTGAGGTGGTCAAGAAGTCGGGCCCGATAGTAGTACAGGCCCGTTTCCTCGTCCCGCTCGCGGCCCGTGTAGGCGAACAGGAAATCCACGGCCCCGTTCGTCTCCGACGTCATCTTCCCAAAACTGTCGTATTTGAGGTGATTGAGCACGCTGCCCGTTTCGTCGACCAGGTCGCGGATCGTGCCCTGGTTGTCGGCCAATGGCCACACGACGTCGCCCGCCGTTCCGAGTGACGTCACTTCCTCGTCCGCCAGAATCTGATCGATCACCGGGCCGTGCAGGTAGCGATGCGTGAGGTCGCCCGCGTTCGGACCATCAAACTCAAGCGAGATGTGGTCCCCGTCGTACACGAACCGCGTCGCCGTCGCCTGGTACGAGAGGGCCGCCGTCGTCTGGCCCGAGTACGCGAGCCGGAACGTACCGCCGCCCGCGTTTTGCAGCGCCACCTGCTGGATCTCGTTGTTCACGCTCCCCTGCGTGTCGGTCGCCTCGATCGGCGTGATATGGCCCGTTTTTTGGATGCCGCTCGTGTCGACCGTGATCTGGTTGACATTCACACCGGCCAGTGCGTTTTGGAATGTCAGTCTCCATTCGCGGGTCGACGAGGTCTGCTGGGGCGCCGTGACGGCGACGTTGCCCGATCCGATACCGCTCAGCCCTTCGAGGGCCGTTTGGACGTCGGCGGCCGGCGCGTTCCACGCGATCGGGCCGGTCCAGTCGCCCTGCAAGGCCAACTTGAACGTGCCTCCCATCAGCATGCCCGCGCCAATACCAAAACCCGTCCGCTGCACTTCATTGATCGGGCCGCCTTCCTGGGTCGTGGTGATCGAGACGCTCGCCACGGGCGACGCGTCGTCGTACCACGACTCGGCCGTCGGACGGTTCAGGTCATCGTAATCCCAAACGATCCCCTTGCCGCGCCGATCGATCCGCTTGGCGAGCGTCTCGGCGCTATCGTAATAGTACGATCGGCTTTGTCCCAGCGCATTGGTTTCCATGGTCGTGCGTCCCAGGCCGTCGTAGGCGAACTGGGTCGTGTTGCCGACCGGATCGGTCAGCGAGACCAATTCATTGCCTTAAGCATATGCATAGCCGGTCACGGCGCCCACCGGGTCCACGATCTGGCTGGCCCAACCGGTCAACGTGTAGGCGTACGTCGTTTCCGCGAGGAGCCCCGCGCACGGATCGCGCTCCTCGGTGTGCACGACGCGGTCGCGGTTGTCGTAGCGCGTCGTAGGTCACGTCGGTCACCGAACCGCGCGGATCGGTGTACACGATCATTCGGCCGGCCGCATCGTAACCGACACGCGGTTATCCGCCGAGTCGTACGCGAAGTGCTGGGTGGAATTGTCGCCGAACGTCACGCTCGTCATCCGATCAAGACTGTCGTAGGCCAGCGTAGTGGTGATCGGCGATAACGGTCCAACTCCGTCGGGATCGGGTTGCAAAATCTCGACGAGGCGGCCGTCGGTGTCGTACGACAGATTGGCCGCGCGGCCCGCGAAGTCGGTCACGCTCGAAAGCCGGCCGCTTGTGTAACCGAGCGACGTCGTGCGTCCGTACGGATCGGTGATCTGGGACAAGAGGCCCGATGCGTAGGCGTACGTCGTGACGCTCCCCCAGCGGTCGCGCGATTCGACGAGTTGGCCCGCCGATGAGAAGGTGCGTTTGAATCCGTGCTTGTCGGTGAGCGTGTAGGTGCCTCCGGCATCGGCGGTGAGCGATGCGTACGATTCATCGCCGATCGCCCGTTCGTATCCGCCGCCCGTCTTTTCGGCGAACCAGTACGATTCGCCCGTGTCGCGGACCCACAGCGCGCCGCCCGTCTGGAGCGTCAGCGTTTCCAGACCTTGCCAGCTCCAGCCGCGCCCGAACGCGCGCGTGGACGACGAACGCCGTGTCGATGGGTGTGTGGTACGCCGGATCATCGCGGCCGATCGGCGCCGCGCTGAGCATCCGACGATCCTCGAACGGTTCGAGGGCCAGAGAGCGAACCGTGCGGCGTTTGTGGCGGCGGGCCCGCGCGCTACGCCATGCGGACGAAACGAACGACCGGCCGACGAATGCGTCCACCCCACGGCGCAGCGCGCCGCCACGAATCGCCATGAGCCACCCCTATTTGACAAAGTCGCGAAATGAACCCCCAATTTCTTTGAAATCGTCGTCGTCGCTGGTTGTTTGGAGGCGGCGCCCCCTCGCCTCCGCATCGCGAGCCTGACGGCTCGCGACGCTCGGCTTCGGGTTTCACGAAAGGCGGCAGCCCGGCGACGGGGTATCCAGCTTGCGATCCCGAGCGCCGAACCGTCGATGGGGCGGCAAGCAAGATGCTCGCCCCACCCGGTGACGGGGCATCCGACTCGCAATCCCAGTCGCGAAACGACGGTCCCATCAAAGCCCGGGGCAAGCCGACGCGCGTTTTGCAACGCGGCGGCACCGCCCTGGGTGGATGCCCGCGATACGTTCGGAAGCCGCGACGCGGCGACCCTGTCGGATGCCGTGCCGTATGTGACGGGTCGTTGTCAGTCGTAGCAAGTCAGGAGTCAAGTCAGGAGTGAACAACACGGGCGTCACGGCGCGCCGAGCCAACAACGGCCGCGCCTCGGCCAGATACGTGAGAGTCGTGGAAACGGCGAGCGGGGGGTGTCAGCCCCCTGTTCGACCGGGCGGGGCGTCAGTCCCCTGTTGAACGAGCCAACGACGATGTCCATGTTGGTTCGGAACGCCAACAGCGGCCTGACGGCCGCCGCTCGCCCGTCTCGCCACAGCCTCTTTCCCTGCTTCTCCCCTCCACAGTCGCCCGCCGCGAAACCGAGCGGATCCTTGCTGATGAATCGGCCTGTCAGCGGGTCAAAAAGCCGGGCCCGATGCAAACGGCGCCGATGCAAACGGAATGGCGCATTCCGCGAGCCGAACGGGTTGGATCGAGGCCCGTTCGCCGATTCCGCGGCCTGTCGTTCGGCGAGCCGCAGGAAATTTCCGATGATCGCGCGCGATGTTTCGGGCGTACCCGCCATTTCGACATGGAACTGGGCCGCATAGACGCAGGCGTCGTCGCGCCGCAAGCACTGGGTTCTGGTCAACGAGCCGGTCCCTCCTTCCGCGATAAGCGACCAGCCGCGAGGTGCGCGCTCGATCTGGCCGCAGTGGCTTTCCATCACGGTGAATTCGCCCGGCAGACCCGCGAAAACGGGATCCTCCGACCTGTTCTTGCACCAACGGACGGCGTCTTCCACAATCGGTTGCGATCGATGTAAACGACCCGACCGACCTGACTCCGATCGCGGCGACCGCCATCCATACCATTGAACTGCGACCGAATGGACTTCGCGAATCCGTACCTTCGGGTACGGCTCTGCGGGACATTCTGTTTCGGCACGGCGTCGAATTCCCATGCGGCGGTCGGGGGCAGTGCAAGGGCTGCCGCGTCAAGGTGCTTTCCGGCGAGCTCGACCCCGGCGTGGATCGGCGCAGCGGAGTCTCCGAGGAGGAAATCGCGGCGGGTTGGCGCATGGCGTGCCGTCATTCGGTCGACGGCGATCTGGTTCTTGAAGTGCGCCAATGGGACAGTCCGATCCTCACGGACGAGACGCCGTTCGCGTTCACGCCGCGGGATGGATACGGCGTCGCCGTCGATTTGGGAACGACGACGCTCGCCGCGCAGCTCCTCGACCTGCGTTCCGGCGAGGTCAAGGTCGTTCGCACGGCGCTGAACCCGCAAGCGCCGTTCGGGTCCGACATCATGCACCGTGTCGCGGCCGCGGTCGCCGAAGGCAAGCAAGGCGCGCTCCAATCGCTGATCCGCAAACAGATCGGCCGCATGATCGACGAAATGACGTCGGGACTTGAGCCCGGCGTTCGCATTCCTCTTCGCGAGATCGTCCTGGTCGGCAATACGCCGATGCACAATCTGTTTTGCGGCATCGACGTCTCGCCGCTCGCCGGTCACCCGTTCCACCAACCCGACGCCGGGCTCAAGGCCCTTTCGGCGCGTGACGTGGGATGGGATCTGGTGGGCGATCCGACCGTTCAATTCCTGCCGGCGATGGGCGGTTTCGTCGGAAGCGACATCCTCGCGGGCGTCATCGCGACCCGCATGCACGAGGACGAGCGGCTCAATGTGCTCGTCGACCTCGGCACGAACGGCGAATTGGTGGTGGGAAACCGGGACGGCCTTCTTTGCGCGAGCACGGCGGCGGGGCCCGCGTTCGAGGCGGCGACGATCGGCATGGGCATGCGGGCGACGACCGGCGCCATCCATGAAGTGACCGTCGCGGACGGATCGCTTGTCTGCGGCGTGTTGGGAAACGGTCCCGCGCAGGGCATCTGCGGCAGCGGACTTGTCGATGCGATCGCCGCGTGCCTCGACCTCGATCGAATCGCGCCGACCGGCCGCATCCGCGACGGCGCGATGTCGATTCCGCTCGCCGATTCGGTCGTCTTGTCGCAGCGCGACGTGCGCGAACTGCAGCTCGCGAAGGGAGCGATCGCCGCGGGCATCCAAATCCTGCTCGACACGTGGGGCGCGTCGCTGGATGACGTAACGCACTGCTATCTGGCGGGCGCGTTCGGCAACTACATCCGCCTTTCGAGCGCGCGGCGGATCGGCCTTCTCAAATTCCCGTTGGAGCGGATCATCCCGAGCGGCAACACGGCCTTGCTCGGCGCGAAACTCGCCCTCTTCGCCGACGAAGGCGACCGAGCCTACGCGGGCGTGCTCGAGCGCGTCCGCCACATATCGCTCAACGCGGCCCCCCGTTTCCACGATATCTACGTCGATGAAATGGAACTTCGTGCTCCGGTAGGTGTCGAGGAGTTGCGTCGACGAGAACGAGCAGGGGGTGGACGCGAGTCGTCCGAGATTATGGCCGATCTCGAGAAGCGGACAAGTGAATGATGGACTATTTACACCGCCCCCACGATCGCATCGTGCGCGTTCTCGACGTTTGGCCGTTCGACACGCGCGGGGCGCGACCATTCCCCCAACTCACCGTCCGACGGGACCTCGTGTCACCTCGGCGGTTCGACCAACGATCGAAGATCGGCGCGAGGATTCTCCCGGAGTCGTCCGGCGACGGCGCCGAGCGCTTCGAACGTCGTCCGGTAGTCGGCGTCCCGCGTGTCCGCGAAGACGACCTTCGCGCACGATTGCGATCCGCCGGCCGCCTTCGAGAGTGGCGCCGTCAGCATGCGACTGCCCTTGACGTCGTGCCGATCGAGGCTCCGCCACCACGTTCCCGTGCGCCCGTCGGATTCCTTGCCGTGGCATTCCGCGCATCGGCGCCCGTACACGTCGCGAAGCGACTTGTCCGGATCGCCGGTGAGGATGTGCCGATTGGGATAATACGTCTCGTACCGATCGTAATAAACGGCGTTCGTATCGATCCAGGTCGTCAATCGATCCCATTCGTCGTCGGTCAACGCGACGTCATGGTGGCCGGCGGCGAGCAACTTGACGAGCGGCGAGGCATTCGAACCGAATGTGTACGGCGGCTGGTCATAGACATCGACGGGATTGTCCCACCGCATGGCGTTCGCGACGCTCAGGTAGGGCAGCAGTTCCTCGTAGGCGATCGTGAACTGGTCGGTAAGGTCATCGGTCAGGATTACCCGATTCGCGCCTCGGTCGCGGGTATGGCACGGCGCGCATTTCGATTCGACCACGGGCTGCACATCGCGCAGGAAACTCACCGTTCCCGCGCCCCACGCGGGCGGAGCGGGGCGGTCGGGGGGCCGCAATGCCGCGAGCGCAAGGCCGTTGGGCGGGGATTGCGTGCGAGGTTCATGGCATCCCACGCACGTCCGATGTTCGTTGGGTTTCAGACAAACGACGCTGCGCATCCGTTGGATTTCGCGGCGGTTCGCGTCGAGCACCTGGAAATAGACATTGCGGTTCGCGGGGACGACAAAATGCGCCGAACCGTCCGCCTCGATCGGAACGATCCCCAATACGCGTTTGACGGTGTAGATCTGCGTTCCCGACGTGCAAATGACGCCGCCCGTCGGAACACCCTTGCGGGGCACGTCCTCGAGCACGCGCAGAAACCGCGCTTCGCCGCGCGCGACCTCGGTGAGCCCGCGATACACATCGAGCATCAGAAGCGAGGCTTCCCCCGTTGCGATGTCCGATTCGGAAAGCGCCGGCGCGAGCGCGGGGGGCGTCGGCTTCGCGACCAGCGGCATCGGCTCGGCGCAGGAAATCGTCGCGTCGCGATACACGAGCGCGAGATTGCCGTGATGGTCGCCGACATAAATCGCCCAACTCGCCTCATGCCACGGCCGCACTGTCGGTGTGTACGAACAAAGGTAAGTGGTTTCGGTCAACGGCCACGGCTCGCTGAACCAGCCGCGCCGACTATCCTCGATCCGCTCGCCGATGACCGGAACGCCCGGCGTGAGCACACGAATGGGCGACTCGCCGTCCACGCCGCGTCCGACATCGATCGTTCCGATCGGACCGTGGGTCTGGCCATGATGACCGGTGAACAGGGCCATCACCTTCGAACTGTTCGGGACGGCTTTTGGGAACATGATGACGTTCGGTCGGATCGTCGCGTTGCCGTAGAACGGCGCGGGGTGCGAACCGTCGGGATGCATCGTGAACAGATCGTGCAGAGACGTGACGCTGCGTTCATTGTATTCCCATCGGTTGTAGATGATGCGGCCGTCGGGCAGCACGCTCGGATTGAATTCGTTGAACACGTTGAAGCCGAGTTGCCGGACGGCCGTTCCGTCCGGTTCCATGACGTGCAGACTCGCGACGTGGATATCGCTTCCGCACATCACGATATGTTCCGCCCGATCGGACGTGAAACCGATCTGGCCGTTCGGAAGATAGAACGGTTCGCAATCGTTGAACGCGTCGGACCGAATCCGCCGCAATCCCGTTCCATCCACGATCGATTCGTACAGATCGTAGTGTTCTTCGCCGGTCGCTTCCGGATACTGATCGCCGGGCAGGGGTCTCGGCCGGTCCTTTCCGTTGCCGAACGCGAACAGGATGCTCTGGCCATTCCAGTGGAGGCACACGTCGCGGTAGATGCCGAGGCCGAGCGATTCGACGACCGGAGTGACCGAGCCGGTCGGGCTGACCGGCGAGAGTCGGTAGATGCCGCCGCCGGGCCGGTTGTAGCAATGATGGCCGTCCATGAACGGCTGCTCCGAAACGTACGGCTTGCGTTTGACGAAGAGTAAGTCGTTGAAATCGACTTGGGCGAGGAGCAGTCGGTCCCGCAAGGCGCTCGCCGCGAGAAAAAGGCCGGACCATGCGGCGCCGACGTCGGACGCGCTATCGGCGGCCAAACGGTCCATCGACGCCCGCATCGACGCCAACTCGAGCGCGCTCGGATCGGATGCGCCGACCGACGCGTCCGACAGAATGCGTCCGATTCCGCCGAGTATCGCGGCCACGTCCTCGACATGCGCCAGTCGATCGATTCGATACGTGCGTCCGTCGCAATCGACCTCGAGTCGGACCAAGGCTCCGCCCGGCTGTCGCAGCGAGAACCCAAAGGGAATCGACTTCGTCGCTCCCGGTTCCAATTCGACGGCGACCGGTTCGACCGAGCGCCGGTCGACGGCATTGCCGAGGCCCCGGCCGGCTGGCAAACGTTCGCGGGTGGTTTCGTCCGGCCGCCGTTCGTGGACCGCGCCGCGGACAGCGATCCGCAGAGGGCGGTTGCTGACGTTGCGAACTTCGATATCGGCGCGATTGGAACCGAGTCGAGGATTCCAAGTGGGAGGCAACCGCATGGCGAACGGAGCCGAGTTCGGACGGAACGCCAGGAGACCGTCGAAACGTCGCACGTATTCGTGATACCACTGGCTCTTGCCGCCGCCGCCCAGGTGTTTCGCGCCGACGACCGGTTCGCCGACGGCCACTCTTGATTCCCGGCCTTGGTCCCCTTCCCCACCCCACCGCACGATGACGGCGCCGCCGTCGAGACGCACGTGGACGGGCTCCGGATCCGGGCCGCAAGCCCAAAGCGGCTCGGGAACCGGGTTCGGCCAGACAACGGTCTCGCCGTTCTCGGGAACCGGGAAACCGGCGATCGTCGCCGAGTCGGCCGGCGCAGCCGGCAACTCCTCCGCGTCGCGCGCGAGAATTCCCTCCCAATCATCGATCGCGTTCAGCGACTCGCGGAAATACCAATCGCGGACAACCATGTCCGCGTGCGGAGCGGGCGGCGGCTCGGCTCGCATGCCGGCCGCGAAACCGGCGACTCCGACGACCATCGCGATGGTGAACGACCACGCGCCCCGACGATCCCGAAGGGACACCGCTTCGAATCGAGTGCGAACATCGGAATTCGTTGCCGGCATGACGGCGTTCCTCGCACAAGGGGATTTGCGGTCGACCGCGCGGGTCATTGGGACGAAGCACCCAGAAGTTCGCCGAGTCGGGCGCGGAGTTCGATCAATTCGCGGTGCTGCTCGGGGCTATAGGTGCCTGCCCGCTGCGCATAGGTATCCATCCATGTAATCAGCCGATTCCGATCGTCGCGGTCCAGATCGACGCCATAGTGGCCTTGATCGAGGAGAGCGAGCAAGGCGCTCGTTTGCGCGGCGCCTTCGCCGGCCGTCGAGCGACCGCGGCGGTAGGCGGTCAACACGTGGCCTTGCAGGCTCTTGTCGCCTCCGAATCCGATCAGCGATTCATACGACTTGGCGGGCGAGAGATCGAACGCCGCGCCGTCGCCGCCTTCCTTGTGGCATTCGCCGCAGTGGCGGTCGAGGACAGGCTGCACGAGGACTCCGAAGTCGAGCGGCCAAGAGCCTTCGGGGCCCGGAGCGACGCGGGAAGGTTCGCGGAGCGAGGCGAGCGCCGACCGATTTCCGGGCGCCGTGTTGCGCGGCTCGTGGCATCCGACGCACGTGTAGGTTTGTCCGGGTTGCACGTACGTCGCGCTCCGCATGGTTTGGATCGATTGGCCGTCGGCGTCGAGCGCTTGCATGAAGAACGGAATGCCGGCGGGCACATGGAAGAACGCCGACCCGTCTTTCTCGACGGGAACCGTCCCGATCACGAACTTACCGGGATCGTCGTGGGTGATTCCCAGCGCGGGGCTGTTCATCTGGGGCTGGGTCTTCGCCGGAATGCCGACGATGCGCAGCGAGCGGACCGAACCCGGCTCGATCCCATCGAGTCCTTGATAAACATCGGTGAGCAGCACGCGACCGTCGGATTTGCCTTCCGAGGCCGCCGCGAGCTGGGCCACCTCGGGCGGTTTCCGTCGCGCACGGACGGGAATCGGGTACATGCTGGTAATGGCCGGATCGCGGTGGATCAGGTTCAAGTTCCCGAAGTTGTCGAACAGATAGATGCCCATCGCGTTCGGCGGATTGAGCAACGGCCATCCCGTCGCGATCGGCTGGTCACTCCATGCGACCAAGTGGTGTTGCTCGGTCAATGGGAACGGATTGGCGAAATAGGACGACGGCCACGCCTCAACTTCCGGAAAGGGCACTTCGGGCGTGAGTCGAGTCATCGCGCCGGGCCCGTCCGCCGCCTTGCTGGGATCGAGGAGTACGAGACAGCCGCCGGTGATCGAATGGTGTCCCGACGCGGTGAAGAGCAACTTATTCGATTCGGGGATGCTCCGCGCTTCGAAGATACAGTGCGGCGCGACCGTGTAGTTCCCAAAAACGGCTTGCGCCGAGGTTCCGTCGGCGAGCGTCGACCAGAGGCTCATGTACGGCATGTTGTCCCGGTCGACATAGTCCCATCGCGCGTACAGGATGCGGCCGTCGTTCGCGATGTTCGGCGTCCATTCAAAATTCTCGAACGGCGAGATCGTCCTCATGTGGTCGCCTTCGCCATCCATGACGTGCAGCGTGTAGACGGCGACCGGCCTTTCCGAACCTCCGCCGCATCGCACGAAGCAATCGGGCAGTTCGGCTTCCTGGGTCAGCTCGGCCGATTCGCGGCCGGCCTTGAGGAATTGGCCGCGCCGCGTGGAAAGGAACACGATCTCTCCATTGGGAAGGTACCTTCCGGAGAAATCGTCGTACTTGCCTCGCGTCAGTCGCCGCAGGCCCGTGCCGTCGATTCCGATCTCGTAGAGATGGTAGAACGCATCCTCGGGGATCCGCCCTTTGTCGAGCTTATCCGGCTCGTCGGCGAGTCCGGGGTAGAACTTGCAATGGGCGAACAGGATCTTGGTTCCGTCAAAGGAGAGTTCGGGATCGGAGATGTTGCCTTCGGGGAGTTCGGCCGCGAGCCGGCGGAATCGCGGTGTCTCGGACTTCCAGTTCTCCATCAGGTAGAGGCCTCCGCCGGGCCGGGAGAACCAGCCGTAGTTCTGATCCGACATGTGCGTGAAGCTCGTCGGAACGCGCTTTACGAAGAGCAACCGGTCGAAGTCGAGTTTCGGATTGGCGAGCGACAGCTCGCGAACGGCCCAGCGCGCCCGAAGATAGACCTCGCGTCGCGCGTCGGGGGTCGCGTCGGGCCCCAATTGCCCGGCGTCGGCGGCGGCCCGTTCCAGCCGCGCAACAAACGGCTCGACCTGGACGCCGAGTGGGCTCAAGCTCGCGGCCAGTTCCAGTCCACTCTTGACGACCGAACCGGTCGGAAACCGATCGGCGACCGCGACCTGAGCCGCCTTGCGCTTCGACCATTGGCTCGCGCTGCTCTGATCGGCCGCTTTTCCCAACGCGACATTCCGATTGCTGTTGGCCGGGAAGACCTCAATCTCATCCAAGTGGAGGAACTGATCACCGGGCAATTGGATTCGAAGCCAACGGGCCTTCGCGCCGCCAAGCCGGACGGAAAGCGGTTTCCCATCCGCGGCGCCGAGGAACGCGGTTCCGTCGTGTTCATACGCCATCGTCCAGGATTGGCCGTCGGCCGAATGAAGGACTCGAAGGCGGAACGCCCGATCGGGACTTCCGTCGCACCGGTTGTAGATAAGGACTTGATTGAGCTGAAATTCCTTTTCGAGATCGACTTGCCACCACGGTTCATGGTCCTGGCTTGTGTGAAAGCCCCATCGGCCGTCCTTGACGCCGTCGCATCCGCCGGCGGCGTCCTCGCGGGACGTGACACCGGGGCCGAGCGCGGGGAGGGCGCGCACCTGGTCCTGGCGAAGCCAATCGGCTTCGATTTGCTCGCCGTACGACGATTCGGCGCCGGTCGCGGCCGCAACCGATCCGACGGCGGGCTCATCCGCCCAAACCATCCCGTTCCCGGTGACTCCGAATAGCGTCAGGACGCCAACGAACGCCAATCGCGCCAACGATCTCATCGCGGAACCCCCACGAGACACCTCGTTCCTTCCACGCACGGAAAGACCGTTCTTTCCCGCGATCAACGATCGCCGCGTGATCCGAGCCCTATTGTTTTGCCTGCGAACGGAAAACGCAAGACAAAGCGCCCGAAAGCGGAGGGTCGTTCCTAACACTCGGCGTTCCGGCACTCGGCGTTCCGACGCCGGGAGGAGTGGGTGGGTTGGAGCGGGCAAGCGTCGAATGGACTTTTGTGGCGTTCGTCGGATCGATCGGGTATAAGAGAAGACCGAATCGAACCGGATTTCCCTGGGAGGGTCGTTCCGGTGGGCTTGAGGCACATGGGCCAAATTCGCAGGAGTCCTCGACGATGCAGGCCGGTATCCCATCGATGGCGCGCCGTCTACTTGGCGTGGTTGTGGTCGTCTGGATCGCGGTGCTGGCGCCGCGGGGCGAAGCCGAGCAGCCCGCCGAGGGCTACCGCCCTGGAAAACTGCTCCAGTCGATGCTCGACGGACCGCTTGCCGGTACGGACGAAATCGTGTTCGCCGCGCGGGTTTCGGGCCACGATCACTGGTACGTGAATTTCGGCTACTACTGCAACGCTCCCGAGCGGCTGGGTTATGCGAACGGCGGGCGGCTGTGTCGATTCAATTTGCGCACCGGCGAGCTCAAGGTGCTGATCGACGATCCCGAGGGAGGCGTGCGGGATCCGCAGCTCCACTACGACGGGCGTAAGATCCTCTTTTCGTATCGGCCCGGCACGACAAACGCCTTCCATTTGTTTGAGGTCAACATCGACGGCACGGGGCTCAAGCAGTTGACGGACGGGCCCGACGACGACATCGAACCGACCTATCTGCCCGACGGGGACATCCTGTTTTGTTCGAGCCGGTGCCAACGCGTGGTGAACTGCTGGATCAGCCGCGTCGCGACGTTGTATCGGTGCGATGGGAGCGGGCGTCATATCAGGCTGGTTTCGAGCAACAACGACCACGACAACACGCCGTGGGTCCTTCCCGACGGCCGAATCCTCTACATGCGGTGGGAATACGTCGATCGAAGTCAGGTCCATTTTCATCATTTATGGACGATCAACCCCGATGGAACGGGACAAATGGTGTATTACGGAAACGAATTCGGCGGAGTGGCCATGCTGGACGCGAAGCCGATCCCGAATTCCGAGTCGATCGTCGCGTCATTCTCGCCGGGCCACGGCCTTCCGGAGCACATGGGACACGTCACGGTGGTCGATCCGCGCGGCGGCCCTGACGTGCTGACGACGACGCGGCGGGTCAATGATCGGTTGTTCCGCGACCCTTACGCCGTCTCGGACGATTGCTTCCTGGTGGCCGACGCGGCCGGAATCCACGTGATGGACGGAAAGGGCAATGTCGAGCCGATCTACGCGTTGCCGCCGGGGAGCGCGCCGCTCGAGTGCCACGAACCAAGACCGCTCGGCGCACGGCCGCGCGAACGAGCGATGGCTTCGCAGGTCGATCTCGCGCGGGATACGGGCGAGTTGATCCTCGCGAACATCTACGATGGGCGCGCGATGGCGGGCGTCGCGCCGGGCGAGATCAAGAAATTGCTGGTCTTGGAACAGCTTCCCAAGCCGGTGAATTTCTCGGGTGGCCAAGATCCGCTCAGCATCGGAGGAACGTTCACGCTCGCCAGGATCCTGGGAACGGTGCCCGTGGAAGAGGACGGGTCCGCCTACCTTGAAGTGCCCGCGCTCCGATCGATCTTCATGGTCGCGCTCGACGAAAACGACCGGTCGATCAAACGCATGCAGAGTTTCGTCACGGTGCAACCGGGCGAACGAACCGGATGCGTCGGTTGCCACGAGCAGCGATCGCATACGCCGCGCGCGAGGCCGGGGTTGAAGGCCCTGCAGCGCGAGCCGAGCCGCATCGAGCCGATCGCCGATGTTCCCGACGTTCTCGATTTCGCGCGCGACGTCCAGCCGATCTTCAACGAACATTGCACGCAGTGCCACAACCCCGAACAGTTCGACGGACAGGTCGACCTGACGGGCGATCACACGCCGGTCTTCACCGTCGCGTATTGGACGATCACGAAACGAGGTCTGGTCGCGGACGGCCGCAATAAGCCGTATTCGCAACAGCAGCAGCGGTCGATCGGGAGCGCGGCGAGCCGTCTGTTGACGCTCGCGGACGGCTCGCATTACGGAGCAAAACCGACCGATGTCCAGCGCCGGACGCTTCGGTTGTGGATCGAATCGGGCGCGCCCTATCCGGGCACCTATGCGGCGCTCGGGAGCGGCATGTATCCGGTCGAGTTCCCGATCGCGGTCATGCAGCGCCGGTGCGGTGAATGCCACGAAGCGGGCCCGATCAAGAATCCACACGAACATTACGTGCAATTCAAGGGGCATTTCGGTCCGAAGGGTGAAGGCGTGCCGCCGTACCTTTCGAGCGCGCCGTGGCAGAATCCGCTCGTGCCCCAATCCCGGTGCAATCTCGATCGGCCGGAAATGTCGATCCTCGTGCGCGCTCCGCTCGCCGCCAAAGCCGGAGGGCTCGGCCTCTGCACCGGCTCGCCGTTCGCCGATACGGCCGACAAGGACTACCAGGAATTGCTCGGCGCGATCCGATCGGCGAGCGATCAGCTCAAGAAAAACAAACGGTTCGATATGCCGGGATTCCGGCCGAACGAACATTATGTCCGCGAGATGCGGCGTTTCGGTTTCCTCGCGCCCGACCTGCCCGACGACGCGCCGGTCGATGTCTACGCGACCGATCAGGCCTACTGGAAGTCGTTTTGGTACCGCCCACAGTAGGCGAATCCGCCGGAAAGAGTCGCCATGATCGACCGATGCCCACCCGTCCGCGCCCCGTGGATTGCCGTTTTCGGAATCGTGTTCGGGATGCCGATTGGCGCGTCGACGATGCTTGCCGACGAGTCGGCTTCGACGATGGACACGCCGAGCAACCTCGCCGCGCGGGCGCGGGTGAGCGCGTCGTCGGAGTACAGCGAGCATTATTCGGCGCGATTCGCCGTCGACGGGAAACTCCCGGCCGTCGGCGGTCAAGCGGACTTGGATCAAGCGTGGTGCGTGCGGGGGGAACAGGCGGGGGGGAAAGGCGAGATCCGATTCGAATGGGACGAGCCCGTCACGATCGGCGAGGTCGTTTACTTCGGACGAACGGCGTGGTTCGAGAGCGAGTGCTGGAAGGACTTCGAGATCCTCGCCGAGGACGGTGCGAAGCCGATCGCGACGGGTTCCTTGCGCATGGAACACGGTCCGCAACGCATCACCGTTCCGTCGATCCGAACGCGCAGGCTGGTGATGCGATTTCTCAGCGGCTACGGAGGCCCGAATCCCGGGGCGTCCGAAATCCTAATCCACGCGGACCGGCTGAACGATCGTGAACTCGCCAAGATCACCCGGCGAATCAGCATGGCCGGCGGCGGAACGCCCGGGTCTCCCGTGCTCGACGAGGTCGATCCGGACCACCTGCGACGTCTCATTGTCCGGTTGATGCGAACCCACGCCGACCATTACCCCCAGGGCGCCGACCATCTCGCGAGGGTCGATGCGCTGACGAAGGCGGATCGAGCAAAACGCCGTGGCGGCGAGACCGCCGCGGACGAACCCGGTCGAAGGGGTGACGCCGAGTCCGATCCGCTCGTTCGCTTGCAGCGCGACGTGCTGCTCTTCGACGTGGAGCGGTTCCTGGTCATCGAGAGGCACGAGATCACGGCCTCGCATGTCTATACATACCACTACGAGGGTTTTCGGCCGGGAGGCGGCTTATATGTCGTTTCGGCGAACGAACCCGGGCTTCCACCCTTGGAACTCGTCGCGTCGCCGACAGGCCAGATCCTTGATTGCGATTTGTCGCACGATGGCGGGACGGTTGTATTCAGTTGGCGTCGTCGCGAGGACGAGGGATACCATGTGTGGACGATCGACGTGGATGGTACCGATTTGAGACAGATCACGGACGGGGATTGGCATGACTACAACGCCTGTTGGTTGCCGGACGGGGATATCGCCTTCCTGACCACACGCTCCCCTCAATTCGCCTACTGCTGGCATGCGCCCGTCGGCGTATTGCACCGCATGAAGGCCGATGGAACGGGGCTCACGCGTTTGTCCGCCAATTACCTGAACGACTTCACGCCTCAGGTGCTCGATGATGGGCGTCTGATCTATACGCGATGGGAGTATGTCGATCGTCCGGCGATTCCCATTCAGAGCCTATGGACGATCCATCCCGACGGCACGGGTTTGGCGGGGTTCTTCGGCAATCGCGTCCTCTCGCCCGGCACGTTCATGGAGGCGAGACAGGTTCCGGGAACGCGAAAGGTCATTTGCACGATGACCGGTCATAACGGGCCGACGCGCGGCGCGATCGGGCTCATCGATCGAGGACTGGGAGACAACGCCCAAGCATCGATTGAGAACCTGACACCCGATGTGCCCGTGCCGTCCGTGGATCGCGGGGACGGCAATACGGGCGGCACCAAGCAATACAGTTCGCCCATTCCGCTCGACGCAGCGCGATTCCTGGCGTCGGCGCGAGGTCCGGTGATTGTTCGGTCGATGGATGGAACCTGTCAATCGACGGCCCTCCCCGCCCCTTCCAACGGCATGCAGCGATTCCAGGCCCAGCCGATCCGAGCTCGCGACAAACCCCGTGTGATTCCCTCGAGGGTGTCGCCCGACGCCGAGCCGTTCGCGACGATCCTGTTGCAGGACGTCCACGACGGCCTCGGTCCGACGGTCGCGCCGAATGAAATCAAGGCCATCCGCATCGTGCGGGACATGCGGAAGTCGGTTCGCATCGACCCCTCTTTGCGCGCGTTCGGATTCCAATTCCCGGTGATTTCATGCGGTGCCACGTACGCCGCGAAGGATGTCTTGGGCGACGTGCCGGTCGAATCGGACGGGAGCGCCTGCTTTCGCGTTCCGGCGGGAGTGAATCTGTCGTTCATGGCGATCGATGGTCGAGGGCGCGCCGTGCAGCGCATGCGATCGTTCACGCACCTCATGCCGGGCGAGACACAAGGATGTGTCGGATGCCACGAACACCGAGGCCAGTCTCCCCGGCCGCACTCGGCCATGGCCCTCGAACATCCGCCGCGTGAGATCACGCCTCCCGAGTGGGGCGCGGGGGGATTCGACTACTCCCGAGTCGTTCAGCCCGTGCTCGATCGGCATTGCGCCGAGTGCCATGGCCCGGTTGATGCGCCTGGCCGTGTCGATCTCACGGGAGACAAGACCGATTTCTTCAACGTTTCCTACGAGATGTTGGCTCGGGAGAACCAAGGTCCGCGAGGCAGTCCCTATGTGAATTGGATTCCCACATACAACGGGCAGGAATGGAATATCCTGGAAATCGAACCGAAAACGTGGGGTTCGCCTCGCAGTCCCCTCGCCGATTTGATCCTGTCCGGACATCCCGACGGCCATGGCAAGCCTCGCGTCCACGTCGATGACGCGGGGATTCGTCGAGTCCTCGCCTGGATCGACCTCAATGTGCCTTACTACGGCACGAGCGAAACGGCCTATCCGGACCGAGTTGGTTGTCGGCGCATCTATCCCGAACGGCTCGACGAGACGCTGGAGAACGTCGCATCGCGACGATGCGCGACCTGCCATGAGAAGGGCGCGCCTCGACGGGATTGGACACGGATCACGAATCCCGCGAAGAACGCGTTCCTCCTCGCGCCGCTGGCTCGTTCCGCCGGCGGGAGTCAGCGCTGTGGTCTCGCGGTCTTTGCGTCTACCGAGGATCCGGATTACCAGATGATCCTCGCCACATTCGCGGAGATCGAGACCATGTTGCGGGAGAATCCGCGCATGGATATGCCGGGCGCTCGCCCGGCTCCGGAAGTCTGCCGGACAAGTCGATGAGCGGCGGCCTTCGGTGTGAGCTGACGAGCAGCGACCTTGGGTGGGAGTCGGATTCGATTCGGACGACGCAAATGTCCACGAGTCGATCACCATCAGGAGTATTGCCCATGGTGCGCCGAGACGATCATCACGAGGGCGTGGTGTTCGCGGTTGCCGCGGTTCTTGCCATTATCGCGGCCGCCGGGCCGACGATCGCGGACGATGTGATTCGCCCCGCGACCGACCGACCCGCGCCGAAAACGCCGGATGAAAGCGCGAAGGATGTTCGCCTTCCGCCCGGTTTCGTGTTCGAGCTCGTGGCCGCCGAACCTCTGCTGCGCGAACCGACGCATGTCTGTTTCGACGAGCGGCGTCGCTTGTTTGTCTGCGAGATCCACGGGTACAACCTCGATGGTTACCTCGATATTGTCGAACTGAACAAGACGGGAAAGCTCGATCGGGACGTGCGGCGCGTGCGCTATGCGTCTCCGCAAAGCCAGGAGTCGGCGAAACGCGACACGTTCGGGACCGTTCGCATGCTGTCCGACAGGGATGGCGACGGGCGAATGGACCGATCGGATGTCTGGGCGGAGCGCTTGCCCCCCTGCTATGGCATCATTGCGGCGCGCGGCGGCGTGATTGTGATCTGCGCTCCCGACATCGTGTTCCTCGCCGATCGCGATGGGGATGGCGTGGCGGAGGTTCGGGAGTCGTTGTTCACGGGTTTCGAGCGCGAACTGATCGAGCGGGGTATCAATAGTCCGCGTTGGGGGCTCGATAACTGGATCTACGTCGCGGCCGGGGGCGGAGGAGGAACGATCACGGGGCCGTCGCTGGGCGGTCCGGTGGAGATCGGCCATACCGACTTTCGATTCCGACCCGACGGCTCGGCGATCGAGCCGGTTACGGGTCGGGAGTCGATGTTCGGGCTGACCATGAACGACGACGGTGACCGATTTCACACGATCGCCACGCAGGTCACACCGTTGCCTTACCACTACCTTGCGCGCAATCCGTATGTGGCGTCACCTCCAGGCGACGTGGACCTTGTCCCCGACCGGGAGATTTTTCCGATCAGCCGACCTGACCCGTGGAGGCTCGCGCGAGGCCAGGACCCCGCGTGGGTCAAGTTCTACGGCGAAACGGAAACAAAGCCGCATGGGTTCTTCACGTCATCGAGTGGCCAGTTGATCTATCGCGCGGATGCCTTTCCGGAGGCCTTCCGCGGGAACTACTTCGTATGCGATCCAGCCAACAACTTGATCCATCGCAGACTATTGGAACGCGATGGGGCGACGTACACGTCCCGCCGAGCGCCCGGCGAGGAACATTCCGAATTCCTGGCGTCGAGCGACCAGTGGTTTCGACCGATGAGTCTGAGTATCGGGCCAGACGGTGCGATCTATGTGGTAGACATGTATCGCGAGGTCATCGAGGATTTCTCGGCCATTCCTCGGTTTCTTCAGCAGCAATACGCCGAAAGCCTGATCGCGGGAAAGGAACACGGCCGCATCTGGCGTCTGCGCTATGCCGGCGTGTCGAGCACGGGGGCGGAAAGCAGGCCACCCGGGGACATGGATGTCAATGATGCGAGTGAATGGGTGCCGCGCCTCGCTCATCCTAACCCTTGGTGGCGGGAGACGGCGCAGCGCAGGATTGTCGAGCTAGGTGACCCCGCCGTCCAGGGGCGCGTGCGTGAGGTCGCGATTGGGAGCAAAACGCCGCAAGGGCGAGTACACGCCTTGCATACGCTCGATGGACTGAACGCGATGGACGCCGCGATCGTACTGGCGGCGATGGATGACGCCCACGACGGCGTTCGAAGGCACGCCGTTTCTCTTTCCGATCGATGGCTGAATGATGATGCGGCGCTCCTCGATCGCGTACTGAAGGCCTTGGACGATCCGGATTCGATGGTTCGCTTGCAGGCGGCTCTGTCGTTGGGTGAATCCCGAGGCCCGCGCGCGATCGATGGTCTCGCACGATTCGCCGTTCGTCACGGTGCGGAACGATGGGTGGTCGCGGCGATCGCGAGTTCGGTTGCGAGCCGATCGGGTGAACTCCTGGAACGACTGATCGAGGCGGCGGAGGGAGACCCGGAAATGCGGCCCCTGTTGGAACTTCTCGGCGAAACGGCCGGAGCGCGGCGCAACGCGGACGAGCTCGGAGGTGCCCTGGCTCGGGTTGCGGCGATTGGTGAAGAGCGCTCGGCCACCGGCGTCGCGCTCCTCGACGGAATCCTCCGGGGGCTTTCTCGCGGAACGCCCGATTTGGTGGAAGGTGAAGCCGTGACGCGAGCCGTGGAACGATTGCTGGCGTCGGACGTCGAGTTGCTCCGTGAACGAGCGTTGCAACTTGTGGGGCCGATGCGGTTGACCGAGTCGGCCGCGATGGGCCGAGCCTGGGACGCCGCGAAGGCGGTCGGCATTGACGAGCAGCGGTCGATCGACGCGAGAATCACCGCGGTACGAATTCTCTCCACCGCGCCTTGGTCGCGCATGGCCGGACTCGAGAGCCTCTTGGATGCGAGGCAGCCCATTGAGCTTCAGCTTGCGGTCGTTTCCGCGATCGCATCCGCCGAGGACGCCGCGGTCGCCGATGCGCTATTTGAGAACTGGGATGGGTTGGCCCCGCGAGTTCGCGAGTCGGTCATCGATGGACTGTTCGCGCGAAGAAACCGTTTGCCAAGACTCCTGGATGCGATCGAAAGGGGTGATGTGTTGCCGTCGAGCCTTGGCGCGTTGCGGCGCGAACAGTTGCTTGAAGATGCCGATCCCGGGTTACGGGACCGGGCTCGATCCATATTGGCCCGGAATACCGCAAATGACCGCGCGGAGACGGTTCGACGTTATGCATCGTCCCTTGAACTGCCGCGCGACGCTGGCCGCGGAGCAGCCGTCTTCGAACGGACGTGTGCGCGCTGCCACAAGATGGGAGACAGGGGCCCCGACATTGGCCCCAACTTGTCGTCGGCACGCCTTCGTGCCGATGCGACGTTGATTTCCGATATCTTCGATCCAAGCGCATCACTCGTGTCGGGCTATACCGTCTATTCGGTGGTCACGACCGACGGACGTGTGCACACGGGCCTATTGGCCGATGAATCGGCGACGAGCATTCTCTTGCGAAGTGCGATGGAAGCGGATGCCGTTCGCGCTGCGGGAAGTGCGGCCGCGGTGGAATACTCGGTATTGCGTAAGGACATCGAGTCGATGCGGGCGTCGTCCCAGTCGCTTATGCCGGACGGCCTCGAGAAGGAACTGGCACCCCAGGACGTCGCCGATCTGCTCGGCTACCTCCGCGAATCGTTTGGTCAGGCGATTCCGACAGGCTTGTCCTTGTTCGACGATGAGCAATCGGTCCTTGACGCGTTGAAGGAGGGCGACGCTGCGACGATCACGCTGGACACGAACGATCGACGATTCGGGCGTGCTGCGATGCGATTGACATCCGGTCAGCGTTATTCGGCGAAAATCGCCGGTTGGCGGTATCGGATCGTGGAGCACCCAGGTCCGGCGGCAGCGGGCGAGCCGGAGCAATTCCGTTATGCGCGTTTCGCCTGGAAAGCCGCCGGGGCTGACGGCTTGATGATCGAACTGGCGGCCGACGGCGCGTGGCCCCCTGCGGATCAACCAGTCCGGCGCTACCTTGCGGGGATCAATTCACGGCCCTGGAAAGCCAAGCGAGTCGCGCCCCACGCGCCTTCGGAATGGACGATTGTAACGGTTGACCTCTGGAAGGATTTTGGCGAATTCACGCTCACCGGCATCGGGCCGGTCGCCATGAACGGGGGTGGCCTGTTCGACCGTATCGAGCTCCTGCGATCACTCGACGACTCCAACACAGGACACCCAGACCGTTGACCCACCAAACACCAAATACGGACACCCGGATTCGCATTGGATCCGAACCTGGGTGTCCTATCTGGGAAGAGGAAGCTTGGGTGTCCTGTTTGGGAACGGGCGGGGATCGCGGGACGGAGTGACGGAGAGATGTCACTCGCAGAGCCGGAAGGCGAGCCGAATGCCGGATAGATCGTCGGCGCGGCCGTCGAAGGACGGAGAT
>Ga0194120_10004151_pt1 | contig 22712 bp, 19 predicted proteins | sample TA2MahCa65mmetaG_FD_148642 | JGI IMG/M metagenome (GOLD analysis project Ga0194120, IMG submission 148642) | Freshwater microbial communities from Lake Tanganyika, Tanzania - TA2015019 Mahale Deep Cast 65m | ecosystem: Environmental > Aquatic > Freshwater > Lake | place: Tanzania: Lake... | reverse complement strand
ATTGACAAGACCTCTGCTATCGTCCCCATAGCTGCCTGTGCTAGAGTTCGCGGTCATGCGAAACGTCATCATCATTGGATCTGGACCGGCCGGCTTGACGGCCGCGATCTATACCGCCCGGGCGAATCTTGCTCCCCTCCTCATTGAAGGCTGGCAATCAGGCGGCCAACTCACCACCACCACCGAGGTCGAGAACTACCCAGGATTCGCCAAGGGCATCATGGGCCCCGAATTGATGAAAGACATGCGGGCCCAAGCAGAACGGTTCGGGACAGAGTTTCTCACCGGCGACGTCTCTGCCGTCAATGCCACCACGCGGCCGTTTACCCTCACGATAGACGGTGACCGGACCGTTCAATCCAAAACCGTCATCATCGCCACCGGCGCCACGGCCATTCCCATTGGAGTGCCGAATGAGACGCGATTGACCGGGCATGGGGTGTCCACCTGCGCCACCTGCGACGGATTTTTCTTCAAAGGCAAAGAACTAGTCGTCGTCGGTGGCGGCGACAGTGCCATGGAGGAAGCGAATTTCCTGACCAAGTTCGCCACCAACGTGTCGATCGTCCATCGGCGCGACAAACTGCGCGCGTCGAAGATCATGCAAGATCGGGCCATGAAGAACGAGAAGATTTCATTCCTGTGGAATTCTGTCGTTGAGGACATCCTTGGCTCCGACATTGTCACGGGCGTCCGACTCCGCAATACCGTGACCAGCAAGATTTCAGAGATGTCCTGCGCCGGCGTCTTTGTGGCCATCGGCCATCGGCCGAATACCGCACTGTTCGCCGGCCAACTGGACATGGACGAGAAGGGATACCTGCGCACGCACAGCGGGACTGCCACGAGTGTGCCGGGCATCTTCGCCGCCGGTGATGTCCAGGACTCCCATTATCGTCAAGCTGTGACTGCAGCCGGCAGCGGCTGCATGGCAGCCATCGACGCCGAGCGCTTCTTAGAATCGGTGAATAGTGCTGTGTGATCGGTGATGAGAACGAGCTTGTCACGAGCTGAATATCCGCCCATTCCCCGTCACCCATCACCCATCACCCATCACTCGTTATGAGATGCGCCATCGTCCATTACCATGAACTGGCCCTCAAAGGCCGCAATCGCGACCTGTTCGAACAACGGCTGATCAAAAATATCCAGCTGGCACTCAAGGGGTTAGGTATCACACAGGTGGAGAATCTCCGCAGCCGCATTCGTGTGCTCCTCCCTCCCAATACTGACGCAGGCAAGGTCCGAGAACGGCTGATGCGCGTCTGCGGCGTGGCCAACTTTTCTCTGGCGCATTCAGTGCCGCTCGATTTGGCTGCGCCACGACTCAACGAGTTGAGTGCCGCCGTTATCGAAGAGCTTCGGCCCCAGTCGTTTGCGACCTTCCGTGTGACCGCCAAACGAGCCGATAAACGTTTAGCGATGACGTCGATGGATGTCGAGCGGGCCGTCGGCGCCTCGGTGAGTGACACCCTGGGGAAGAAAGTCAGTTTAAAAACCCCTGACCTCACGGTTTATATCGAGTTGCTGACCAAAGAAGCCTACTACGCGACTGACAAGGTGCCGGGACCCGGTGGGATGCCGGTCGGGGTCAGTGGAACAGTCGCCTGTTTGATTTCAGGTGGGATCGACTCGCCCGTCGCCGCCTACCGCATGATCAAGCGCGGCTGCCGTGCCTTCTTCGTCCATTTTTCAGGCCGCCCCTTGGTCAGCCGCGCCTCAGAAGAAAAGGTCCACGACCTTGTGCAACTCCTTACCGCCTATCAATACGAATCGCGGCTTGCCGTCATTCCATTCGGGGAAATCCAACGGGAGATTGTACTGAATACCCCGGCACCGTTCCGCGTGGTCCTGTATCGGCGGATGATGCTGAGAATCGCGGAAGAATTTGCGAGAAGGGAGTCCTGCTGGGGGCTGGTGACCGGCGACAGCTTGGGCCAAGTCGCCTCACAGACTCCTGAAAATCTATCTGTCGTCGGAGAAGTGGCGGAGCTGCCCATCCTGCGACCGCTGATCGGCATGGACAAACTCGAAATCATGGACGAGGCGCGCCGGCTCGGCACCTACGACACCTCCATCGAGCCCGATCAAGATTGCTGCAAACTATTCACGCCGCCTCACCCCAGCACAAAAACCCGGCTCGATATCCTTCAAAAGGTAGAGCGCAGTCTAGATATTCCAGGGCTGCTCAAGCAGGGGTTGGACAAGGCGGAGTTATCGGAGTTCCGATTCCCGGTCTAGCTCGTATTGCACAACACTACGTTCCAATCCTGACCATCTGCCGCCACAGCACCGACCCACCCTAAGTCGAGAGGAAGCAGCCGGACGAACCTGATTGCGCCATCAGCCTTGCCATCTCCCAAGATCAAACGGCCGTCCACGCCCCGGCTTGCCAATTCAAAGTGGTCGCCATGAAGGGGAAAGGTCAACCCTGTCCCGGCCGCCTTGAAGACTGCCTCTCTGGCTACCCAAGCCTGTAGAAACCGCTGATGGTGCTGTCCCGGCCCGCCGCTTTCGATAAAGGTGATGTCTCGATCTGACAAGAACCGCTTGGCGAGACCGAGCACATCCACTTCAGGACGGATCTTCTCCAGATCGACTCCTACCTCCCGATCCTTGGCCACGGCAATTATCGCTCTCCCATGGGAATGAGTCAGGTTGAATCGGACCAGCGGATAATTAGGTAGAAACGGTTTTCCCTTCACCGATTTCTGAATGGCCAACCCATGTGGCGGCGCTCCACAATACCGGCTTAGGATCAACCGCAGCCCCGCGTGGCCGGCAACAAATTGGTGACGATGCGATTCTGACACCAAGCAGTCCGCTCGCGTTCGTTCTTCGTCCGACAAGATGCGAGACGCGCGCGACACCTCGGCCTCAGCGATGTCCAATGAGAATCCATACACATGAATGTCACCCGCACTGACCGTCACAAGATCAGTCCGCTGAAAACCCTCTCCAAACCTCAATGGCTGGAATCCCAAGCTCATTGTGATCTCGTCACGAGGCACATTTTCTTGCCGGACCCACATCCGCTACGAAATCGCCGCCTGACCCGTTGCAAAACACTCGCCGGCACGGTAAGCTTCGACTCGAATTCGTCGAGCGATTGCTCCCTGCCTGCTCACGATTCACACATCAATGACCCGGCCTACGGAGAGGTGCGAGAGTGGCCGAATCGGGCAGTCTCGAAAACTGCTGTCGGGGTAACTCGACCGTGGGTTCGATCCCCACCCTCTCCGCCACAATAGTTTAAGAGAAACGATGTTTCTCTTGAACTATTGTGGCGAGATCTCGCCAGCTTGCCCGGCAAACTGGCGGATCCGCCATCCCTGACACAGCCCATGATATGTATCACGTTTACATCCTTCTCAATGAAGCCAGGACCAAAACATACACCGGTGTCAGCGACGATATCGTTAACCGTCTAAGAGAACATAACGAGGGACATGTGAAATCCTCTCGTCCATATCGACCTTACAGATTGATTCATACTGAGGCCTTTTCAACATTGAGTGACGCACGCAAGAAGGAGCGGTTTTACAAATCGACTACGGGGCGCCGCAGACTGAAAGATATTATCTCGTCTAAGCAATAGTCCTTTATAACCCTCCCGCCTTCTCCCCCAAGACTCTCCGCAATTCCACCATGGCGAGAGTATCCCTTTCACAGTACCGCAGCAGCGCGTCTCGGATCTCGGCCCGCTTGATCCAATCCATTTCCAGAAACACCATGCGATAGTACTCAGCCGCCGCCTGCCCTCCCTCTCGAATTCGGAGATCGTCATAGGCCAGTGAGGGTACCAAGGCCGGCAACACAGACTTCATCGAGTACGATCCATTAAACCTCGGATGATAGTAATAGTCTTTGACAATGGGGTGCAGATCCCAGAGGCGCTTGAGTATCGGTTTGAAGGCCAAACGGAATTCCGGAAACGCCTCGGCCAATTGCCGCATCATCGCCTCCTCGTACGAGGAATAGACACAGATACTCCCACGCTCGCCCAGGGATTCGATCAAGGCTTCCGCCCATCGCTTCCGCGGTTCGGTCGGTTCCTCATGGAGAAACTCTTGGTGGGTCACGGTGCCCGACTCGTCTTCGATATGGTTCGACCACTGGACAGGAATCGACTGATACGGTCTGGTGGACGGGAATCGAGGGGCCGCGAGCATGACGGTTTCAAAATCCACATGGTGCACAGGATATTGGATGGACTGCAGCACAGCCCCCAGTTTCGCAGAGACCCATTCCGCATTGTCTCTTACTCGACGTTGAGATAGCGACAGTGTCGTGCCGGCGGGAATCTCGTCGATTGTCGTGATCCCCTGTTCGACTAATCCTCTGACCACCTGCTTGGAGCCAGGCAAATGATAAATCCATCGAGCCGGTTTGTCTTTCGTGCAATGCGCCCAGAACGGACACTCATAGGGACTCTGGCAATGGGGTCCCGGTTCCACCACCGGAGGGTCACCCTTGAGCAACAGGCGTTTCATCTCGGCGACTTGTTCTGGGACATTCATCTGCCGACTCTTCACCGCTTCTGTGACGTCCTCGATGGCAAATAACCGGCCGACGTCGATCTCACCCCCTTCATAGACGTACTCCGTATTGATATGCATCAGGCACATAGCGGACAGCGCGATGCCACATCCCTGCAACACACCACTTTGAATGGCCAGGTCGGCAAGATGTACCTCTTTCACGCGTGAGGACGATTTGACTTCTATCAACCGCCAGGATGGCGTCTCCGCTTCCGTTCCCGGAATCCGTTCGAGAATATCCACACGCACAAGAACTCCGTCATGCTCAAACGCCCCTTCGAACAGCGCAGGCGAGGTGGGATCAGCCACCACTGTGGCCGTATGGGCGATCGCAGCCTCCCGTTGACGGTAACCTTCTTCGATCAGTACCCCTCGAGGAAAGCACGATCGAGCCAGCACGCCAAGTTCCGTCCCCATATCGAGTACCGCTTGCATCGACGAGTCCGGCGGGGTGGCCCACTCGGGATGATGGACATCCAGATACACCCGTTTATGGCATTGAAGGCCGGCCAGAAATTTCGACTTGGATAAGCGTGGAGCAGTCAAGAAGCGAGAGGTCCGATCCGACTCTGTCATAGTGGGTCAACCCTAACGAACCCCTCGTGGATTTGTCTAGCCGACATTGTTCATCAGCAGCGACGCTTCTGTTAGGATACGCCCTTTATGCCGGCCCTTTCCCGTATCAGAAAATCTGTCCTCAGCCTTGCGCTTCCGATCACCGTGAGCAGCCTCTTGCAACGGGCGGAAGGCATCGTCGCGGTGTTCTTGGTGGGTGGCCTGGGCGCAAGTTCCATCGCCGCGGTCGGATTGGGGCAACTGCTCGTCTTCATCGGCACGACACTCCTCTCAGGGCTCTCGGTCGGCGCCAATGTGTTGGTGGCCCAACTCTGGGGAGCACGACGCGTCAAAGACGCCGGTGAGGCAGCCACCCATCTCGTGGGTCTGTCGCTGATTGCCTCGGCGTTGCTGGCTCTTGCCGGCGTATCCGGAAATAGTCTGGTCATGAGTGCACTCGGAGCACAACCCGATGTGATCACTCAAGCCGTTCCCTACTCGAACATCATCTTCCTCGTCATACCCCTGACGATTCTGATCCAAGTCCTGTCGTCCATTCTTCAAGGGACCGGGAATACCAAGACCCCCATGTACGCGCTCATCGGGGTGAATATCCTCCATATCCTCGTAGCCTATCCCCTCGTCTATGGGAAGTGGGGGGCTCCGGCCTGCGGAATTCAAGGCGCAGCCTGGGCCGTCGGGATTGCCGAATCTAGCGGAGCCGCCTATCTCCTGTGGTCGTGCCGAACGCTCCTGGCACGCCCTACGGCTCTGCGCAGAGATTTGATTCATTCAGCCTGGCGAGTCGGCGCGCCGGTTTCCGGCGAGCGAGTCGTCCAGCAAGCCGGGATCATCTTGTATACCAAGATCGTCCTGATCTATGGAACCGTGTCGTATGCCGCACATCAAGTCGGACTCTCCATCGAATCCTTCTCGTTTCTGCCCGGCTATGGCTTCGCGATTGCCGCCGCCACGATGGTGGGGCAAAGTATTGGGGCCGGCAAATACGTGCGCGCCAAGCTGGAAAACTGGGAAGCCAATCGTCTTGCCGTCGCCGGCATGGCCGCGATGGGCCTCATCTTCTTCTTCTTTCCCTATGCCCTCATGCGCGGGTTCACACAGGATGACGCGGTTGTCGAGCTCGGCACACAGTTTTTGCGGATCGTGGCGGTCATGCAAGTGCCACTGGCCATCACGATGGTCCTCGCGGGCTCCTTGCGCGGCGCGGGGGATACACGATTCATCATGTGGGCGACGACCGCCGGCATGTGGGGCGTGCGGGTCCCGCTCGCCTTCATCTTCGGGGTGTGGCTGCAGCTGGGCGTGTTCTACGTCTGGACGGCGATGATCGTGGATTGGACCGTCCGGATGGCGTTGTTGCTCTGGCGCTACCAATCGGAACACTGGAGGCAGATTCAAGTCATCCGACGATCCGACCACGCATAAGTTGCGCCGAAACAGGCGCCGGCCACCGCGGCTTGGAGGAACACATTCTCAGCAGGCATGGCGATGGCCCACCAGACAATGGCTGCGATCACTCCCGAGACTGCCCCAAGCACAATGTTCCCGCCGGCGAACCGAAACCATTCGGTGAGTACCGTCCAGGCTGTCATATAGAGCACGCCAGCCGCCATCGAGGCCCAGAGATGGGAGAGATCTTGCTTGAGAAACCAGACTTGAATTGCTCCAGCGATGAGCCCCAGCACAAGGCCTGTGATGCCTCTCTTTAACATTTCAGGGAACAACGGTTTCGCATCGCTCACTGTAGCCCTCCGATCCTCATACAGTCTTTCCTTGCGCTAATACAACCACACATGCCCGCCGGATCGGAGAGCCACACCGGATTGCGGCGTCACCTGTTCGACCCCAAACAGCCACCGCCGTTCGGGACGCAGAAAGTAGAGCTGCATGCTTTCAACGGTCACTCTGCCACCGGCCTTCCCCTGAGGCTCACTACCAAGAATCTGCTGCCAAGCCGTCCGCCACAGTGACGGACGGACATGGATGGGGTCGAACCCGTACCACGTCGGGTCTAACCGAAACAACGTGGCACCGTATCGTTCGGCCAATGCCGCTAGTCCTTCATTCACACGCTCAGCCCGATCGAGTACTTGCGGCAAGGATAGCCGGCAGTTCGGCACCAGGACCGAGCGAAACGCCAGATACTTGAGATTCGACATGCGACGCACACTGGCAAAGGGAAGGTCCGTCAGCACGATATCGGCGGTTACCCGACTGAGACGAACCAACACTTCTTCGACCCATCCCAGGGTTCGCTCGACTGAGAACCCATACAGAATATCGTTGCCCACATCGGTGACCAGCCCCCTGGTGGTCATGGGAGACCGTCGTTCCAATTCAGCCCACAATCCAGATTTCAGGATGCCGGGCAACAAACGTGCGATGAACCGGCTGGGAGCGCCATAGGACCGCCCATGACCCAATGCCGCCAGTACTTCAACCTCCGGTCCCCAGACGGACCGGGCCGAGTCAACGACAGTCCGAAACCCGCGTGTCAAATTACTCGCTCCGAGCGCCACGACTCGACCCACATCACCGGACATCAACAACCTTTACCGGATGTAACAAACCCATTGCTCAAATGTATCTCGTGAAACATCGTTCGCATCTCGCCAGAAAAAAGCGCATATGGCGTATAGCTAATGGCACAAGATAGGAGGGCGAATCGCGACCTGATCCGATTACGTGCTATAGGCCATAGGCTATACGCCCTCTTCCTCCCGTGATTCAGGTGGACACGTTGTCTCTCGCGTGTCCCGACCTGGTCCCTTCGTGACTTCAATGCGCCCCACACCTTTGACGTTGGCGCAAAGATCGCCCAGCCCAGGAGTGACGAGACGAAACGGACCGCCCTTTGAATCAGGCAGCGGCGCGCCATCAAGCTCATAGACGAGAACTCCGTACTCTCTGGCTTGTTGCAGCGTGAGAGAGGCCGAATACTTTCCATCGCCGGCATGAACGGCGACATGATCCGCGTCGATGGCCAAGGCTGGAACGTCGAGCAACCCCTTCAGCCGAATCCCTCGCCCCTGCATGCCCGGCATTACCGTAGACACATCAAGCTGGTGTTCTTCTGGCAACGAGGCGATGGCCATGCGGTCAAAAGAAACCGGCTGCACGACAGCCCCATCAATTCTGACCCGGCCTGGACCCGTCTGTTCCTTCTCAGTCATCGTCTTGATCATGGCCGTCAAGGCCTCATTCACGGGAGTTGGAATGCCCAACTCACGCCCCATTCGAACGATGAAGCCATTCAGATAGTCGATTTCTGTCCTCCGTCCTGCCTTCCAGTCGTCGTACATGGACGTATGAATGTCACGAATTTCCTGAGTGGCTTTGACGACCCGATCGGGCATATCCAACGGTAAGGGCACCTTCATCGCCGCTGACACCGCCGCCACCTCTCCGACGATTTGCCGGATCACGCCCATCATCTCCGGATGATCCAACGCTTTCGCCACATGGTCGTCGATCAGGACGGTAATCGGGTTAAAGACGCAATTCCAACACATCTTTTCCCACTTGGTGCGGCGAATATCTTTGGACAGATGGCACGGAATGCCGGCTGCAGTGAATACCTCTCGGATCGCGAGTAGCCGTGTACTCTCATGGCCCATCAGCTCCCCTATCGCCACCGCGCCTTTCTTATAATGGTCAATGACGCCGGGCTCGGCAATTTTCGAGTAGATGTAGGCCACGCCACCGACCACACAATTTCGTTGTAGGCGCGCATGGAGACGGTCTTCGGTATCAATCCCGTTCTGCAGTGTCAGGATGACCGTCGTATCGGTCAGCACCGGTTCAATTTGAGACAGCACTTCGTCGAGATCGTACGCTTTGACTCCAAGCACGATGAGGTCAGGCTTTGGAAGTTCTCGCGCATCCGAGGCAGCCTGAGGTCTCACCGTGAATGTTCCGTCGGCACTACGGATCGTCAAGCCATGTCGTTTCACCGCCGTCAGCGTATTGGGCCGCAGCAAAAACGATACATCGGGATTGGTCTTGGCCAAGCGTACTCCAAAATACCCGCCGACCGAGCCAGCCCCGATCATCAAAATCTGTTTCATGTTCCCATCCCCGTGGTTGCGATCACTACGGGCGTACTATAGCATGCGTCGACCGAGGGGCGCAGCCGCTCGGTCGGACGGTACACGACTATGGCATCTAGTTCCGATCTGGGACTCGTCAGAGAAAAGCTGGCCACCGCTCGAAGCGTCGTCGTGCTCACTGGTGCCGGGATTTCCGCCGATAGCGGTGTGCCGACGTTTCGCGGCGCCGACGGATTGTGGAGGAATTTCCGGGCGGAGGACCTGGCCACACCCGAGGCTTTTGCACGGGACCCACGGCTGGTCTGGGAATGGTACAACTGGCGTCGCGAATTGATCGCCACGAAACAACCCAATGCGGCCCATGAGGCTGTCGCTGAACTAGAACGGCAGTATTCCCACTTCTGGTTGATCACCCAAAATGTGGATGGACTGCATCGGACGGCGGGCTCACACAAACTATCCGAGATTCACGGCAACATCTGGAGGGTCCGCTGCACCGACTGCCGGCAAGTGGTGGACAACCATGATGTGCCGATCCACATCTTGCCGATGTGTGACCACTGTCATGGCCTGCTTCGGCCTCATATTGTCTGGTTCGGCGAATCGCTGACCGAAGACGACCTTCGGCAATGCGATGCCGCCCTTCGCTCATGCGACTTGTGCCTGATCATCGGCACATCCGGTGTCGTGTACCCGGCCGCAGGATTCGCCTCAATCGCAAAAGAAGCCGGCGCGTTCGTGGCGGAAATCAATCTCGATGTCACGCCGCACACCGGCCTTGTCGATGTGTCCCTGCAAGGGCGAGCCAAAGATGTCGTGCCGTTGTTGATCGGTTCTTGATGAAGTCTCAGGTGAAGACTGAGGATACAGCCGTCCTGAATCTTAACCAGGACCACTCTGCTCCAGCTGATCGATGAGCGGAAGCAGGTCGTCCAATGTTCGAATCGATCGGATATCGGCCCTGTGCTGGATCCCTTCCCGATCTAGTAGCACGGCATGCAGCCCAGCCCTGCGAGCCCCCTCAACATCGTCCCGCAGGCTGTCGCCGATGTGCAGGGCTTCCTCCGGATCAACCGCATGCTTCTCCAGCGCGAGTTGAAAGATCCTGGGAGCCGGCTTCGAGGCCTGTGCCAGACTAGAAATGGTCACCGTATCAAACGTCTCTGCAAGTCCTAACCCCCGGATCACCGTGAAAAGCCGCGAGTCGAAGTTCGAAATGATGCCCAATTCCACACCGCGCGCCTTCAGAGCGGCCAGCGTCTGCGCCGTCTCTGGAAAAAGCTGCCACGATTCCGGTTCTTCGAAGACGTGAAAGACTCGCTCAAAAAAGTCATCAAACCGCTCGAACATTCCGACCCGATAAAAGACGTTGTGCACGATGTCGAACCACCAGAGACGCTCGCTGTGTTTGATCTGCGCCGGTTCCGTGGCAGCAAAAATCGGCGGCGGGGCATCACGAAATGCCCGGCCAAACGCCTGCTTAATGGCAGAGAGCGACTCCGGCGTTTGCGCGAAGCCGAACTCCGTGGCATGCCGAAGATAAATCTCGGCCACCGATCCTTTGACGTGAAAAAGGGTATCGGCGGCGTCGAAAAAGACGACTCGAATCGAATGGCTGATATCCATTAGTCCTCTGATTCCATCAGCAGTTCTGCTGTAACTACTGCACTGCCGTCGCAGTGATCACCGATCAGCCGTTTTCTTGACAAAGAATACCCTCACTGTTAGCTTCGTAAAAGCCTAAGAATTACGGAGTATTCGATGCCATCACCCATCTTCGTCGTCGACAGCAGTCCGGCCGTTCGCCGGTTGGTCGAGCAACTCTCAGCCCCAGAGGGGCTTGAAGTGATCGGATTCCAAGATGGTCCCGCGGCATTGGAAGCCGCCCGGCAAATGAACCCCCTGATGATCATTGCGGATTACCAACTGAGCAACATCACGTTTTCCGGATTTTGTAAGGAAATCCACAAACTCGAACATCTCAGTGAAACCTCGCTCATTGCACTTGTGAATCCGGCCGATCGTCCGGATGAAAAACTCCTCCGCACATTGGGAGTCAAGGCCTTCCTCAACAAGCCGATCCAGTCGGACGACTTGCTGATGAACATCAAGTCCGTCCAGCAACATCAAGCGGTGGGGAACGGCAAGGGGCTCAAACGCCGATCCTGGCCTCCGACATCGACCGGCTCAGATGAGGACGACGACGCGCCTAACCCCATCCTCTCCTCGACTGAGACAGACGAGTCAGCCGAAGATCGGACGAGTAGCCCTCCCGTACGAATCGTCCCCACCGCGTCGATATCGCCGACTGACACCGTCGATTCACAACGCAAGGGAACAGGCCAATTTGCGTCGACCTTGCCCAAAGGAGTGCAGACGAAACCCGCTCACCCGCAGGATTCAAATGTGGACGACGTCAAGCTTTCGATCAATATCCAGCCGATAGTGCAAAAAGAAGTGCGGGCTCAGCTCGGGGAGATTCTGTCCGAGGAATACCTGGTGTCGATCATTCGCCCTCTGTTATCCCAGACATTGCCGTCCCTGCTGGAAAAGGAACTGAAATCCTTCGAGCCCATGATCAAGCAATCCGTGTCCGATCTCGTCGGGCCAGTGCTGAACACGACGCTCGATCAACGGTTGCCCGAACAGGCCGAGGCCAGTATTCGCAAATACCTTCCCACAGTGATTCACGAGCAAATCGGATCAATCGACCAGTTGGTCAAGGATGAGATCCAGGCTGCCGTGCTGAAACAGGCGCCACAGCTGGCCAACGACCTCATACGAACCGTTGTCGAAACGACTGTCGAGCAGGCGGTTCAGCAACTCGTACCGGGACTAGCTGAGCAACAGATCAAAGCCGAGCTTACACGGTTGACCAGCGACCCATAGACCGACTGCGGCTTCGCCGTAGTCTCTAGCTTTTCTTCCCGCGCTTGGCCGCTGCGCGACGTGCCTTGACCAAGGCCTTCACCCGCTTCACATTCTTCCGATGTTTCCGTCGTGTCTTGCGATCTTTTTCACGTCCTCGTGCCATGCCAGCTCCCTGCCCTAGAGTGAATAAACTTCTTCCGACGCTGTGTGTATAGCATAGGCCGAACAGGGTCACAAGCCGCCGCGCTGCACCATTTGCTGAGCCGCACAGACGTGTTAAGATGCGCCCCTTCCTTTTCTGGGATCATCATGAGTACGCCGCAACTAGAGAAGACTTACGAACCGAAATCCGTCGAAGACCGGTGGTCGCGTGAGTGGATCGCCCGGGGCTATTTCCGCGCCGCCGTGGACCATGCGGGCCAACCCTACTGTATCGTCATCCCCCCGCCAAATGTCACCGGCTCACTGCACGTCGGCCACGCCCTCAACCATTCACTGCAAGATATTCTGATCCGGTGGCACCGTATGCAGGGGCATAACACCCTGTGGCTTCCCGGTACCGACCATGCCGGAATCGCGACGCAAAACGTGGTGGAAAAGCAGCTCATGGCAGAAGGCCTGTCTCGTGATTCGTTAGGACGCGAGCGGTTTGTTGAACGCGTGTGGCAATGGAAAGCCACCTCTGGCAACACGATCATCAACCAGCAAAAACAACTTGGTGAATCCTGCGACTGGGATCGATTGCGATTCACGATGGACGAGGGGTTGTCGACGGCGGTCCTCGAAGTCTTTGTCCGACTCCATGAAGACGGACTGATCTATCGTGGAGAACGGCTCATTAACTGGTGCCCACGCTGCCTGACCGCTCTTTCTGACATTGAAGTAGAACATGAGGAAGTAAGGGGAAAGCTCTACCATGTAAAGTATCCGCTGGCCGATGATCCACATGCCGTGCTGACCGTCGCCACCACACGTCCGGAAACAATGCTGGGAGATACAGCGGTTGCGGTCCATCCGGAAGATCCACGCTACCGCCATCTGATCGGCAAGAAGATCCGTTTACCGCTGACCACCCGAGAAATCCCGATTGTCGGCGATCCGATTCTCGTCGATTTGGAATTCGGCACCGGCGCAGTGAAGATCACACCGGCGCACGACTTCAACGACTATGAAGCGGGAGAACGGCACAACTTGCCTCGAATTGCGGTACTGGATCATGCCGCCTTGCTGGACCCAGCCGGGATGCAGAAGGGGGCGGTCGAGACATCGGTGATCGACATGCTCCGAGGTCTTCCCGTCTCCAAAGCGCGGCCCAAGGTCGAAGCCCTCCTCCGTGAGGGCGGAATCCTCGAGAAAATCGACGACCACAAAATGGCGGTCGGCAAGTGTTATCGATGCAAGACGGTCGTCGAGCCGTATCTGTCACCTCAATGGTTCATCAAGATTCAGCCACTTGCTGTTCCTGCCATTAACGCTGTCGAGGATGGACGAATTCGCATCGTTCCGGAAAGTTGGGTCAACAACTATCTCGGCTGGATGCGAGAGATCAAAGACTGGTGCATCTCGCGCCAAATCTGGTGGGGGCATCAAATTCCGGCCTGGTATTGCCTGGCCTGCAACGACCGTCAGATCGTCACCGTAGGTGACCGAACGACGATCCTGCAAGGTGCCAAGCCGATCGTATCTAAGTTGGCTCCATCTCAATGCCCTGCCTGTGGCAGCCGACAATTGATACGTGATCCCGATGTACTCGACACCTGGTTCTCTTCCGCCCTGTGGCCATTCACCACTCTGGGATGGCCGAACCAGACGCCAGAGCTGAAAACCTATTACCCGACCTCCACCCTAGTCACAGGCCTGGACATTCTATTTTTCTGGGTTGCCAGAATGATCATGATGGGCTTGAAGTTTATGGGCGAAGTGCCTTTTAAGGATGTCTATATCCATGCCTTAGTCCGCGATGCTGAAGGCCAAAAAATGAGTAAGTCCAAGGGTAACGTGATCGATCCGTTGCACGTGATGGATCAATTCGGCACCGACGCCCTCCGATTTACGCTGGCCTCAATGGCCTCACCGGGACGCGATATCAAGCTGGCGGAAGAACGGATCGAGGGCTACCGCAATTTTGCCAACAAAATCTGGAACGTCGCCCGTTTCGCGCTCATGTACCTCAGCGGCCCGCGCGCTCCCCTGCCGCCGGCGCAGCGCACTTTCCCTGACCAATGGATCTTGAGCCGCCTCAACTACACGATCCGCACGGTCACGGCGGAACTGGAATCGTACCGCTTTGACCGCGCAGCCACAGCCCTCTATCAATTCATCTGGCACGAGTACTGTGACTGGTATGTGGAATTGATCAAACCGGTCCTCCAAACACCCGACCATCCGGATGGGGCCAGCACGAGACATACCCTGGTCGAGACGCTGGAGACGACCCTGCGGCTGCTTCATCCGTTCATGCCGTTCATCACGGAAGAAATTTGGCAGACGATCCCTCATCAAGGTGAGAGCATCGTGGTGCAACAGTATCCAACTGTCGATCAGACCCGGACATCACCTGACGCCGAGGAACAGTATTCCCTGCTGGAACAGACGGTCGGTTTGGTCCGTACCGGCCGAGTCCTACTGAATTATCCGCCGGGGCAACAGATTCTGTTTCACGTCGGACACGACGACCCACATCGGCAACAGCGGCTCCAGCGGTTACAGCCGCACCTGGCTCATCTCAGCCGTGGCACGGCCGAGGTGCACCCGGCAACTGAATGGCCTGTGGGACAACGGCTTCGACTGGTCACGGAAGGCTTGTCGGTTGGCCTCACGGTGTCCGGTGACGTCGATCTCAAGAAAGCACTCGACAGATTGGCCAAACAACTCGCCGAGAGCGACAAGGAATCGCAGCGCCTCGACGGGAAACTCAAGAATGCAGAATTTGTCTCGAAAGCACCACCCGAAGTAATCACGGAGCATCAGGAACGGGTGCGCACCCTGTCTCGTGACCGTGCACTCCTGGCGAGCAGTGAAGCCCAGCTGCGCACGATGCTGGGGGCATGACCCATGGAACGGCTTCCCGCCGCAGAGATTCGTCGTACAGTCCGGCTTGGACTCGAAGAAGACCTCAGCCAAGGTGACATCACCACCTCCGCACTCTTCCCGAAGCCGATGCCGGCTCGTGCCACCATTGTGGCACAACAGCGGTTGGTCGTGGCCGGCATGGCCGCAGCCGTACAGACCTTTCTCGTCGTGGATCCCACACTCACCCTCTCAGTCGTCCGGCATGACGGCGAGCTGGCCAAAACAGGCGAGCCGATTCTGCATGTGACCGGGGACGGGCGTTCGATCTTACAGGCCGAACGCGTCGCACTGAACTTTCTCCAACATCTCTCCGGTATTGCCACACTCACACACCAATTCCGTACAGCCATCAAAGGCTACACGGCCGATATCTTGGACACGCGAAAAACACTCCCTGGCTGGCGTGCGCTTCAAAAGTGGGCGGTCAGGCTCGGCAGCGGGCGGAATCACCGCATGTCGCTTGGCGATGGCGTGTTGGTGAAAGACAATCACCTGGCACTGCTCCGACGACGCAACCAGGCCGTCCGATCCGCCTGCCGGTTGGCGAAAGCCGGCGCCTCGGGCACTCTGCCAATCATTGTCGAGGCAGAATCTCTCTTGGAAGTCCGACAGGCCATCGCGGGAAAGGCCGACATCATCTTGCTGGACAACATGACTCCGGCTATGGTGCGCCGTTCGATCAAATTGATCAACGGCCGCGCCACGGTGGAAGTTTCTGGTGGGATTACCTTGAAGAACGTCCGCGCCATGGCCGCTGCCGGTGCCGATCGGATCTCGATCGGTGCCCTGACCCACTCTGCCCCGGCTGCCTCACTGAGTCTGGTCCTGACTCCGGCGAGAACCCGTCCGCACCGGCGCAGTTGACCATGCTCGCCTCTACGCCCCTGACACTCGACGAAATCCGCAGCACACTGGCAACGAAGTCATTGGGACAACAATTCCACCTACATCACGAGCTCGCCTCGACCAATTCCGAAGCGTTATTGTTAGCTCACGCCGGCGCCCCACATGGAACAGTCGTGGTGACCGAACAACAGTCCGCCGGACGAGGCCGGCAGACACGTCACTGGCATTCCCCTCCCCACGTCAACATTTATTGTTCCGTCGTGGTTCGAGGAATCGGACCGGTCCTCACACTGTCGGAGTGGCTCTCATGGGTGCCCCTCGTCAGTGCGCTCGCGGTCGCAGAGGCAGTTCGCACCACGACATCCGTAGGACTCTCTTTGAAGTGGCCGAACGATCTCCTATTTCAAGACCGTAAGGTGGGCGGCATTCTGTGCGAGAGTGCGCACATCTCATCTGACATTCCAATCGTCGTAATTGGGATCGGCCTCAACGTGAACATGGCTGCTGACTCATTCCCTGAAGATTTGCGTCACACTGCGACTTCTCTCTATGAGATTTCTCGCAACTCTATCAATAGAAATAGACTGCTCTCTCAACTATTACTTGAACTTGAAGACGTTTTGGATGAGCTGAGAACTCACGGATCCAGCCGGCTGCGCGCTGCGTACATGTCCCATTGTCATACGATTGGCAGACACATCCGACTACTTCTTGGTGATAATCAAGAACTCCTTGGCACGGCGGAGTCCATTGGAACTGACGGCGCGCTGCAAGTCCGGCCTCTGGCACCCTCCTCCGGAACACCCCCATCACCTCTGCTCGACATACGTGCCGCGGATGTCATACATCTACGATGAGTAGCAGTTGAACCCTCCCGCAGGTACAATAGGCACCATGCTCGCAGCGATCGACATCGGCAATACCAACATCGTGTGGGGTGTGTTCAAAGGAACATCCCTCCTTGCCCATTGGCGGCTGGCCACAAATCCAAAAGCCACGGTCGATGAGTACGGCGTGCTCTGCATGAATATGCTGACACGGACCGGCCAAGCCCCTGATCAGATCACCGGGGCCATTATTTCCAGTGTGGTCCCGTCCCTCACGGAAACATTCGAAGCGATGGTGGGCTCATATTTTGGCTGCACCCCGCTCATCGTCACATCGGACATGGATACAGGGTTGACACTTCGATACAAGAATCCCAGGGAAATCGGCAGCGACCGTATCGTCAATGCGGCCGCCGCCTACCATAAATTTCACCGCGATCTCATCATTGTCGACTTCGGCACCGCGACCACTTTCTGTGCGGTGACGAAAGAGGGAGAGTACCTTGGAGGGGCCATCGCTCCAGGCCTTGGTATTTCAGCCGAGGCCCTGTTCACTCGCGCCGCCAAACTCAGCAAAGTTGAACTCATAAGGCCCAAGACTGTGATCGGCAATGACACGGCAAGCAGTATTCAATCTGGACTCCTCTTCGGTTATGCCGGGCTCGTCGATGCCTTGGTCCGACGGATGGAACGGGAAAGAGGCCACCCCTCCTATGTCATCGCCACAGGGGGACTTGCTCCGATCGTCGCCCCAGAGACCGATTCCATTCAAAAGATCGAACCACTGCTGACCCTGGAAGGCCTTGAGTTCCTCTACCGTCGTACTCGTGGGACCGATTCACCTTCCTGAAGCTCGCACATCGGATCATCATCCGCATTTTTCCAAGACATTTCTTTTCCCCATCTGTTGACTTCTAATTCACTATGGATATCTGCTTCCACGAATACACGTCTGCATGGGCTTAGCGCGGGACACTACAGAGGTAAAAGTGAGTACAATTGAGGACTTAGAGAATGGCAGCGCCGGCGAAGATTCGCCGAATACCGCAACCGTCGATCCCCTCCTTGCGGAAGCACAGAAGGCTCTCAACTCAAAGACCGACGAATGCAAAGCGCTAAACGATAAATACTTACGGCAGGCCGCCGAGTTTGAAAATTATAAGCGGCTCGCTCAGCGTGACCAACGCGATCAGATCAAATTTGGCAACGAACAGCTCCTGAAGGAAATGCTGCCCGTGATTGACAATCTCGAACGAGCCCTCAAGGCTGCACGCGATTCTGATAAGGGAGGACACTCCGCGCTTGTTCAGGGAGTAGATCTGACCCTGAAACAACTATCCGGCAGCCTTGCCAAATTCGGTGTGCAGGCAATCGAGACCATCGGCCAGGTATTTGATCCGACCACCCATCAGGCTGTCGCGCATGTGCCATCGAATACAGTGCCCTCGAATCACGTTGTTGAGGAGTTTCAAAAGGGCTATCGGCTGCATGAACGCATGCTCCGTGCCGCCATGGTCAGCGTGTCGTCCGGACCTGCAACCGCGACCGACCTGGAGGCAGCTCCGAACTGACCCGATCATTCTAGTGAACCGTTGAAATTGAGAAGGAAGGAGTCCAGCAATGGGTAAAGTCATCGGCATCGACCTCGGCACCACCAATTCCTGCGTCGCGATTATGAGCGGCGGAGACCCTGTCGTCATCGCCAATGCCGAAGGGAGCCGCACGACTCCTTCCGTCGTGGCCATCACCGACAAGAACGAACGCCTCGTCGGCCAAATCGCCAAACGGCAGGCCATCACTAATCCGGAAAACACCATTTTCTCGGTCAAACGCCTCATGGGGCGGAAATTTAAAAGCCCCGAAGTGCAGGCAGCCATCAAGCGGCTGCCCTATAAAGTCGTCGAGGCCGACAATGGCGATGCCCACGTTGAGCTACGGGGCAAACGATACAGCCCTCCGGAAGTCTCGGCCATGATCCTCCAGAAGATGCGCCAGACGGCGGAAGACTACCTTGGCGAAAAAATCACCGAAGCCGTGGTCACAGTGCCGGCCTATTTCGACGACAGCCAGCGGCAAGCCACCAAGGATGCCGGCCAGATTGCCGGTTTGAACGTCCTGCGTATTATTAACGAACCCACCGCCGCCTCGCTTGCCTACGGGTTGGACAAGAAGAAAGATGAGCGCATCGCGGTCTACGATTTGGGCGGCGGGACCTTCGACGTCTCGGTTCTCGAAATCGGCGAAGGCGTCTTCGAGGTGAAATCCACCAACGGCGACACGTATCTTGGCGGCGACGACTTCGATCTCCGGGTGATGGATTGGCTCGTCGATGAATTCAGGAAAGACCAGGGCATCGATCTCCGGAAGGACCGGATGGCACTCCAGCGCCTGAAAGAATCGGCGGAGCGGGCCAAGATCGAGCTGTCTTCGTCGCAAGAAACGGAAATCAACCTCCCCTTCATCACCGCCGATGCGAGCGGCCCCAAACACTTGGTCACGAAGCTGACCCGCTCGAAATTGGAGCAGCTCGTGGACGACCTCATCCAGAAAACCGTTGAGCCCTGCCGGAAGGCCCTGGCGGATGCCGGGGTATCGGCGCGCGACATCAACGAAGTGGTCCTCGTCGGTGGAATGACGCGCATGCCGAAAGTCATCCAGGTCGTGAAGGAGTTTTTCGGGAAAGAACCCCACCGGGGCGTGAATCCGGATGAAGTAGTGGCGATCGGCGCGGGCATCCAAGGCGGAGTGCTCAAGGGTGAAGTCAAGGATGTGCTGCTGCTCGACGTGACCCCGCTCTCGCTCGGCATCGAAACGCTAGGCGGAGTCTTCACCAAGCTGATTGAACGCAACACCACGATTCCGACCAAAAAGAGTCAGGTCTTCTCGACCGCGGCCGACAATCAGACCGCCGTGACCATCCGAGTGTTTCAAGGCGAACGCGAAATGGCCAACGACAATAAGTTGCTGGGCCAATTCGACCTGGTCGGGATTCCTCCGGCTCCCCGCGGGATGCCCCAAATCGACGTGGCCTTCGACATTGACGCCAACGGCATCGTCCATGTGGCGGCCAAAGACTTGGCGACGCAGAAAGAACAGTCGATCCGCATCACGGCGTCGAGCGGGCTCAACAAGGACGAGGTCGAAAAGCTAGTCAAGGATGCGCAGGCGCATACAGAAGACGATAAGAAACGGCGCAAACTGGCCGAAGCCAAGAACCAAGCGGACAATCTCATCTATCAGACCGAAAAGAACATCACGGAATACGGCGACAAGGTGGCCGCAGAGGACAAAACAAAGATCCAGGACGCCGTGGCCGCGCTGAAGAAAGCGCTCGAAAGCCCGGATGCCGAAGCCATTGAGTCGGCGACACAGACACTCATGACCGCGTCGCACAAGTTGGCCGAAGAAATGTATAAGAAAACCTCGGCGACCGCCGGCCCGCAACCGACCTCAGGCCCCAGCGGTGACAGCACCGAGAGTGCTAAGACCGATGAAAAAGTTGTCGATGCAGAATTTGAAGAAGTAGACAAAGACAAGAAGTAGCCTAGAATACGATACGGATGGACCGAGTTTCCTGCGCTGATGCGGAACTCGGTCTTTCTGTACCTTGCGAGCACTGGCACCCGTGAGCAAACGCGACTACTACGACGTCCTCGGCGTCGAAAAAGAGGCCTCCGACGAAGAGCTGAAAAAGGCCTACCGGCGCTTGGCCCGCCAGCACCATCCCGATCTCCACACCGGCGACCATCAAAAAAAAGCCGCCGAAGAAAAATTCAAGGAGATCAACGAAGCCTATGAGGTCCTCAGCAATCAGGACAAGCGCAAGCGTTATGACGCATTCGGCCACGCCGGATCCCAGCCAGGTGCCGATGGGTTCGACTTCGGCCGGGGGGGGGGCTTCGGGGATGTGTTCAACGATATCTTCGAAGATTTCTTCGGCCAAGCTCGAGGGGGCGGAGGAGCCCGAGCCGAACGCGGCAGTGATCTGCAATACAATCTGGAAGTCTCATTCGAAGAATCGGTCTACGGCAAGGACGCCAAGCTCAAGATTCCCCGATGGGAACTCTGTACGGATTGTGCGGGAACCGGCGCCAAAGCCCCACACGCGATCAAGAGCTGTCCCAGTTGCAAAGGAACGGGCCAGATCCGTTTCCAACAAGGGTTTTTCAGTGTCAGCCGCCCCTGTGGACAGTGTGACGGTGCCGGTCGGCTCGTGACCGAGCCCTGCACCACCTGTCAAGGCCGCCAGCGCGTGTACAAGGAACGGGCGATTGCCGTGCATATTCCCGCCGGCATCGAGACCGGGATGCGGCTCCGTCTCGCCAACGAAGGAGAGCATGGTCCCAATGCCGGACCACCCGGCGATCTCTACGTCGCCATCACCGTCAAACCCCACCCGGTGTTTCAGCGGAAGGGGTTGGACATTCTTTCTGACGTGCCGATCAGCTTCATTACGGCGGCGCTCGGAGGAAAAGTTGAAGTCCCGACGCTCAAAGGCGACACCGTCATCAAGATTCCAGCGGGCACCCAACATGATAAAGTGCTGCGAATCAAAGGACTCGGCGTCCCCAGTCTCAAGGGCGGTTCAACCGGTGATCATCTGTACGTGATCAAGGTCCAGATTCCCACCAAACTGTCGCCCAAGCAGAAAGAATTACTCACCGAGTTCGCCAAGGAAAGCGGCATGGTGATGGACGCCAGCGGCGATGGGTTCTTCGACAAGATGAAGACGTTTTTCGAGTAGCCGTGCTCCCCTCCTGAGTTCCACATGCCCGTATTTCTTATCTCCCCTGAGTGTGTGACACCACCAACAATCTCTATCACCGGCGACTTACTGGTCCACCTCCGAGACAGTTTGCGCGTCGCCGTCGGCGAAACCTTGTGGTTCGGGAACGGACAAGGATCGAGATACCAGACTGAGATCACCGACGTCTCCAAACGAGCGGTTACTGGGCGTATTCTTGAGACAATTCACGAGCCGCCGGCCCACGCACCTCGTCTGATCCTGGGACCATCGCTGCTCAAGGGCGAAAAGATGGACTGGGTGATCCAGAAAGCAACCGAGCTTGGCGTGAGTGAGATTCTGCCGATTGCAAGCCGTCACAGTGTGGTGCAGATCAAAGCCGATCGCGTCGATCATCAGCTGGCGCGATGGCAGCGCATCGCGGTCGAAGCCGCTCAGCAATCAGAACAGTGGCGCGTGCCAACGATCACCGCTCCGCAATCCCTCGCCACACTGCTGAAGAACCGTGTACCCGGCATTGCTACGCTCATGCTCACCGAGCGGCGAGAGGGAAAGAGTTTACAAACGGTCTCGCTGCCGAAGGAGCCAACTGAGTCTGTGTTGATTGTGATCGGACCAGAGGGAGGCTGGAGCAAAGAAGAACTCGCACAGACGGAGCAATCAGGCATTCAGCCAATAACTCTTGGCCCGCATATCCTCCGAGCCGAAACCGCCGCCCTTTCCACGGTCAGCATTCTCCAATCGCGCCTCGGCAAGCTGGGATAAATGCGCCAGCCGGCATGGGAAGAATTGTCTTTTCTTCACTTCACCATGGCGTCCAGAGATGGCCACTGAGAGGTGCGTAACGAGAAATGCTGAACGACGGTCTGAAACTTGCTTTCAATTCAGAACCGACTCTACAATCTCGCAGAATCCAGAAAGGTACCAAAATTACCATTCCCATTTCTCTTTTCTATGTAATCATAGCTACTTCACCCGTCTCACTATGTCCTCTGACTTCCACTTTGTACCGTCATAAAACCTAATCTCGACAAACGCGTTATCGCTCTCATGGCCAAAACAGAGGTGGCTCCGGTTGGTTGGACAGTATCGGCCCATTCTTAAGTGGCGCCTGGCGGATAGCTGACTACGCGGCGGTCTGCCGTGTCGTCAGATGGTCATAGTACACCTGGTCCGGCGTCTGGCC
>Ga0194120_10004142_pt1 | contig 22738 bp, 20 predicted proteins | sample TA2MahCa65mmetaG_FD_148642 | JGI IMG/M metagenome (GOLD analysis project Ga0194120, IMG submission 148642) | Freshwater microbial communities from Lake Tanganyika, Tanzania - TA2015019 Mahale Deep Cast 65m | ecosystem: Environmental > Aquatic > Freshwater > Lake | place: Tanzania: Lake... | reverse complement strand
GGGTCCGGGCACGGAGAGCGGCTGGTTGCTGCTTCAACTCGACATGGATTACGCCCGCAACTCGTGGTTGCCGGAACTGGTGCGCAGCCATCTCAGCTTCAACGGCGCGCTGCCTTACAACGTGACGGTGACTGTGGCCTCGACGGGCCGCAGTTTGTATTCGACCGGTGCGGACAAAAGCCCCGAAGGCGAGGCGGTGGTCTCGATGCGTCTCCACCACCAGGGCCGTTCGACGGAAAGCTCGCGCGGCGGGCGCGGCGGCGGCCCACCCGGAGCGCCCGGCGGCAACGAGCCAGTGTGGATACTGCGCGCTTGGCCGCGGCCCGGAGCGCTGGAAACCATCGTTTCCACCTCGCGCCAGCGCAACCTCACCGTGGCCGTGGCGGTGAATGGGCTGATTCTTGCCGCCGGTGTCGCGCTAGTCTTCTACACGCGCCGATCACGCCAACTCGCCGAGGCGCAGATGAATTTCGTCGCCACCGTCTCGCACGAACTGCGCACGCCGCTCACGGTCATTCGCGGTGCGGGTCACAATCTCCTGCGCGGCGTGGTGAAGGAGCCCGAGCAAATCGAGGAATACTCGCGGCTCATCATCCAGCACGCCGAGCAGCTCAAGGAACTGGTCGAGCAAACGTTGACCCTGGCTGGCGCAAGCAAGGCCCGCGAGACAATGCGCCGCGAACGCGTGGACCTGCCCGCGCTCTTGAACGAAGCCATCGCCGCCGTCGCCGACGACACGCAGGCGGCGGGCTGTGAAGTTCACATCGATGCTTCTTCGTCGCTTCCCGTCGTGATGGGCGACGCCGCCGCGCTACGACGCGCGTTCCAGAACTTGCTCGCCAACGCCGCCAAGCACGGCGGCGATGGACGCTGGATCAGCCTCGCCGCCGAGAGCGTCAACGGCTGCGCGTCACCGATGATTCAGGTAAGCGTGTCAGATCGCGGCCCCGGTATTCCCGCGAACGAGCAAGCCAAGATTTTCAGGCCGTTCTTCCGCGGCGCAAACGCGCAGGCTCGGCAAACGCGCGGCAGCGGCCTGGGCTTGAGCGTCGTCAGTGAAATCATAAAAGCGCACGGCGGCAGCGTGTCCGTGGTGAGCGAGATGAGCAGAGGCGCCACGTTCAAAGTGCTATTGCCTGCCGAGGACGCGCCCAGCGCATGAGCGCCCGAATTCTTCTCGTCGAGGACGAACCCGGCGTGGTGCGCGTCGTCAGCGACTTGCTGCGCGCGGAAGGCCATTCCGTCGAGACGGCCAAGGACGGCACCACCGGCCTGCGGCGCGCGACTGAGGAAACCTTCGACCTGCTCATCCTCGACGTGATGCTGCCCGGCCCCGGCGGATTTGACATCTGCCACGCCGCCCGCGAGCGCGGCTTCGACGGCGCGATCCTCATGCTCACCGCCAAGGGCCATGTCCGCGACCGCGTGCAGGGTTTGCGTGCCGGTGCGGACGATTATCTCGTGAAGCCTTTTGACCCGGACGAACTCGTCGCCCGCGTGGCCGCGCTCTTGCGTCGCGTCCACAAGGAACAACTCACGCCCGTGATGCGCGTCGAGTTCGGTGACAACCGAGCGGACTTCGCGCAGATGGAATTCTACCGCAAAGGCCGCCGACTCGAACTCGCCGCCAAGGAAGCCGAGCTGTTGCGCTTCCTCATCAACCATCGCGGCCAGGTGCTGACGCGCGAGCGCATCCTCCAGCACGTCTGGAAGGAGCAACCGCACATCACCTCTCGCACCGTCGATGTCCACATCGCCTGGCTGCGCCAGAAGCTCGAAGCCGATCCACAGTCGCCCAGGCACATCCTGACTGTCCGCGGCGAGGGCTATCAGTTTCAGCGCCGATAGATTTCAAGATGAACTTCCCCGAAATCGTGGACATCGCGTTGCCGGCGGAAGGCGTGTTCCACAACCTCGTCTTCGTGAGCATCCCACAGCGATTCTTCACAATCCGCCGGCAGTGAGCAGCCGAGAATAGCGCTGCGTGCGGGTCGGGATGAAACGCTCCGCTCGACTCCTTGAAGAAACTTTGACCCTCCTTGGATGCCACGCCCGCCTCACCCTGAGGCCGCACCCGGCTCCACGTAGATCCGCCGCCGGTTCAAGCGGGTGAGAATACGCGAGCGAAGACTGTCGATCGCGACGGCCTCAAAGATGATGGCGCTGGTCACCAGGGGGTGGCTGTAGATTATGATGAGACGCGAGACCGTGAGTGCGTCCCGGCCGCCAAAGAACGATTCGACCAGCAGGTCGAGCTTGGACATGACGCCGGCCGCCAGTTCGCAAACGTTGAGGACAAGAGCCATGTGTTCTTTCACCGCGGCCATCAACTCCGCCGGCAGGGACATGTCCCGGTAGGTGAGCGTGGCGAAGCCGCCCGCGCCCTTGATGTGCAGGATGTGCTGGCGCAGCTCGTAGGGGCGGCCGTTGACCGGCCGGAAGACATTGTCAACATGAGCGCCCTGGCTGACATTGTGGCCCCAGCTTCCGAGACAGAACTCCCGGGCGTCCTTGGCAAGGGAATAGAGATCGAAATCAATGCCCGGGGTTTCGCCCGCCTTGCCGAACTGCTGGCCCTTGAAGGCGAACTTGTTCAAACCTGCGGGCATTGAGTAGGCCTTGCCTCCGGCCGGCGGCTTCTGCTTGTTCTTGTCGTTGACGTCCCAGAATGCCTCGCCGGGCGTGACCGATCCGGCGCAGGTCTCCACCGGGCTCTCGGCCACCAGGTGCATGTTGTAGATCATCGGCTCCGCCGCCCGGCCGCCGTCCAGTGTATCGCGGATGAGCACCAGCGGGCACGCCGGGTCCGGGTGGACCGAGGCCACCTGACGCGTCCACTTCAGGTCGCCTTCCTTGGTGCCTGAGGACATCTTTGCCCACGCGCTCTCGCGGAAAGAGGCGAAGGTGTCCTGCCGCTGCGTTTTCCAGTCCCAAGGCTCAGCCGGTTCGTAAACGCTCGGCAGGTCCGCGTTCCAGGCGATGGACAGCGCTTTCTCCGGCACCACCCCACAGCGGCTGTAGGGGGTCGGGTTGTGCGGGCTATACATGTTTTCCCACCCGAGCGACAGGGGCACGCCAAGCGCATAGATCATGAGCTCGCCGCTGCTGCTGCCCCGGTGGTCCGTGTAGAAGTCCCCCATGATGCAGTGGACGCTCGTTTCCTGCGGCGTGTTCCACTGGCTGCGCAGGACGGCGCCGTAGCCCGGGAGGACCGCGTTGCCCAGTTGCGGGTCGTCGACTGGCAGAGCTTCGTTGATGCGCAGATGCGAACTCGCATAGAAGCCGCTGTGGCGCCTGCCATTGGCCTGCCACATCCACTTCAGATGACTGGAGAGCGCCGGGTGGCTCGCGGCACAGGCCGTCGCCATCTCCCCGAGCAGCGTGGCCCCGTCGCAGGGCTGGCTGTCGCCGTCCACGATATTATTGCGGAGGCCGCCGAAGCGCACATCCGCGGGGCTCATGATGTTCAGATACCATTCCGCGAAGCGTGGGAACTTCGGATCGGTCTCCCAATCTTTGAACCCAAGCATGCGGCGCTGCATCACCACGTTGTGGATGGGGGTCAAGGTTTGAGCGTAGTGCGGGCAAGCCGAGGGCGAGCCGAAGTTGTTAACCTGCCCCAGGAACGGCACAGCCGAATCCACCCGCCCGGCTGGAGCCTTCAGACGCGGGGCCATGGCCGGATGCGAGGCGATGAACCAGGTGTAGGTGCCGCGCGCGCCCATCCATTGCCCGACCATGTTGGCGTTGCCCATGTTGACCCTGGCCAGAAACTCCTGACCGCTGTCGTCGCTTTGGAACGGATACTGGTCGTCGTCCCAGAGCCAGTTGGCGAAGAGCGCAATGCCGGCCTTCAGGCGCGTCTTTTCCCCCGCACTGAGAAAGCCGCTGGCCAGCACCTGGTCGTAGCGATCCACCTTGGCGGGCGGGATCAGCCAGGGTTGGCTGGAATACTTCATGGACATGTAGCCATGGCCGTTGGCCCAGTCGTCCACCAGGCCGCTCATGTCCTTGTGCAACTGCTCGGCCATGGCGTGCGCCTTGGCGCCCGTGGTGTCGCGCCACATGTCGAAGAGGTCGCGGTTGTAGGGGTCGCTGTTCCGGCAGGACTGGAAATAGGCTTCGTCCGTGCGGAGCTTCTGGATCATCGCCTCGATGGCCGGCCGCGGCATATACATCGCGCCGAAGGGTGGGTTCGGGTCGGGGTAATCGAGCTGCCAGCGGATCAGCTTGCGGAGGTTGATGCCGTTGCCGTGCAGGACCCACTGCTTCTTGATGCCCGGGATGTCGGTCAGCTTGTCCGGCGCATCAGCCCGTGTGCCGGCGAAGATGCCCCAGGCGAAACGCACCGTGCGCTTGGAGGTTTTGAGGAAGAGCGAGTTGTCCCCGCCGCGAAGGTTGGTATCGATCGTGATCCCGGCGTCCGGCCCCGGACGATTGTAAATGCCCGGACCGCTGCCGCCCGCGCCGATCAAGCGGGATGGGGCGCCGGCGAAGATGCCCATGAGGTTGCTGTCGGGCTTCCCGGCCCCGTCATACATGTGCCAGTAGTAGCCGGTGTTGCTGGCCCAGGGATCCCACAGCCGCATCCATCCGCGCGTGCCGTCCTCGGTGTTGTAGGCGACCTCGACGGGCTGGGCGTAATCCAGGTCAACGATGGCATCCATGGCGGGGCGCGAATGCACGACGGGATACTTCGAACCATCTTCGATGCGGCCATACTTGGGCTCGGAAGAGTTGCTGCCGCAGTAGCGCAAATGCGTGGGACGCACACCTCCATACAGGCTGAGGGAGAAGGTGGAATACAGGTCAGTATCGGTCTCGATCAGCACGGAGGGTTGGCCACGTTCCAGCGTGAAGGTGGTGGTGTAGTGCGCTGGGCCGGCCGGTCGGACTTTCAACGCGCCGCAGCTCAACTCCGGGCTGGTGATGGCGTATCTCACCTCGACCACGGCACGGATCGGGCCTTTCTCCTTCACGGTCACCGTCATGGCGTCCACGCTCGTGATGCCGCCTTCGTTGTTGCTGTTCTTGAACTGCAGGGGCGTTCCGGGCGAGGACCACGAGCCGTCACGGAAGCGCACGCCCTGGATCGGCGCCTTCGGCGTGGTGGTCAGCGGCGCATAGACCTTGGGCACCCGCACGCCGGTCAACCCGTTGACGATCTCAATGTGGTCCGGGTTGGACTCGTCCACCTTCACGCCGTCGAACAGCTTGGGGCCGCGGCCAGCGATTAGCTTGAAAGCCCGGGTGGCGTTGGCCGGCAGATCCATGCGGAAAGCGATGCTGCCTTGCGGACCGCCTTCAACGATCTGGAAGGGCACCTCTCGGCTGGCGTCGTCCAGGAGACGGCATTCACGTGGGTCCACCTTCTCGCGCAACTCGAAGACCACCACCTGTTCCGCGTGGCTCACGCCGAAGTGTTCCGTGAGCCCGAACTCCTGCTGGGGCTTTTGACTCACATCGGGCGCGGCCGCGGGTTCGGCGGCCATGGCCAGCCGCGCGAACAGCAGTGCGGTGAAGAGTGAGAGGATCGAAATGAGCGAGGTTCGTATCATGAGTTGTGGTCAGGATCTCTGTGTCCTCCGAATCTCTGCGCTAAAAAAAAACGCAAGACGCTCCGGAGTGCAGCACAGAGATTGGGAGGGCACAGAGACGATGGGTTGGTTCATTTCGTCTCCAGCACCAGGACCCAGCGTTTTCTGGGGGTCATTTGTGGTTGGTTTGAGTTGTTCCGATGGAAGACCTCACTTCGCTCCGATGCAGAACAGGTTCTTCTCTGTGCGGATAAAGATCTGCCCTTGGGAAATGGCCGGCGACGCCTGCAGCTTTTCGCCGAGCGGATTCTTCGCCAAGACCTTGAATTCCGGGCCGGCCTCGATCACGGTCGTTTCGCCGTTGTCGCCCACGAAATAGATGCGTCCGTCCGCCACGACCGGCGAAGCCGAGAAGTTCCCACCCACGCGCTCCTGCCAGACGATTTCGCCAGTTGCGCCTTTCATGCAGGTGGCAATGCCGCCATCGGTGATGGCGAAGAGATGGGGCTTCACGTAGAGCATCGATGGCACCTTGGGCATGCCCTTCTTCTGTTCCCAAACGAGATTCGACTCCTGAAGGTCACCCTGGCCGCCGAGCTTGAAGGCCTTGATCGATTCCTTGCCGCCCCAACCTCCCGACGTGAACACAAGGCCGTCACCGATCACGGTGGAAGGCACCTTGCCTTCCCCTGCCACCAGGCTGCTCCAGAGGCGTTGACCGGTCTTGAGATCAAAGCCCTGCACCACGTCCCCGGCCTCGGTCACCACCTGTGACTTGCCGTCGTGTTCCCAGATCACCGGCGTCCCGTGGGAAATGCGCGACAGGCCGCGCTTTCCCTTCCAGCGCTCCTTGCCGGTCCTCGCGTCAAGAGCCAGCACGTAGGCCTGGTCCCACGGCGTTTGCCAGCCGAGCTTCTTGTCCTCGCCATCGTTGCTGCCGTCGCGGGCCATGATGACCGCGCCCTCGTGCAGGAGCAGCGCGGTGCCGAGGCCGTGCTGTCCGTAGAACTTGTAATCGCGATTCGTCCAAACCACCTCGCCGGCGAAGTTGAGCGCGGCAAAACTGCCGTCGCCGAAGCACGTGTAAACCCGTTGGCCATCCGTAGCGGGCGTGGGCGTGGCGTAACTGTTGCGGCCCTCTTTTCGTCGAGGCACCTGTTGGAACACTTCCTTGTCCCAAAGAATCTTTCCCGACTTCCGATCGAGCGCGAGCACGCGACACGATGCGCCATCCTCGGTCGCTGTGGTGACGAAGACGCGGTCGCCCCAGACGATCGGTGAGGACCAGGATTCGCCTGGCAACTCGGTCTTCCATGCGATGTTCTCGGTCGCCGACCAGTTGAGCGGCGTGTTCTTGTCGGTGGAGATGCCCTGGCCGGTCGGCCCGCGGAATTGGGGCCAGTTCGCGGCTTCGAGCGTGGCCGCGACGGCGAGGCAGAAGCCCGCCAGGATGTTTTTCATGAGTTGGGAGTGGGGGGTTTTCATTTCATTTGATTCAGTTCGACGGCGGCGGCGGTGGCAACAGCAAAACGGCGACTGACGACAGCACCGTCATGATTGCAGCGCGAACCCGACATTCGAGGACCTGGGACATGTTGCGAGATTAGGGCAGCGCGCCCGGCGCTTCTTGGACGTACTCGCCAATTCCTAGAACGAAACAATCACCCCCCGGTGTCCTCCCATTCTCCGCGCCGTTCCGGCAGCGGTGGACGGTTGGTTTCATGGTTGGGTCCTCCGTGGGCAAAAGACTCAAGGGTTCCGGTCGCTCGACTGAAACACGACCACGCGCGGTTCGCCGGAGGAGCCGCTGTTGAACTGGGTGGGCGCACTGTCCGGCAGACGTCCCTTGCCCACTTCCGCCCCGGTCCGGGGATCGTAAACGCGATACGCGCGGGGCACGTCGAGCGAGGTGATTCCAGTGCCGCCGCCCTCGGGCAGGTAGAGCACGAAGAGTTTGCCCGGCACGGCCAGACCGCGCTTGCCGTAAGTGTAGGTCCAGTTCGGTTGCATCTCGGCAAAGGGCAGTCCGTCGAGGATCTTCGCGGCGATGCCCGGATAACGTGAGCCTTCGAAGTCGAGCGCCTCGCGCCAGCCGGCGTCGGGCGCCGTGCACCAATCCGCGTGGTCAGGTTCCTTGGCGTGCAGCCGCCATTGCCAGAGACTGCCGGCCCCATAGACCACTCCCATCGTCCCGCCGGCGGTGAGATTGCACCACGCCTCGTGACCCTGCCACCAACCCGCACCCCGGCCGGTCTTGCCGATGTTCTCGTAGGTCGGTTCGCCATTGGCCACCGCTTTGACGGGCGTGTTGCGCCACATGTCGGCCACACGTTCCGGCACATGCTCGCCGCCGTGACCGGTCTGGCACCATTGGAAGTCGAGCCAGGCCTTGTCCTGATGGGTGCGATACAGCGCGTGCGGCGAATAGTGAATGCCGGTGGGCTGCCGGTAGGCGTCCCATTCCTCGATGGTCTGCCCTGCGCGATCCAACTGAGCGACGATCGCCGGATCTGTCGCCGGGCCATCGCCGCCTACCAGCCAGATCGCGGGCCGGGCGCCGTAGCGGGCGACGAGATAACGGCAGTAGCGCGCGTAGTCCTCCGCGCTGACGACGTTGCCGGCCACGCGGCGACCCTTCCAGCCGTAGCCGTGAAAGACCGGTTGGTAAACTGGCGCGATGCCATGCGCCACGAGAATGCCGGTGAGTCGGTCGAACATCTGGAAATACTCGGGGCGCAACTGGCGCAAGGCACCCTTTGGCAAATCCTCGAACCCGACGTCGAAGCCCAGGTCCTCCATGCGCGAGCGTGGCCCTTTGCAGTCCATGTCCGGCTGCACGGTCATAAGCAGGGCGGCATTGAAGCCCTTGGCCTGGCGGTCGCGAGCGTAGATTTCCGCCTGTTCGACGGTCGCCCGCCACGGCAGGGCCCAGGGAGTGTCCGCGCACAACAACCGCGCCCGACCATCCGCATGAATCAGATTCCGGCCGCCCGGCGGGATGCTCCAGAAACCGTGCCGCGTGAAGATCGTCGCGGTCTCCGACGCCGCGGGTGCGGCGGCGAGTGTCCCGGACTTTCCGTTCAAGCCGCCATCGCCGTCGCGGTCGGAGGAGGTCCATCGCCAGGTGCCGGAGGATTTCGTCGAGGCGAAGCGAACGCGAAACGTTCGGCCACCGTCCCAGAACATCGGCCGGCGCAGCTTCGTGCCGTCGTCGTGGGTGAACTCCGCCCAAGCGTCGGTATCCGTGTAAGGATTGGCCGTATCGCGCGAAGCGGTGAAGGTGAGTTCGACCTCCTGCCATTGCGGGGCGGGAACAGCCGCATCCGCTGCACGCAGAGAACCCGGGGTTCCAAATACGACAGCCACTATCCCAAGAATGAACCAAAGCAGAAGCGGTGTCCGATGAATGTTCATGAGAGCGTGATGTATCTGAAAGGACTTCGGTAGGCTAGGATGGTTCTGTCCCACACTAGAACAAACTGGCAGGCTGGATGGCCTCTATCTAACACCCTGGCGAAAGCGAAGATCAGATTCAGCGGCTTCTGTGTCCGCATGATCGCTTTGCAAACACCCCAGCACGCAAGTGTGCCCGTGCCTTCGGTTGCGCGCTGTTTCCGAATTCGACAACTATTTGGCGTGCAATGGGAGAACATCGACCTTGCAACGCTCGTATCCGATCACGAACTGATCCGTCGCATCGGTGGCGGCGCGTATGGCGAAGTGTGGCTGGCGCGAACCGTCGTCGGCACATTGCGCGCGGCAAAGCTCGTCCGGCGCGACGCGCACGCGTCGGCGGATTCGTTCGAGCGCGAGTTCAAGGGACTGCAAGAATTCGAGCCGATCTCTCGCGCGCACGAGGGTCTGGTGGATATCCTCACGCTCGGACTGCTCCCGGATGGGGCGGGGTTTTATTACGTGATGGAACTCGCCGATGGAGTCGTAGCGGCGGGCGTCTCGCCTGCCGCAGAGGGCGGCATCTTGCCGCCCGGCCTGCGCGCAGATGGCCCAGCCAAATCGCTCCGCCTCACGCCAATTCCGCCGGGCGGGACGCCCGGCTCTACGGCAGGCGAGGACGCCCACCGCTACACGCCTCGCACGCTCCGCGCCGACCTGGAACTGCTGCACGCAGGTCGCTCGGTGAAATGCCGGCAGGCTTGGCAACGATCTCTGAGTTTCGGGAAGAGGTTCGCGTTGCCGATCGGTTCCTGCGCGATTCTGTTGACGGCTGTTTACCTCAGCCCTTGGAAATCAAGCGCACCCCATGTCAAGCCCTCGAAAGACAGCGCCGCCAAAGAAGCCTACGATGCTGGTTTGATTGCCATGCACACGGTGTCTCAGGAGAGTCCTGCCCAGGCTGCCAGGTATTTCGAACGCGCGGTCGAGCTCGATCCGCAGTTCGCCGCCGCGTATGCGCAGTTGTCGCTCACGTATGTTTTGATGGACTCTTCCGGTGGACAAATGCTGCCGAAGGCTCGCGACAGAGCAGCGCGGGCAGTTTTTCTCGATCCACAGTTGAGCGAGGCTCACTTCGCGCTCGCGACCGTAAAGTTGCTGTTTGAACTTGATTGGTCTGCGGCCGAAAAGGAGCGTCAACTCGCTTTGGAACTGAATCCTCGCTCCGAGGACACGATGGTGAGCTCGGCTTTGATCCTTGCCCAAATGGGACGTTGGGAGGAAGCCGTGACCATGATCGAAAAAGCGCTGCGCATCGAATCTCGTTCGGTCAGACGACTTCGGCACGCGGGCAATGTGTTCCTTTGGTCGCGCCAATACGATCGGGCGATTCGGAAGTTTGAGCCGTTGATCGCAGTGTCGTCGCCCACCATTCGCGGACGGCTCCAGCGCGTGAATCTCGCCAACGCCTATCGGGGAAAAGGCGACTATCTGAAATCGATTGAGCAAGAACGCGAGGGAGCATTGTTGCAAGGAGAAAACCCCGATCAAGTGAATGCCCGATGTGACGCGCTGAAGAATGCGTTTCAACAACGCGGCCCCAAGGGTTATTGGCAAGCAAGGCTCGAATTTGAAAATGCCAGCAGCGGCGCCAAGAGTTTTATGGCACTCGCGGTTGCTCACGCCGAGTTGGGCAATGTCGACGCAGCATTTGACTCACTTGAACGGGCATTCAGGGAGATTCCGACGGAGTTCGCGTTTTTCATTCACATCACTCCGAGTTTCGACCGGTTGCGCTCGGACAAACGCTGGACTGAGCTGACGAACAAACTGTGGTGCGCAAAGTAAACGGAGACTGCAACTGACATTTTCAAAGCGCACGAAATTCTAGTTCTTCGGCCAGTTTTCCGGACGCGGTTGGTTGTCGTTGTTCCAGCGTTTGGCGTAGGCGGCGTCGGGTTTGAAAACCAAGTAGCTGCCCGATGAGCCGTTGGAATTGGTCCAGTTACGGGTCGTTTTCGGCATCAAATCGGGATTGCTCGATTCCACATGGCCATCGCAGAAAAGTGCAATGTCTAGCGGATGGCCATAACGGCTACGGTATTGAGAGTTGCGAGGTTCGTACGATCTCGGCCAACTGAAGCGCGCGGATCGGGAACGACTAAGTCCCCGGATAAGCCGAGATTTTTGTGCTCAAGCCCGCTGAAGTCGGTTCCGAGTGAATTGTAGTTGTAGCTGAGGAACCAGGGGTCGCCCGATGGGCACCGGAACAGGTTCGTGTTGCCACCGCAAGAGGGGAGCAGAAGTTCATCCCACCCCGTGTAGGTGTATCCCGTGTTTATGGGGATCTCATAGCCGTGCGGATAGACGGCATGGTCATCCGCATAGAGGCGGAGTCCGATTCCGATCTGCCGCAAATTGCTCTTGCACCCGGCAGATTTGGCGGACCCCTTCGCCCGGTTCAACGCGGGGAGAAACAGCGCCGCCAGGATCGCGATGATCGCGATCACCACCAGCAGTTCGATCAAAGTGAAGGCGCGCGCAGCCGCCGGCGTGAGGAGGCTCACTTTTTTGGGATTTCTCCGAACCACATTTTCGCGCATTACGCCCATGAACCGGCTGTTGTGGTATGGAGTCCCGGCTTCAGCCGGTGCAAATGCCATCCGCGAATCCGGTTTCGCTACCAGCCAATGCTGCCGCCTGTAGGCGGGACTACATACCCGGAGGCTCATGCAAGCCTTCATCCGCTTCGCGCGCGCATTGGGACCATGAACTGACTGAGGCACGCGTTGGCGCGCCAGCGTCTTGGACTGCGGCAGTCCTCTGCCGCTTTGGATGGCTGCCTTCCCAAAAGCGCCAGAGGACTGGCGCAGTCCAAAACCTGGCATGGAAAGCACTCAGCTTGGAAACTTTGGGCCTCGTCACTTCGAGCGCTCCGGAGGTTTTTGAGTTTGGAGGCATGGTTCAGCGCAACACGGCGCGGTAAGATCGGCGGTCTGACGCCGGTGGTGGATTCGTGTCCGTGATCAGGGCGGTGCCATCGGTATTGGTGATGGTGAACGTGCCGAGTGGCGACCACGTGCTCAGATCGTCTGAGGTCTGAATGTCGTACTGCAGGCCGCGTCCGCCCTGAAGGCTGAATTACGGGACGCCGATCGACGAAGTGGCCACCAGTCGCGCTGGCTCGGTCACGATCAAATACTGTTTGCCGGCCACGTTTTGAAATTCCTGCGTCGTGCCCGAAGGCCACTCGATGCGAATCGTCTCAACATTCTTCGCATCACCCAGCCCAAAGTGAGCTTCCAGTGGAGAACTGCTCGAGCCGCTTCCGTGCGAAATCTCGCGCATTTGTCAGATAGAACTGCCACCGATGGTGGTCTTCACTCGCACTTTTGCGCCGATGGCGCTGCGATTGGAAACCGTACCGACGCAGCGGACCTTGATCCATGAATTGCTCTTTCCATCCTTCAAATAGAGAAAGTTGTTCTGGCTGAGCGCAGGGAATCCTCCGCCGTTCGCAACGATTAGGTCGAGGAAGCCGTCGTTGTTGTAATCTGCCCAGGCTGCCGCCCAGGAAATGCCGCCATCGGTGACAGGGCTGCCGGTTGTGATTTTCGTGAAGCTCGTCTGCGCCAGTGCGGGTACAAGCATTCCCATGAGCAGAGCTTGGACAACCATTCAAGGCCGGACAGCCGAGCGAGTTGTTTCGATTGAGATCATGTCGATTGAACGTGTTCTATCCTGAGAACGAGCCGGGCTGGGCGGACTTAACAAAGAAGTTTGGAGAGTCGAAGAGTTGACGGACAGCAGGTACGTGAGTGAATATACTCAGTCAACTGAGTAAACTGTATGATCCGCCAAACGCTCCACGCCGAGTTGCTCCGGCGGTTGAAGGAAAAGCGCCGCTTCATTCAGGTGCTGGCCGGCCCGCGGCAGACGGGCAAGACGACGCTTGCCCAGCAGGTCATGGCAGCCGCGAAACTCCCCGCGCATTACGCGTCGGCCGATGAACCGACGCTCCGCGACCGCATCTGGATCGAGCAGCAATGGGATATCGCCCGCCTCAAAGCGCGGGACATCAAGTCCTCCGCCTTGCTGGTGCTGGATGAAGTACAGAAGGTCTCCGGCTGGCCAGACATCGTGAAGCTGCTTTGGGATGCCGACACCCACGCACGTCTGCCACTCAAGGTTGTGCTGCTGGGTTCCGCGCCGCTGCTCATCCAGCGCGGGCTTACGGAAAGCCTGGCCGGGCGTTTCGAGATTATCCGCGTTCCCCATTGGTCGTTCACCGAGATGCGCGAGGCGTTCGGCTGGACGATGGAGCAATACATTTTCTACGGCGCTTATCCCGGCTCCGCGGAGCTCACCGACTCGCCGGATCGCTGGCGGCGTTACATCGTCGATTCACTCATCGAAACGACGATTTCACGCGACATTCTTCTGCTTACGCGTGTGGACAAGCCGGCGTTGCTTCGCCGCCTGTTCCATCTCGGTTGTGGCTATTCCGGTCAGATTCTGTCCTACCAAAGAATGCTCGGACAGCTCACGGATGCCGGGAATACGGTGACCCTTGCTCATTACCTCGAACTGCTCGAAGGCGCAGGAATGCTCGCCGGCTCGGAGAAATATTCCCGCGGCCTGGTCCGCCAACGCGGTTCAAGCCCCAAACTGCAAGTGCTCAACACGGCGCTCATGACGGCGCAGGATAGCCGCAGTCTCAAGGAAGCCCGGCAAGATGGCGACTACTGGGGGCGGCTGGTCGAATCCTGCGTGGGTGCTCATCTGTTTAACACGGGCGGCGGTGTCGGGATCGAACTCAATTACTGGCGGGAGCGCAATCACGAGGTGGACTTCATTCTGCGCCAAGGAAAGTCCACGGTGGCCATCGAAGTAAAAAGTGGCCGCCGCCGCGAGTCCCTACCAGGTATGGAAGCGTTTTCGCACCGATTCAAACCCAAGCGCATGCTGCTGGTCGGCGGACAGGGAGTTCCGTTGGAGGAGTTTCTCAGTCACCCGGCGAGCCATTGGGTTGGCTGAAACCAGATTCCTTGTTAAACTCCGCTCCGTTCACCCGTTTTCAGAGTGATGCTTATCGTGCAGACGGAAACCGAAAGTTCACTGGCGAACCGGCCGAGCCTGCTGGCGCGGCTGAGGGATTGGCGTCAGCAGACGGCCTGGCGCGAATTTGATCATGATTACCCGCCACTGCTCCGCAATGTCGCGCGCAAGGCAGGGCTTCCCGATGCCGAGGCGGACGAAGTAGCCCAAGAGTGCTTGATCGCGGTGGCGAAAAAGATCGGGGAATTCGAGCACGCGGGAAGGCGCGGCTCGTTTCGCGCCTGGCTCTACCAGCAAGCGCGCTGGCGCATCGCGGATCAGTTTCGCGCGCCCGCACCGGATAACCGCCCGGAACGCCGGTCTCCGAACCTGCGCGAGCGTGATGAGGCCATGTCGGGACACGCCGACTCGGCGATCGGCGCTCCGACGGAGGAGCACACGGATGCGGACCAGGGCGCTTCAGAGGCGCGAATGACAGATGTTTCCGAAGTCGATCCCGACTTCGAGCGGCTCTGGGACGCGGAATGGGCCGATCACGTGCGGCGGGAGGCGTTGGAGCGCGCCATCGCCCTCGAACCGGAGGCGGCCGGCTGGCGCAGCCGCTACGCGGACTTGTTCCGCTACCAAGGCAGACTCACGGAGGAGCGCACCGAACAGGAACTGGCCATGCAACGCGCGCCGAACAACCCGTATTTCAACGACGACTACTCCGAAATATTCGCTTCGAGCGGCGCTATCCCGAGGCCCAGGCCCAGGCCCAGAAGCTCTGGTCGCTGAACACCAACTGGGTGTACTCCTCGATCAAGTAGAAGCGTTGAGGAATCTGGGCTACGTCAACGCCACGCATCTCGCGATGATCTGTGCGGGGCTCGGCGACCGCGAGCGGGCGATTCAGCACCTGCAAACCGCACTGAAGGATCGCAGTCGCGAATTGATGCGGCTGAAGGTGGAGCCGATCTGGGATCCGCTGCGCGACGATCCGCGATTCGTGGAGATGCTGACGAAGGTTGGGCTGGCGGAGTGAGACTGACCTGGCACGACGCATTGGAAGGCGCGGCTGTTGATGAGCGTTCAAGACCTGGCGGAGTTCGCGGCGGCCTCGTGATTCGCGAAGCGTCTTGGAGTGCGGTAGTCCTCTACCGCTCTTGCTCCGACACGGAGAGCGCACTCTGACAGAGCAGGACGCCCCTTCCTTCCCACGTCCTCACCCGAAAGCGCCAGAGGACTGGCGCAGTCCAAGACCTGGCGGACTTCGCGACCGGCCTGGTCATTCGCGAAGCGCCTTGGAGTGCGGTAGTCCCCTACCGCTTCTCCCTGTCTTGCGAGGCGATACAGGTTTTGACCGCTCATTACGATCACCTGGCCATTGGCCTGGATATCGGAAGAACTCCAGTAGCGTGGATTGAAGCTTGGTCCGAGATCAAAGCTTTCGTCCACCCGTCCGTCTGGCAGCAGCCGTGCCGCGTTGTAGCGCGGCACACCATTGATCGCGTGAAAGTCTCCCAACACGATGACCCTCCCGTCCGGCAACGAGATCGGCCCATGTATCCCGCCACCAGGAGTCGTGATTCGAAGGCCGGAACGCCGGGTCCAAGACCCAAGCTGGTTGAGCGGAGGCTGGTGACGCGAGCCATAAGGCGGCCACGAATGCGGCGAGTGTTTTCACCGAGTGGTTCATCCGAAAATGCGTTTGGGATTTACAGAAGTTTACGAAGCGAACGAAGAAGCGGGGACTTTCGCCGCTCTTCTCCGTCAAGCCGCGCTCGCCACCAGGGCGATCGATCCGGTCACTGCAAACGCTTTGCATACTCTGCCTCCGTTTCCTTTGCTGCCTTCTGTTCAGGGCAACTCCTGTTTTTAGGTTCATGGTTGGTTTTTCAACACGGTGCTCCGAATGCCCAGCCAGTATGCATCCTGGTTGCCGGGCGATGGCGTGGCGTTGTCGAAATTCCGGGCGATTTCGACGCCCGGCTTGACCGGCGGCTTCGTCCGCGTGTCCCGCCAGGGGTGAATCTCCGAGTGGCCGTCGGCGAAATTCAATCCGCACGCGCCGTTGTGGTAGCTGCCCGGCACGTCGCTCCACGCATACTTGGCTGTGTCCTGCGTGAAGACGCCTTTGACCGGCGGGACGAAGAAGCCGTTGTTGATCGAGTCCAGCCGCTCGTCCAGCAACACCCACATCTGCGTCGGCGCGGGGATGTCGGTCGCCTTGCGAAATACCACCCACGGTTCGTTCGGATACTGAAGCGTGCTGCCGTCCATGAAGGCGTTCATGCTGGCGCTGCGAACGCGTTTCCGCAGGAGACCGCGCGAGTTGCCACCACGCGTGGTGGATGGATCGGACGGACATCGCCAGACGTCGAGGTTCGCCAGATGCGGGCCGAGCGAACTCTCGGTCAGGAACACCGTGTTGGTGTTGTCCGGATGATCGCTGGCAAACCGCAGCCAACCGCGCACCCACTCGGTGGTGCGGCTGCAGGAATCATTGGCCGCGTTGGGCGGGATGCGGTCCTGGTTGTCGCCGACATACAGCACCCAGGCCAGCCCCATCTGGCGAAGGTTGTTCAAGCAGGAGATGCCCTGTGCCTTTGCTTTCGCCTTCCCCAGCGCGGGCAACAACATCCCGGCCAGAATCGCGATGATCGCGATGACGACGAGGAGTTCGATGAGGGTGAATCCATTGCGGAAGACGGAGCGCGGAGTGCGGAATGCCCCGCGTTCGGAATTCGGAGTTCTTTCGGCCTTGTATTGGCATTTCGGAATCGAGCGTGTTCACAAGCTGACCACGCAACGAACCGGGCGGACTTAACAAGAATTTTGCGAAAACGCGGAAGATTTCTGATAAGCCATAAGCCACATAAGCCAGATAAACCAAAGCACTTTGTGGACATCGCGTAGCGTAAAAGCTACACACAATTAGGCAGGGCACGCCCAAAGAAGTCGTCGCTTTTCGCACTCGCGAAGGTTGTGTGCCTTTCAATGAGTAGTTGCACGACTTGCGGGATCAGAACGCGGTGGCCGGCATTCTTGCCCGCTTGGGGCGGATGCGACGGGGCAATTTGGGTGACTGCAAGCCGGTGGGCGAGGGCGTGTCCGAACTGCGCGTGGATTATGGCCCAGGCTACCGAGTTTATTTCGGCCAGCGCGGGCTGACCGTGGCCGTTCTGCTCTGCGGCGGCGACAAGCGGACTCAGGACCGGGATATTGGGCTGGCGAAACAATACTGGCATGACTATCGACAACGTGAGACAGGTGAGACATGAAAAATGCAGTGAAATCAGTGAAATTTGAAACCATACTCAAAGATCATCTCAGCGACTCCGAACAGGCGGCGAAGTATTTGACGGCCTGTTACGCCGAAGGGCCGGAGATTTTTCTTCAAGGACTTTGCGACGTGGTCGAAGCGCAGGGCGGCATGGCCCGAACGGCCCGCCGCGCCAAGCTCAACCGGGAGAGTCTGTATCGCCAGCTTTCCCGGCGCGGCAACCCAAGCCTCAGCAGCTTGAACGCGGTGCTCAACGCGCTGGGTCTGAAGCTGTGCGTCGCCTCCGGCTGAGGCTCGAACGGGCACGAAGCGGAAGGTGGAATGAGACCATCACTCTTCCGGCACTTTGGAGGGATCACCGAGTTCCGGCGGCCAGACGGCGAGATCGTCGGAGGTGAAGAAATTTTCGTGATACCAGCGGAGTTCCTTTTCGCGCTCTTCGCGCGGCAGGCGGGACCAGGCGGCGGCCTCTTCGCCCATCGTGCGCTCAAGAACTTCGTAGTATTCCTCCGGCATCGGCGTGTCCGGTTCGGCTGGCACCACTCGGAACTTCATGGCAGTAGTTCTGCCACGGGAGGGAGCACGGCGGCAATGTCTTTTTCGGAGAACCGATCTCCGCTGCGCAACTCTTGCACGGCAGCCCCGACGAGTTCTTCCCTGGAAATCTCAGCCAGCGGGTTGGCCGGCAGCGCGTGGCGATGCGCGGCTTGAGCCAGACGCTGGTGTTGCCGCTCGAAGGGTTCTTCGGTCGGCCATCGCCAATTCTCTTCGCGCCGCCAGGCTCGATAAAAATGCCGCCAGGAGCGCGTGAAGCGACTGTGCCGCTTTTCGTTGACCCTTTCCCAAACCATCCGCTCCAGTGCGACCATCAAACGCAGTTCCGCATCTGAAACAGGCGGCTCTTGCGCCAACAGTCTGAGCAATGGCCGGCGAACTGCCATGCGTTCGCGGGCCGGAGGCGCTGCTTGATTCCAAGCGGCACGCAATTCGGCCAGATCCGTAATGTGGAGCAAACCCGTTTCGATTCGCTTTCCCCAAAGCCAGCGACCAAGGCCATCGACAATGGGCCAGTCTTTGTCGCGATCAGTCTTCTTCATCTGCGCCACGACGTGCCGTGAGACCCAGCCATCGGGATCGACGCTCATTTCCTCCGGCTTCACCCGCGGCGGTTTGCTAAAGATATCAACCTTGTGCTCGACCGAGCCGGCGGTGTCCCAGATCGAGAGATGGCTCGTCCAGCCGTGTTGCATCCATTCGGCGTCGAGGGGCGCGCCGCAAATCTGGCGGTACGACACGCGCCAGGGCGGGAGTTCGCCTTCCAGCCGCACGAACATCGCGCGCAATTTGTCGAGGTCTTCGTGCGGAATGATCCAATCCGAATCCTTCGTGGTCTGCTGCAAACCGTAATGGACGCAGGCCATGCCCGAGGTAATGGCGAATTCGATGCCCGCGCCGCGCAATTGGGCGGCGAAGATTTTCAGGAAGTCCAGAGGCGCGCTCACAGCGCGCACTCTGGCGGGGGCTGGTCGGATTGGAAAGCTTGGAGTTTCAGAGTTTGGGCGCTGCGGTTTTTTCCTGTTAAATTCACCCTCGTCAGCGCGTGGTCAGCTTGTGCAGACTGTTGCCGAACCACCGCCGATCATCATGTCGCCGCGCGCTGAAGATTCCCAGCCCACCCGCCACAGTCTTCTCCTGCGGCTCAAGCGCTGGGATGACGCCGAAGGCTGGCGCGAGTTTTTCGAGAGTTACTGGGAGTTGATCTCCAACCTCGCCCGCAAGGCGGGCCTGAATGATGCCGAAGCGCAGGAGGTGGTGCAGGAAACGGTGATTGGCGTGGCGCGGCGGATCGGGGATTTCGACGCTGATCCGCGGCGTGGGTCGTTCAAGTCGTGGCTGCTCGGGCGGGCGCGCTGGCGGATTGGCGATCAGTTTCGGGCGCGGAAGCGCCAGGCCATTGGGTTGGGCGAGTCGCCCGCGCCACCCTTCGATGAAGACACGGGCACGGCGCCATTGCATCGTGTCCCGGATCCCGCGGGAGATCGGCTGGAAGGGATTTGGAGCGCTGAATGGGAGCACCACGTCTTGCGCGCGGCGCTGGAGCGAGTCAAAGCGCAGGTCAGTGTGAAGCCGTTTCAAATGTTCGATCTCCACACCAGGCAGGGCTTGTCGGTGGCGGAAACGGCCCGCGCGGTGGGCACGACGATGGCGGCGGTCTATATGGCCAAGAGCCGCGTCGCCCGGCTGTTGCGGCGGGAAGTCGAGCGCGCCAAGGATGGCCTCGATCGAAGAGTTATGGTTTACGCTTTGAGAAGCCGCGCGGGCTGCTAAACTCCGCCGCAGGTGCTGAGCCGGATTCACGCAGTAGAAAACCTCTTTGTCTCACGCAACAGGCGCAAAATCTATGTGTCATTGCTGACGCGAAAGCGGGTCACTAAATAATGGTCGTGCTGGAGTTGCGTAATGTCCACCATCGCTCTTTCTTTTGCGCTCTTCATCCAGTTCAAGGAATCTGTGCGCGGGGCGTGACGACAGGAGCGGATGCAACGGGGCCCGCAAGCGAGCCCGTCGACGTGAGGTTGTTTTTCATTGCATGTTCAAGAAATTGAAATTTCGACTTTGAGATTTGGATTTTCAAGGTAAGCTCGCACCGTGAAATTGCTTGACCGGGATGCGCTAAAACAGGCCGTGACGGTGGCGCTGGCCCGCTCGCCCGTGACGGCGTTGCTTGGGCCCCGGCAGGCGGGCAAGACGACGCTCGCGCGTCAGATCGCCAAATCGTCCCGCGAGGCCCACTATTTTGACCTTGAAGACCCGGACGATCTCCGCGCCCTCGAACATGCCAAAGCGACGCTGGACGGACTGGCTGGCCTGGTGGTGGTCGATGAAGTGCAGCGTCGCCCGGAGTTGTTCCCCATCCTGCGAGTGCTGGCGGATCGTCCTGGCCGTCCGGCCCGGTTCCTTGTTTTAGGAAGCGCCTCCCCTGGCTTGCTCCAACAGTCCTCCGAAACCCTCGCGGGCCGGATCGAGTTCATCGAGTTGAGCGGCTTCGATCTGGCGGAGACCGGCCATCGTCACTGGCGCCGACTCTGGCTGCGGGGCGGTTTCCCGCGCGCTTTCCTCGCCGCCACGGATGCGGATGCGTTCTCCTGGCATCGTGGTTTCATCCGGACTTACCTCGAACGCGATCTGCCCCAGCTCGGCCTTGGCTTGCCAGCGCTCACGCTGGACCGGTTTTGGACCATGGTGGCGCATTATCACGGCCAGACGTGGAATTCATCCGAGATTGGCCGCTCGCTCGGCGTGAGCGATGTCACCACCCGGCGTTATCTCGACATCCTTTCCGGCGCTTTTCTGGTCCGCCAGCTTCCGCCGTGGTTCGAAAATCTTTCCAAACGCCAGGTGCGCGCGCCCAAGGTGCTCCTGCGCGATTCGGGCATCCTCCATCGACTACTGGACATTGTGACGTTGAAGGGATTGCTGTCGCATCCCAAGTGCGGCGCTTCGTGGGAGGGACTCGCCATCGAACACATCTTGCGGCACGCGCCAGATTGGCGCGGCTATTTCTGGGCGACGCACTCGGGGGCGGAACTGGATCTCCTGCTCGTCCGGGATCGCCAGCGGCACGGCTTCGAGATCAAGTGGGGCGACGCTCCGCAGGCCACCAAATCCATGGACATCGCCGTGGCGGACCTCGGCCTCGATTCGCTTGCGGTTGTGTATCCCGGCACGCGTCGGGCGAAGCTGCACAAGGACATCACGCTGCTTCCGTTTTGCGAAGTGACCGGTTATCTGACGGAAATCGGTATCGGGAACTGAGTGGGGTAATAGTTGGCTTTAAGAGCCACATTCAAACCATATAATACCAAAGTGGAATCGCTGTAACCGAGGATCCGCAAGTAATGGCGCTGCTGCCTATTGCCTCGCCGATGTCGCTTCACGCCCCGACCACGCCCGCCTGCTCGAACTCAACGCGATTCTGCTCAAAGCCTGCGCTACCGACTCGACACAGCGCTATCGGAAGGCCGAGACCATGGCGGACGATCTTCAACTCATGCAGCGCGGCGAATCCGTGAAATGGAAACATGCATTCGCCTCCGCCCGGAAGCTGGCGCAGAAACTGGCACTGGCAGTGATTCTCTTGGCACTGGTCGCATCAGCGGCGGTCTTGGCCACCCGTGGTCTGAATCGAAATCAACCCGTTTCCAGTCATCCTGAAGCATTGAAGCTCTACAAGCGCGCGGAGTGGAAGTGGAACCACATGACACGCGAAGGGGCACCAGAGGCCTTCAACTATTTGACCGAGGCGGTGCGGCTGGACACGAATTTTGTGGGCGCTTACTACAAAATGTTCGAGTGTTACTTTCGGCCGTTGGGAAACGAACTTCCTCCTCACCAGAATTCGATGGCGAACATGCGGTGGGTGGCCGACCAGATCCGGAGCGTCCGTCCACGGTCGGCGGAATTTCATAAGGTCAACTCGCTGGTTTTGAACGGCTGCAATTTTTCCGCTGTGACCATGGAAACAAAAAAACAGCTTGCAATTGCCTTGTAGAGGGTGTTGCGAAAGTTTCAGCAAGGGTTACAGAACAAGAGTGATACGACGGAAAATGTGGGGAAGTGGCGTCCTCGCTGACAAGGTAGGTTCAGAAGGATAGTCTGTCGTGCGTGAATTCCCATCTTCCGGCGACCGGCACGGCCGAACTGCTCGAACTGCTGGCTCCGTTCGTTCCCGATGAGTTCATCAACCACTGCTGGCCCAACCATTGCACCGGCGGCAGACGCCGGACCTATACGGCGGCCCAACTCTACCGGGTGCACCTGTTGAGTCTGCTCTCCCCGGTCCATTCGTTGAACCTGCTGGTAAAGATGCTCCCAGAGCAGCGGGCTTGGCGAAAGTTCGCCGGTCTGCGCCGCCAAACCGAAGTGCCTGGCGTGCGCGTGTTGCACGAGTTCCGAGAGCGTGTGGGAGTGGCGGGACTGCGGCGGATCAATCTACATTTGGTCCAACCGCTGATCGATCCTTATGTGTGGAGGCAACGTTCGGTCGGGTTGATTGACGCTGCCGATTTGCCGGCGGCTTGTCTGGGCTTCAAAAAAAAGCACCGGGCAATACTCCGCAGCTCGGGCGGCTCTGGGCGGTCGCACGCTCAAGACGGGACAAAGCCGATGGTTCGTGGGGTACAAGAAACACACCCTGCGTTTGTGGTTACACGATTACCTCGTCGGAGTTCTGGTGGTCCCCTTGGTCAGTTGGGTGACGCCGGCCAATGTGTCGGAAGGCGGTTTGTTGGTGCCCAGCTTGCACTATTGCCATCGGGCATGGGATTGGTGTCCGCCGTTGGTCGTCCCGGACATGGGTTATTTGGCGGCGGAAGCCAAACGTCGATGCCGCGAACGTTGGCACGTGGCGGTCCTGACTAAATGGCGGAGCGACATGAAATTGGTGCCACCCTACGTCACTTGGAATCAAGCCGCCTGCTCGCAA
>Ga0194120_10004140_pt1 | contig 22749 bp, 11 predicted proteins | sample TA2MahCa65mmetaG_FD_148642 | JGI IMG/M metagenome (GOLD analysis project Ga0194120, IMG submission 148642) | Freshwater microbial communities from Lake Tanganyika, Tanzania - TA2015019 Mahale Deep Cast 65m | ecosystem: Environmental > Aquatic > Freshwater > Lake | place: Tanzania: Lake... | reverse complement strand
TAACAATTTTGTTAATGACATCAACCGCATTCACACAACTCGACCGTACTATTCAACCGAAACCGGGACAACTTTCTGCGATTTCGCTTCCAACAATTCAACGCGCGGAACTTCCGAACGGATTGAAATTGATGCTTGTCGAACATCATAAACTTCCCGTTGTTACGATGCAACTCGTATTTCAAACCGGCGCTGATGCCGATGCAAATGGAAAATCCGGTGTTGCGCGATTCACGGCTTCGATGATTGATGAAGGAACGAAAACAAAATCGTCGCTCGAAATTGCCGACGCATTCGATTTTCTCGGAGCGCAATTTGCTGCAAGCGCAAATTATGATGGCTCGTTTCTTTCGCTCACAACATTGAAAGAACATCTCGATGCATCGTTTGCAAGTTTTGCTGACGTTCTTCTCAATCCGACGTTTCCAGAAAAAGAATTTTCTCGCTTGCAAAATGATTTACTCACGGGTTTATCCCAACAAAAAGATCAAGCAACAGCAGTCGCTTCGAAAGTATTTGCGAAACGTTTGTATGAAAATCATCCGTATGGAAATCAAGTGAGCGGAGATTCGGCAAGCGTAACAAATCTTTCGGTGAGCGATGTAAAAAGTTTTTACGAAACATATTACGCGCCAAATAATGCGACACTTATTTTCGTCGGCGATATTACGAAAGACGAAGCAATAACGCTTGCAAAAAAATATCTGAGCGATTGGAAAATGAAAACGCTTCCGAGTTCAACGATTTCCAAAGCCGAAAATCCGAGCGACGTAAAAATTTATCTCGTTCACAAACCCGATGCGCCGCAAACGGAAATTCGCGTGGGGCAACTTGGAACAAATCGCGCGACGGAAGATTATTACACGCTCACTGTGTTGCAGCATATTCTCGGAAGTTCCAGCGGAAGATTGTTTTTGAATTTGCGCGAAGCGAAAGGTTACACGTACGGCGCGTATGCCAATTTCGGTTTCAGAAAATCTGCCGGACCGTTTGTTGCGAGCGCGGGAGTGAAAACCGAAGTTACCGATAGTTCGATAATAGAATTTCTATACGAAATAAATCGAATGCGCGAAGAAGTTGTTGCCGATTCAGAATTTCAAATGTATAAAACCGCAGTGGTGCAACGGTTGCCGCGCACGTTCGAAACGCTGGGACAAATCGCAAGCCAATTAACTGAAATTGCGTTGTATCGTTTGCCCGATTCATATTTCAATTCGCTTTCGGATAACCTTTTCAACGTGACGAAAGAAAACGTTCACAATGCAGCGCAAAAATATTTTCAAACGGAAAAACTTTGTATCGTCGTTGTTGGCGATAAAGAAAAAATTCTTTCGCCGCTCGAAAAACTTGCGATTGGAAAAATTGTTGAATGTGATACAGATGGAAACGTTTTAAGTAAGTAGTTAGTAGATAGAAGTCAGAATTTTTAATAACCACAATGAAACACACAATCATATTTTTCACAGTACTGTTTTTTACAACGTCAATTCTTTTTTCCGAAGAAAATAAACCGCGAACTTCAATACGTGGAAAAATTGAAGAAGCGTACAAAAGTGGAAAACTTTCACACGATGAGTATCTCCTTAATTTGTTGTACAACATTGTTGACCGCACACAACTTGATAAACTATTTTACGAAGCAATTCCCGGAGTTGAAAAATGCGGAACGCCAACTTTGATGAAGTTACAGAAAGAAATGAAGTCGTCATCTTTTTTTACCCAAAACGAAATTGAGACGTTTCTTGCACGACCTCAGAAACAAAAGTTTTACAACACGCCCGAAGGAAAATTTCGCATTCATTTTGATACAACGGGAACGCACGCAGTGTATCAGCCAACAGTTGACATCAATCCTCAAAACGGAATTCCCGATTATGTAGACCGAACGGCAGAAATTTTTGACAGAGTTTGGAAATTTGAATTAGATACTCTCGGTTACGACTCTCCTGCACCCGATGGAACGGCGGGAGGCGGAAATAATTTGTATGATATATATATGCACAGAAACTCCGGCGCATACGGAGTAACGTTTACCGAAACATTTTTCCCGAATTATCTTGGGCGCGGAGGTTGGTCAAGTTATATTCACGTTGACCCGAATTTTGACGGCTTCGGATATCCCGATAGAACATTGCCGATGAAAGTAACAGCCGCGCACGAGTTTTTTCACGCGGTTCAGTTTGTCTATGGTTACGAAATCGGTTCGTGGCTGCTGGAAATATCGTCAACGTGGATTGAAGATATTGCGTACGATGCTATCAACGATTATTATTTGTATCTCAATACCCCCGCTGGTGTTTTTCGTGCGCCGCATTTAACGTTAGAAACGGCGAACGGTGAACACGAATATTCTGCCGCCGTATTCGGGCATTGTGTTTCCGAAAATTTCGGCGTGCCTGCTATAAAAAAAATCTGGGAAGAAACCATCGGTCAAACTTCAGGACTTAATGCCATTGACAGCGCAATGCGTTCTTACGGAAGTTCACTCCAGGAAATTTTCGGAACGTATGTTGTGTGGAATTATTTAACCGGAGGAAGAGCAAACACTTCTCATTCGCATTACAGCGAAGGTAGTTTGTATCCGCAAACAAGAATTCACCGCATACTCAACTCTACAACATTCGATTCAACCAACGAAGCGTTGAACGACATCGAACATTACGGAACATATTATATTTCTATTGTCGGAGATCATTCGTCGGGAACGTTTGGGCTTGCATTCAGCGACCCGTTAGGGAATCCGTATTTGGGAACCGTTATCCTCGACAGCGCCAACAGATTTACTTCCTTGACGTTCGATTTATCCATAGGAGAAGGGAGCGTTTCTATTCCTCATTGGGAAAACATTTCCAATGCAATATTTATTCCTGCGAGCGTTGCACCGTTTGGCGGAGGATTTCTCTTCGGTTATAGCGGTTCGTTCGTTCCTTCGGGCGTTGATGAAGTTACACTTGACAAGAATAAATTTTCCCTTGCGCAAAATTTTCCCAATCCATTTAACCCGAAAACCGTTATTCGTTATTCGTTATTCGTGAATAGTGTTGTGTCCTTGAAAATCTTTGATATTCTTGGAAGAGAAATAGCGGAATTGATTCACAGCGAAGTACAAGGTGCAGGAGAACACGAAATACAATTTGATGCAACGCACCTACAAAGCGGTATATATTTTTATCGCTTAAATGTATCGCAACAAGGCTCACTTGCCGAGGCGAGCAAGTTGAGTTACAGCGAAACAAAAAAATTCACCGTTATGAAATAAGGACACAGGAAAGTTTTTTCCGTCAATTCTTGAATAAACACGAGAGCGGCACAACCAATATTTTTACAACAATACTCTTGAAGAAGTTTTTTTCTTACAAAACAACGAGTCTTCTCGTTTTCGTCTTATTAGGAGGTTTCATCATTGCTTTTTCGGATAAACTGCAACAATGGAATCCCCTACATCTCCATATGCCGGGAACGCAAATCGGCGACGTTGCCCCGTTCGATAGCGTGCAAGCATGTCAATCGTGTCATCCAAAAATTTACAACGAATGGCGCGGAAGTATGCACGGAATGCTCACACGCGACCCGTTGTATTGGTCTGCGCTCGCAATTTCTTCCAAGTTCGATATTCTTCGCAGCGATTGGTGCGCGCGATGTCACGGTCCTGTAAGTTGGTTGGAAGGTCGCGCACAACCTAATGGCGAAGAATACCGACGGAAAGATTTTTTTGAAACCAATTGCGATTTTTGTCATCGAATGGTTGACGCGATGCATCCCGATTCCTCTGCGTTGTACGATATGCAAATGGGACCTCCGCGTGGATATGGCAATGCGCAATACATTATTCAATCGTTACCCGATAGGAAGCGCGGTTCACGTTCCAATAAGAATTCTCCGCATAAAACATTTCGCGATACGTTTCTGAAACAAAGTGCGTTCTGCGGTGTTTGCCACGACCAAAGTAATCCGTATGCTGCCGACCCGACGGCGCATAATGTTTTTCAAGCGTCCCATACCTACGGACCGGCGCAGCGAACATATAGCGAATGGTTGTTGAGTTGGTTTGCACAACAAGGTGAAGCGGGAACGTGTCAAACGTGTCATATGCCGAAAGTGATGAGCGAAAATTCACTCAATGGTAGAATGTATTTCGATGTTGCTCAACATTATTTTACCGGCGCAAATACATTTCTTCCGAAAATTATTCCTTACTTTCTCGATGTGTTTCCCGATGTTGATACCGTTGCATTGAAGAAAGGCGTTGAACGAAGCAGGAAACTGCTGCGAGAATCATCCGTGTTTGAAATTTCTGCTGGAAGAGTAAATGATTCTGTTCGCGTATTAGTGCGAATTACCAATACCACTGGACACAAACTGCCTACGGGAGTTTCTGCGCGTAAAATGTGGATTGCAGTTTATGGTTTCAGTGAATACGGCGATACGATATTTCGTTCCGGATTTTTCAATAAAGCAAGCGGCGAACTCCTCGAAGATGCGCAACTGAAATTGTATCAGGTGAAATTGGGAATATCGCAAACTGCATCTGCATTATTCAGTATTCCCGCTGGTCCTTCGGGATTTGCGGCATTGAACGATTCGGTATATTTTGACAACAGAATTCCTCCGCGCGGGTTTTCGTATTCTGCATTTCGGGAACGAATGGCAGAACCTGTTGGCTATCATTACGACGACGGTGCATATTGGGATGTTACGTCATACGCGATGCCGAAAGAAGTGGTAAAAGTTTCTGCGCAATTACTGTATCAACCGATAACGAAATCTACGATTGAATTTCTGCGCGATGAAAATATCGGAAATGAATTTGATTTCAATAATTTAGGTCAACGCACGTACGATGCTTGGCTTGCAACGGGAAAAGGAGTTGTGGAAGTAATGAGCGAAGATTCAGCAACAGTTGAAACTACTGCGCCGATGCTGAAACCTGTTCAAGAGTTTTCTTTTCCTATTGAGTTTCTTCTTTCGCAAAATTATCCGAATCCGTTTAACTCCAACACGACAATAGATTTTTGGATTTCCACCGATGCCGATGTTTCGCTGGTATTATATGATATTCTCGGAAACAACCTTCGAACTCTTTTTCGCGAACGTAATCAAGGTTCGCACACTGTTTCGCTTGATGGGACGACGCTGGGCAGCGGAATATATTTTTATGCGCTGAGTGTGAATGGGAAAACAAATGTGAAAAAGTTGGTTTTAATAAAGTAGTATTCAGCAATACATTTTTATTTCATTCTTCATTATTTCTATGTTCAAATTTATACTTCAAAAAAAATATTTCCTCATCTTTTCTTTCATCGCTACACAATGCTTTTCGCAAACAAACGCTGTTTGGGTGCAAAAAATAAACGGCGGAGGATTAGGCGACCCGTTTGCATACAATCCGCAAAATCATAATACGGTTTATTGCGCTTCCGGCAACAACATTATTTACCGAAGTCTTGACCGCGGAAGAACGTGGCATTCTTACGATACGGTGAGCAACGGAAATCAGATAAAATTTATCGCCGTGCATCCCAGCGATACATTATCAATGGTTGTTGGACAAGAAGCAGGTCCTCCCGATAGAATAATGAAAACAACAAACGGGGGACAAACGTGGTTTCATACGTGGAGCGGAAATTTTTCCTACTACGGACGTCCTATTGCTTACGAACCGAATCATCGCGATTTGATGTACACCGAAGGCGGCGATACGTTGTACAAAAGCGTGGATTTCGGAAGCACGTGGCAATTCGTGCGAAGAACAAATGATGTTGGAGGAACCGGAGTTGGTTTTAACTCGTGGGATTGTGCCGTCATTCGTCCCGATAACGATAAAATTTTATACGTCGGCGATAACGGAAATGGTTTATGGAAATCTACGGATGGCGGAATGACGTGGACACAAAAACATCTTCACAGTGGCGAATATCCGATACTTGTAATTGACCACTTCGAACCGCGCATTGCGTATGCGGCTCGTTGGGGAGGTGTTCGTGGGTTTATGAAAACATCCGACGGCGGCGATACGTGGTATGATATTCCACAACTGAATAATCGCAACACGTGGGGACTATCCGTATCGCTCGAAAATCCCGGTTATGTGTATGTGGGAACGTACGGAGAGCCGTTGAATTCGACAGGTGGAGTTTATATTTCCCGCAATTACGGAGAAACATTTATCCGCACTTCCGATAGTTTGACAAGTGGAAGCAATTACGCAGTGTTAGCAATTGATTCGATGAATATTTATGCGCTGCAGGCAAATGGAATTTGGAAACTTCGCTTTCCCGGAACTATCAGTGGGATTGTCTTCAACGATGAAAATGGAAATGGCATTCGTGATTCGAGTGAAGGAACGTTAGAGGATTTCAAAATTCGATTGACGGGAGTTAAAAAAGATTCTCTGTTGTCAAATGAGAATGGCGAATATCGTTTTCAACTTGTGAAACCCGGAAATTATTCCGCAATAATTATTCCTCCTGCAAAATGGATTTCGACGTCTCCCGCGAACGGAACGCACACCGTAACGCTCATTGACGGCGAACATTTTACGGAAAAGAATTTTGGCGTTGTATGGAATGCGCCCATGTTTGCTGTGGATAAAGATACCATTGTGTTCACTTCTGTATTTATTGACTCGCTTGTGTCCGATAGTTTTTTTGTTCAAAATTTAGGAACGGTTCCGCTTGTTATTTCTTCAATTACAACAACGGATAGCGCATTTTCCGTTGTCCCGAACTTTGATACTCTTGCGGCACATTCACAAAAAAAATATTCTGTTTCGTTTTCATCTTCGAATGTTGGTGTACATTCAGCGCATATTATTTTTACGCATAATGCGGATACGTTGCAGGATAGCGTATTTGTTGTTGCAGAAGTTGTTACCGATGTGAAAGAAGAAAGAAATCTTCTTCCTTCCAATACCTTGTTGCTTCAAAACTATCCGAATCCGTTTAATCCAACGACCACTATCCGCTTTTCACTATCCACTACTGCGCTTGTTTCTTTGAAAGTGTACGATGCGTTAGGAAGAGAAGTAGCGGAGTTATTGAAGAACGAAGTAAAAAATAAAGGGATGCACAACATAGAATTTGACGCAACCAATGTACCGAGCGGAATGTATTTTTATCAACTTGTTTCCGAAAATGAAAAACAAACAAGAAAACTTTTATTGCTCAAGTAACAGAACACCAACGAGGCAAATATTTTTTTATGAATTTCAACTACGCGCTTGCAAACCCCGTTTCGGTACTCGCCGATAAACCGCGTGAACAATTTACGCGTGAAGATTTCATTCGTATCATCGAGTTGAAAAACATTGAACATATTACGTTTCATTACACTGCGCTCGACGGAAAACTGAAAGAATTGAAAATTCCCGTTTGCAATCGAATGCAGGCGGAACGCATTCTTGCCGAAGGTGAACGCGTTGACGGTTCGTCGCTGTTCAAAGGAATGGTAGATATTTCTCTTTCCGATTTGTATGTTGTTCCCGTGTACAAAACTGCATTCTTTAGTCCTTTCGATGATAGAAGTTTGGATTTTATCTGCAGATATTTTTTGCGCGACGGAACGTTTGCACCATTTGCGCTCGATACGATTTTGCGCCGCGCCGCCGATTTATTCAGAAAAAAAACATCGGCAGATTTGTATGCTCTCGGCGAACTGGAATTTTTTTTGTTGAGCGAAACAACAGCAAGAACATTCATTGGGCAAAAACAACGCGGCTATCACGGCTCTGCACCATTTATCAAAAGCGGAGAAATTGTGAACGAAATGGCGCGCTATATTACACAAATCACCGGCGCAGTAAAGTACACACACAGCGAAGTTGGTTACATCGAAAACATTAGCGGAGATGAAAACGAAATTGACGGAAAACGCGGCGAACAATTTGAAATCGAATTTCTGCCGATGCCGATTGAAGATGCCGCAGATAATGTTGTGCTTGCCCGGTGGCTTGTTCGAAATGTTGCGCATAAAAATAATTGTGTTGCTACGTTCACACCAAAACTGGAAGAAGGAATTGCGGGTAATGGTATGCATTTTCATATCGCGGTTATGCGTGATGGGAAAAATCGTATGCTCGATGACAATGGAACATTATCACTCGAAGCAAAAAAAGTTATCGGTGGACTATGTACGTACGCCGATTCGCTCACAGCATTTGGCAATACCGTTTCATCCGCATATCTGCGGTTGGTGCCAAATCAGGAAGCACCGACAAAAATTTGCTGGAGCGATTTAAATCGTAGTGCGATGATTCGTGTTCCGCTTGGATGGTCAAATGTCAGTAATCTTGCGATGAAATTAAATCCGCAGCAAACAACGGAATTTCACGATACGATTGGAAGACAAACGGTTGAATTGCGAAGTCCCGATGGAAGCGCAATTGTACATCTGCTTCTTGCTGGAATAACGCTCGCCGCAGAATGGGGTTTAACAAATGACGATGCGTTGAGAATTGCGAATGAAATGTATGTAACCGGGAATATTTTTCACGACAAGGAATTGCTGAATAAACTTTTTTCGCTTCCGAAAAGTTGTGTGGAGTCATCGCGCATTTTGCTTGCAAAAAGAAATTTGTACGAACGAGAAAATATTTTTCCGAGAAGCGTCACTGAGTATGTTGCAAAACTTCTTCAGGCGGAAAATGATGAAGAGATGAATAATTACCTTATAGATTTACCTGCCGACGATAGACTACACGAAACACGAAAAATTATGCATAAGGATTTGCATCGGCATTGAAAGCGCAGAGAGCAAATAGCAATTAGCATTTAGCGTACAGCAGAAATTTTTCTCAATAGAAAATCTAAAATTGTCATTCTAAAATCCCGAATATGTTTTCTTGTCCAATTCCTATCTCTGATTATCCTTCTGTTCTTCTATCACACGGAAGCGGAGGAAAACTTACCCAACAACTTATTCAGAAAATATTTTTTCCTCAATTTCAAAATGCATTTCTTGAGCCGCTTCACGATGGCGCAATCGTAGAAATAAACGGGATACGATTTGCATTCTCTACGGATTCCTACGTTGTCAATCCGATTTTTTTCCCGGGAGGAAATATCGGCGAACTTGCGGTGAACGGAACAGTGAATGATGTAGCAATGTGCGGAGCAAAACCGCTGTTTCTTTCCTGCGCTTTTATTATTGAAGAAGGATTTGCGATGGAAGAGTTGTGGCGCATTGTTCAATCAATGCAAGGAGCGGCGAAGAAAGCAAACGTGCAAATCATTACAGGCGATACAAAAGTTGTGGATAAAGGAAAAGGTGATAAAATTTTTATCAACACTTCGGGAATTGGAATCGTTGGAAAGGAAAGAAATATTTCGCCGAAAAATGTGAACGTTGGCGACAAAATAATTTTAAGCGGAACTATTGCGGAACACGGAATTGCAATAATGAGTATGCGCGAAGGATTGCAATTTGAAACAGAAATTCAAAGCGACACGGCGCCTTTGAATGATTTGGTTGAAACGATGTTTTCTGCAAGCAACAACATTCACGTTCTTCGCGACGCTACGAGAGGAGGCGTTGCAAGCGTATTGAATGAAATTGCAGAAAGCGCACACAAAGGAATTGGTATTACTGAAGATAAAATTCCTGTGAAAGAAGAAGTTACCGGCGCATGCGAAATTCTTGGTTTTGACCCGCTGTATATTGCAAACGAAGGAAAACTTCTTGCGTTTGTAGAAAAAAATGACGCAGAAAAAATATTGATCGCAATGCGACAACATCCGTTCGGAAAAAATGCAACGATTATCGGCGAAGTTGTTGATGAGCATAGCGGAGTTGTAGTAATGAAAAGCAAAATCGGCGGAACGCGTGTTGTTGATATGTTAAGCGGAGAACAGTTGCCGCGAATTTGCTGACGGAATGAAAATGGTTCATAAAAACCTTCAAGGGTTTACGGTAATGAAATTTGCTTTACAGAAATACTTTTGTTCACTTCAACAACAAAAAACCTTAAAGGTTTTGCATAACTCTGCAATTCTTTTTTTCCTCATCCCATTTTTTTATTCTCTTTCCGTTGCTCAATCTCCGTTTGAAAGTTCGTGGAAAAAAGACGGAATAATCGTTGCGGGAAGTATCGGAATTGCATTTCTTGTGGCTTCACTTGATGATTCATTGAAATCGTTATCGTTGAATGAAATTTCCAAACTCCAGAGAAACGAAATCAATGTTTTCGACCGATGGGCAACACAATTTGCCTCGGAAAAAATTTCTCTCGGAAGCGATTATCTGGTTGCTGCGTGCATTGCCGCTCCTGTTGGTTTCATTATTTCAGATAAAAATATGAGAGACGATTGGAAAACAATTTCAACAATGTATATTGAAACTGCTTTACTTGCAACGTTTCTTCCTTCGATTGCCAAAGGAACACTGAAGCGAAATCGTCCGTATGTGTATAATGAAAATGCGCCGTTGTCATTGCGTCAAGATATTGAAGGCGACCGTTCATTTTTTTCGGGACATACGACTTGGGCGTTTGCTTCGATGACGTTTCTTGCGAGTGTGTATTCTGCGTATTATCCTCGTTCCCAATCCAGCAAAACGGTTTGGTCTGTATCAATGAGCGCGGCAAGTTCCGTAGGATTGATGCGCATTTTTTCCGGCGCGCATTTCCCGACGGATATCATTGTTGGTGCGATTGTCGGAAGCGCAATCGGGGTAGGGATTCCGTATCTTCATCGAATTGAGAACAACAACATTTCGGTTATTCCTTCGTATAAAAATTTTGTGAAAGGAATTACGGTGCGTTTCAGGATATAAAAACACGCAACTTTTTCAAATCGTACAACTTTTACTGTATCGAAATCTTCAGATCTAATCCTGCTTCGTTTGTTGTTGTTCCAGGAATGTTGGATCCGCCTTCGTCAGGTTTGATGCTGGTGTAGCGATAAAAAATTGCAAGAGAAACACGCGAACTCAAAATGTAGCGAATGCGCGGTTCCATTTGTGTACGTGTTGTTCCTCCTTGCGGAATTCCTTTTTGGTCTTGCGCAAGTGTGAGTACATCGTACGAGTTAGCGGAATTTTCAGAGAGGGTAAAATTAAAACTGAAATCAATATCGTTTTGCAGTGAAAATCCAAACAACGGAATTTCAAATCCGCGTTTTGTGTATCCGAGCGTTCCTGCAATTTCCCGCGTGAACGTTTCTTTCATATCTGCGCTTGACGCAACGAGGTCGTACGCCGTTTGTGTATTGTACCGCAGAGAAAAATTCAGATTCCCTTTCCACATTTCCACAAATGTCGCATTGATCCCTGCAAGCGGCTGAAATGCAAACATCACTTTTGCGTTTTCTGTGCGTTGTGTTTTTCTATCGGATAATACGGTGAACGTCCGCGTAAATGTAGATTGATACGTATGCTCGAAACTCAAAGAAGAAAAAATTCCGGTGAAGGTGGACATTTTTTCTAATCCTCCCCAACGGAACGAATAATTTGCACGCGGAACAAACTCACCTAAAATTTTACTCAGAATCGGAAAAGTTTCTAATCCTTCTTCAAACGCTTTAGCAACATCTTCATTGGAGAGAGAACCGCCGGAAGATTTTTTTAAAGCAATTGTGCCGACGTTTTTTAAATACGATTTCGTTGGCTTAAACAAAGGAATCGGCAACATCAAAAATGTTCTGTCAATACTTCCGCCGCCGCGAAACGAAGTTGAAGAAGCGACTTTGTTTCCGTCAAAATCCGTGTTGAATGCTTCATTTTCATTATTTGCCCATCCAACAGACCAGTTCAATTCAATGCGCGCACCTTCCCACAAATTGCGCGAAGTTTTCAACGTGAGTTTGTTCGTTTGCCCATAATCATCCACTAATTGCGGGCGAATGGTGTCGCCGAGAATTCTTCCGAGCGAATCTTTGATAATATTTCCCAACGTATCATATTTCGGTTGAAAAAATTTCCGTGCGCGAATATCTCCGGGAGAACGCGTTAATCCTAACTGATACAACGCTGATGGTCCGTTTTCTATGGTGCTTCCTGAAAAAAATTGTGAACCCCAAAAGTTATGAAGTCCCGTTGCGTTTTCACCGGCAATGCCGCTGTTTGCAGATTTATTGGTTTGAGAAAAATTGATTTGGATGTTATCATAATCTAACAACGGAACTTTCAGAAACATTCGCGCAAGTTCACCTAATTTTTCTCCGATGGGAACGCTTGGTGTTTTCTCATCGTACGTTGTATCGGGCGGTGTACTTTTTTGTGTCGAATCCGGAAGAAGTTCTTTTCGTTCACGCATTCCTCGTCCTCTTCCGCGTTCTACCAGTTCTTGTTTTGGCGCTTCTGTTCGGCCGGTTCCAACGGGAAACCACAAGTCTGCAAGTTGTTTCAACTTCACATTAAAACCCAAATCAATTTGATTGCTCCATCCTGCGCTTTGACCGATTTCCCCTTGAAATTTCGATGACCATCCGTAATCAACTTTGTATCCGCCGCCCAAATCGAGATACTTGGGAATATCAAATACATTAGGAATTGTTGGCTTCAATTGCAACGAAACATTTTGTCCGTATCGTGAATCTTCACCAAGGTCAACAATTTTTTTGGAAACAAATAACTTTCGAACGATTTTAGAAAACGAATAGAGTGTATGAGTAGAAGAATCTTCTTCGAGGTGCGTCGGAACACTTTCAGCAGAAAGAGAATAACTTCCGTTCACGTTCAGCAATCCGCCTTCGCTCACTTTCCATCCGAATCCGAACGAACGATTTGCAAGAAAATTTGATGTCAAATTTTTTTTTCTTCCTGCTCGCGCTATTTCTTCTTTTCTATCGCGCCGTGCATCAACATTCCATTGAATTTTTCCCGGCGTGTAAAAGAATTTATATTCTTTATAGTCTTTGAGAATAGGAATATTTGCAAAAACGGTTTTAAATGGCTGAATATAATAATCTGCAGGAAACGATAAATCGTACGAAATTCTTCCATTCCATCCCCATAATTCGCTGGAAAGAAATTGCGGGTTCGTATCGCGCTGAATATTGTAGTTAGCAGAAAACGAGAGCCGATTGATTGTTTGGTCAATAAACCATGCGTTTGAGGGAACAGCAAAATGAATAGTCGGCATTGCAAACACGTGTGCAACAGAGCGCGTTTGGGAGGAAAGTTCGAGAGAATCGGTGTTGTTGCCTTCTTGTTGTAGCCGATGAATAGTTTTTTCTACGATAATATCGGTGCCTTGAAAATATCGTGGTTGTCGTTTTCGTTGCGAGTACGTATAACTGAACGGCAATGTTGTTCCTTGCCAACTTTGCGGCAAGAATTTTTCAAAACCAATATCAAAACTAAATCCTAAATCCTTTGCAACTTCTCTGCTTCCGAAGCGTTGTTCGAGCGTATGAAAAAATGGGTCTGTTTCTGAATACGATACTCGCACATTTCCCAAGTCTGCGAGTTTAACGCTGGAGTTTATACGATATGCCCAACCGGGAGTGTTGTCAACATCAACAAGTCGCAATTCATTTACCCACACGACCCCGGAAATAACATTGTCCAAATCAAGGGGAAATCGTTGCGGTGATGGATTGTTTGGAGGGTTTGTAACTCCTATGCCTATATATGCAATGCGGGAAAGTGAAGGATTGCCGCGCACTCCATAATAGGCACGAGGAACACCATTGGAAACGCGACGATATTTTACATTCACTGTTGTCGCAGAATCTCTTCCTTGTTTTAAAGAAGTGAGCTCGGCAAAATCAATGGTTACAAAATTTTCTTTGGGCCATTGTTGTTCCGGGGTGATGGATGAACCCGCAGGACGTAGCGGTGCGCGGTATTCGTAATAATTATTCGCATCGTTTCCAAAACGAATATAGAAATCGGCATCGTAATTGAGCGAATCTATGAAGCGAAATCCATTTCTTGTAACAGCATTGTACTGTTCTCCATGGACGAACATTTTCATTTGTTTGTAATTCAGAACATCCAACGGTTTCATCGGAGAAGTAAAATAACGCACTGCTTGATATTTTGCGCTATCTTGCTGGTTACGCGCATCGGGCATATCCGTTACAATGAGAGCAAGCGCTTGTTCATTGAACTGAACATTTTGGTCGGGTTTCGTTTTGTCTTTTTCGCGAACTACGCCCGGCGGAATACTATATTCGGGATTGTCTTCTACATTGACAACGGATGTTTTTAATACACTGTCGTTACGCGTGTATTCTAACCATTGATTTCCAACAATACTGAAATCGGCAATACGAACAAGTACATCGGTGCTATGTTGAAAGCCCGATAGCCAAACGCGTATATATTCAACGTTTTCCAGCGTAGGAGTTCCGATACGACGCGTTGCTTCGGAAAGCGGGATACGAAATTGATACCATCCGTTATTTCCGCCTCCAACAATCAACGGGTTTTGTTCGGGAACAGAAGTGTTCAAGTCAATTTCGTACTCAAAATAATTATTGGATACGTCTAAATTATTGTTGCCGTTTAAATCTTCCGTGTCCGGAAATCTTCCCGCAATGCTTTCGTGATTGTTATCGGTTCCGTTGATGTTTGAATAATTATTAGAGGATGGACCGGCAAAATCATAATTGTCTCCACTTGCGTCGCCGATCAGCACCGTCGGGTCAACAGGTTGTTTCAGTTTTTTTCTTAATGTATCTGCATTTCGTTCTTGTTCATCTGTTAGCATATCAAGACCAACATCTTCACCTTCGTTCACATTGAGGATTCCGTTTGGAACCGAAAATGCTATGAGGTCTTCCGAATTCAATGTATAATTCGGTATGATGTCTTCGGAAATTTGTCCCAAATCAATCATCATTTTTCCGGTAGAAAGGTCGTCGTTGTTTCTTACTTGCATCCAAATTTCGATGTACGACATATTTTGATTCACAAGATTATTCGACGAAGAACTCATTGCGCGCATTATTCCTGCCCAATCTAATTCGCGTGCTGTTTCATCAGTCGTAGTCTTTGTATAATTATACATACCTCGTTCGCGCGGTTTCATTCGCAAATCTAAAACTGTTACGTTGTTTTCTCCCGCCGCAGTGCTGCGTTTGGGCCAAATACTATCGCTGATAACTGTTCCGGAGGGAGGAGTGTACCACATCAGTTTCGAACGGTATGTTGCCGTCGTTGTATCCGCATCGTATCCCCGTTTCGGTGGGCTTGCGAGTTTCCATTGCGAGAAACTTGTTCCGAGTGTTATGGAACGTTGCGCGCCTTCAAAATCGTCAATGTATGCAATGCTTTTATCGGTTTCGCCAACAATAGTGCTTTTTTTTGTGTTCGCATTCGGGTCCATATATGCGGCTTCGGCAGTAATAACAATTTCTGAAGGCTCTCGCGTTTGAAACAGCGGAAGCGCATTCAATGCATCCGTGAGCAACGGCATGGAAATTGATGATTTAAAATCGAAACCCATCATCAAATTATTTGTTGGCTCTTCTGTTAATCGCACTTTGTCGCTCAACGTTTGCTGATTCAGATTCATTAACGTTGCACCAAGTATCGTGTTGGGGAACGGTTCTGTTTCGAGCCGCGCGCCTAATAATGTTTTTGAAGCAAGTTGGAATAAATCATTTTGTTCGAACAAAATTTGCAAATCTGCTCCCGGAACAAGAGCAGATTCGTTTTTGATGATAACGTCTCCTAAAATATAATCCACTGTATAATCAACATTGGGGATTAACGGGCTTCCATTGTGTAAAACTTTCACGCTTCCTTCAACAACATTGAACCCAAGATTAAACCGCGAAGTAATATCCGCAGTGTATTTCCCGCGAATAATGTAGTTGTCCAATCCCGGAACACGCTTCGCTTCTTCCAACGTGCTATCATAAATCTGATGAAACGTATACTGAAGAATTGCTGTATCGGTTGAGTTGAAATAATTGATGATAGTGGAATCAAAAGGACGAAGCGTCGGGAAAATAATTTCGCCGCGCGATTGGTCAATTGTTAAACCAGGAGCGAAATCAAATTCGCCGTCAGGAATTGTTGCTCCTTGTGCATTGCGTTTGTCAAGTCCCAATATGGTAACTAATTTTACTTCTTGTCCAAACGGATTAATGCTTTCTTTTTTTTCGTTTAGTTTTTCGTAGAAAATTTTTAGTTCAAATCCTTTGTCTTTTAAATTTTTTGCGCCTAAACTCAAAATATTTTTCAATTGCATTTTCCATGCTTGCGTGTACGAAGGGAGTAAGTTTTTCGGACGAACAAGTTTTAAAATCAACACACTTTCCGAGTTGTTATTATCGCTCGAAAATTCGCCGAACACTTCATCATCAGTTTCATTTCCTGTATTGCCTTCGATACGATATGCAATCGCAATTGCTTGGTCGTTGCTTGGCGCTCTGTTCAACGTAATGTAACCGGTTTCTCGATGGAATGTGTATTCTGATTTTTCTAATTTATAAAAACTTCCGACTACGGTATCTCCTCCGGAGCCGCCTTGAATTACTCGAATAGAATCATACACTGAAGGAATAGTATCTGATGACAAGTAGGATGGAAGGTTCAGCAGAGCAACAACTTTTCTGTCTCCGGGTTCTGGTCTGCTGTTGCTCCGAGTTATCCATACTTCTTCGTCTTTTATCTGCAAGCGCGCATCTACAATGGAAGGAATATTATTGTAATAATCCACGAACTTGCTTCTATACAGCGTATCAACAAAATAGTGGTTTGTGGAATAATCCCACGGCTTTACCTCGAACGGTGTTTCTTTTGAACCGCCTTTGACCGTTACATCTTTTATTTGTCCTTTCTTTTGTGATACAAGAGAATACAAGGTAACGGGACCTAATTGCATTTTTGCTTTTACTCCAAACAATGCGGCGCTGCTTCCAAAAAATCCCGGCGCTTGCATCGAAACGTTTCCTGCTTCGACACTTTGAATTATTTCATCATCGTACCCCGTGTATTTGAGTTTCAATTGATTTTCATATTCAAACGTGCGTTGCGTATTCCAATCGGAAAGAATATTGAGTTTATCGCCGATTGTTCCGTTCACGTTCACTTGCACTTCCTGATTGAAATTCGGGTCTGTTTGTAATTGGTCGCGCGCCGAAGTAGAAACCAAATCACTTTTTTGTGTTCGAAATCCTGCGTGAATATCCACTGAACCTGAAACGTGCAAATTGATTCTTGGAGGACCAAAAATACTAAACAACGGATTTGCGGGAATAGGAATATCAATGTTCGTAATCGTTCCAAACAACGAACCGAGTGCGTCTTTTCCTTCGTTTTTGAAACGGTATAAATACACGCTATCTTCCCAAAGTTTTCGTTGTTCATACGCGATTCGTTCTTTAATATATTCGTCCAAGGTCATCGTTTGCGGAATACGCATATCTTTACCGTACCAAAATTCGCGAACAAAGATAAATGTTCCCGAAGTATCCATTTCGACTTTTTTTTCGTACGCAGGATGATTGACGGCAAGAGAAAACGAATGTTGTTTTTTTGAAAACGCGTATGCAAACAATGGAACTCTCTGTTTCGAATTCCATTGTCGTATCCGTTCGGAAGAATCGCCTTCGATGATGTACGAAGTATCGCGCATTAATCCGAGTGCGATACTATCTATTCGCGCATCGCGTCGAAGTGTATCTCTTCTCGGCTCAACAGTTCCTTTTGATGGTTTGGACATTTTTTCGTCTTCCTTTTTTTCTTCCCCTTCTCCTTCTTCTTGTTCAATTTTTCCTTCTTTTTCTTCTTCTATTTTTTCTTTTTCGCTTACTTCATCTTTGGTAATGGGGGGAGATGTTTTTTTCTCTTCAACAGATGTGTCGGAAGAAATTTTTTCCGTTGTGTCTTGTTGCGCTTTTGTAATTTGTTTTGTACTATCTATAGAAAATGGAGAAGCCGCAACGCTCGTAGTTTCTTTTACCGAAGGAATCTGTTGTGATACAATTGCGCGAGAAGTTTCCGGTTTCGAAATGATATTCGTTGAATCCACGTGTTTGTTTTCCGAAAAGATTTCTTGAGCAACGGACACGGATTCAGGTTCCTGAGGTTTGAGAAGAGTATCTTTCGTTGATGGAATTTCGGGAGGAAAAATTTTCTTTTGGTGCGTAGTATCAACGGAAATAGCAGGAAGTGTTGGCTTGTCGCGAAAGGTACGAACCACCACCACAGCAGTAGCCACAACACCAGCAGTTACAATAATTGCCGTTGCTGTATATTGACGCAAGAATGAAATAAAACGCTGTACTATTGAGCGAAAACCCACGTACGTTAATTAAAGATTTTAACTAAATAAAAAATGAAAATAGTAGCGAAGAGGTATAATAATTAATTTCCTTTTTATTGTGGACAAAATTACAAAAAAAACAGCAATGAAATCAAATAACAGTCCGAGAGTTGGGACGATGAAAATTTAAGGAAAACAAATGAAAAATTTATTTTTTTGTTAAACAACAAACGCGCAACGTACGTTTCCTTTTTTTAAAAGAATTGTTGTTCAAAGAAAGTATTTTTTGTAGTTTTCAACCGAACTTATGAACAGAACGTACATTACAACGCCCGAGCAGTTGGAAGACGAGCGCGATTTCGATACAACACTTCGCCCTAATTCGCTCCACGAATTTTGGGGACAAGAAAAAATTGTGAACAATCTTCGCATTTTTATTTCTGCCGCGAAACAACGCAAAGAACCGCTGGACCACGTGTTACTCACGGGACCTCCCGGTTTAGGAAAAACAACTCTTGCGCATATTATCGCAAACGAAATGGGAAAAAAAATTCATATAACATCGGGACCTATCCTCGACAAACCGTATAATTTAGCGGGAATGTTATTGAAGTTGGAACAAGACGAAATACTTTTCATTGACGAAATTCATCGCCTCAATACTGTTGTTGAAGAATATTTATATTCTGCTATGGAAGATTTTCGTTTGGATATCATCAACGATTCGGGACCTAATGCGAGCAGTGTGCAACTGGAAATAAAAAAATTCACACTTGTTGGAGCGACAACTCGCGCGGGATTATTAAGCGCGCCGCTTCGTTCGCGTTTCGGAATTCCCAACCGGCTCGATTATTATACGCCGAATATCTTGTTAGAAATTCTCCGACGTTCTTCGAAAATACTTGGCGTTGAAGCGAAGGAACAAGGATTACAAGAAATTGCGCTTCGCTCGCGGGGAACGCCGCGAATCGCGAACCGTTTGCTCAAACGTTGCAGAGATTTTGCGCAAGCGGATCCTTCATTAAAAGAATTCAAACGTATCATCACGAAAGAAGTTGCCCAGAAAACGCTCAACGAACTTGAAGTAGATAGCAACGGATTAGATGAAATGGATAAAAGAATTCTTCTCACGATTATTGAAAAATTTAAAGGAGGTCCAGTAGGAGTTGGCACGATTGCCGCCGCCGTTGGTGAAGAAGCGGGAACGATTGAAGAAGTGTACGAACCGTATTTGATGCAGGAAGGATTTCTTCACCGTACTCCGCGCGGAAGAGAAGCGACAGAAATTGCCTACAAACATTTCGGAATGTTGAAAAAAGTTCATACGGGATCAAGTTTATTTCCAACAAATTAACATCCCACGTATTATTGATTAAAGAATTTCGTTTTTTTGCCGATAATATATTTAGCAACACTCAACTTATTTTTTTCACCTTAATAAAAGAACGGAGAAATTTATGAAGCGATACACAAAATATGCAACGCTTCCACCATGTCAACTCAACCGCGACGGCGTTATCAAGTTATTTGAACTGATGCGCGGCGACCATATGCCAACGATGCAGGAAGAACATATCGAAATTTCAACGCAACTTGACGATATGCGACTTTCGAGCGACAGTATCGCAGAATTTATCAGTCATCCCGAACTTCCCGATACATTGGAAGATTTAGCATACGAAATGATGATATGGAACGAAGAAGGGAAAATGAAAAAATTCGTTTTCCTCTCGCTGAACAAAGATGCTGTTTGGCTTCGTGTTGATGGAAACGAACCGATTTGGGTGAATGGAAAGTTCACACAAATTTCCGATTATTTATATTCTAAAAAATCATGGTTCGTTTCGTGGAAGAAGATATTTGCATCGTTGCAATTACTTGTTCCTATTATTACCTTTATTGCACTTGCATTTTTTATGCAACGTGGCGAAGAAATACAAACATTTGCAACGGCGTTATTCTTCGGATTATTTCTCGCCGATGTATATTTTTTTAAGAAAGGAAAACTTTTCCCAAATATTGACATTGACCTTGTTGGCAAATCGAAACTATTGGACGGACAAACTATCCTTGTGATGCTTACGTTGATCACATTTACTGCTGCCGTGATTACGTCGCTTATGTTGTTGCGATGAACGGAAGTTCTTTCAAAAAAAGAGTCTTCTTGCAAAAAGGAGACTCTTTTGTTTTTAAAAGCAAGTTTGTACTTCCTCGGATTTTCCCTAACTTTTCCACCGAAAATTCAATTGTAAATCGAAATTCTAAATTCGTATATCACCTTGATTCCTCTTCAACATTATCTCATTCTCAGCGCAATACTTTTTACAACGGGAGTCGTTGGCGTTCTCACACAGCGAAATGCAATTGTAGTGTTTATGTGCATTGAACTTATGCTCAACTCCGTCAATCTTTCGCTCATTGCATTTTCGCAATTCATCGGAAATGCAACGGGACAAATTCTCGTATTCTTTGTAATGACGGTTGCCGCCGCTGAAGCCGCTGTTGGTCTATCAATCGTCATCGCATTGTATCGTAACAAACAAACATTGTTTCTCGATGAAATCAATATTATGAAATGGTAGTTCGTTATTAGTTAATAGTTATAAGTTAATTGAAAGTAATTGCAACGGTCAACGGACAATTGACTACTGACAAAATGTAAAATATAAAATGTAAAATTGATGAACTTCGCTCCATATATTATCATATCTCCGCTCGTTGGTTTTCTCCTGAATGGATTATTCGGAAAGAAAATTTCTAACGAAAAAATTTCCGGCACAATTGGAAGTCTTGCCGTATTTATTCCGTTTGTAATTGCTTGCGGAATATTTTGGGAAATGATTCACTTACCAATCGAAGAACGCGCACACATCATTCAACTTTTTAATTGGTTTGAAGTCGGTTCACTTTCAATTCCGTTTGCATTACAAATTGACCAACTTTCCATTTTGATGACTCTCATCGTAACCGGCGTTGGATTTTTGATTCACGTATATAGCATCGGTTATATGCACGGCGATAAAGCGTTCTGGCGTTTCTTCACGTATTTAAATCTTTTCATCACGATGATGTTGTGTCTCGTGTTGGGAAATAATTTTCTCGTGATGTTTCTCGGTTGGGAAGGCGTTGGCTTGTGTTCATTTCTTCTCATCGGATTTTGGCACGATAGAAAATTTGAAGTCGGCGGCGCAGATAACAATTCGATGACAACTGATGCGGCGAAAAAAGCATTCGTTGTCAATCGCGTTGGCGATTTCGGTTTTCTCATCGGAATGTTTTTGATTTATTCCTTATTCGGAACTTTGACATTCACCGATGTATTTTCAAAAGCCGCAACGTTGCAAAGCGGAAGTTCGATTTTGTTTTGGATAACATTATGTTTGTTCATCGGCGCAACGGGAAAGTCTGCACAAATTCCGCTGTTTGTTTGGCTTCCCGATGCAATGGCGGGACCAACGCCGGTTTCAGCATTGATTCATGCGGCAACGATGGTTACTTCCGGAATTTATATGATTGCACGATGTTCAATTCTCTTTGCGCTCGCTCCTGATACAATGCTGATTGTTGCTGTTGTCGGAATTTGCACCGCAGTTTTCGCCGCATCTATTGGGCTTGTGCAAAACGATATTAAAAAAGTTCTTGCATACTCAACTGTTTCACAACTTGGATATATGTTTCTCGCGCTCGGTGTTGGCGCATTCACTGCCGGAATTTTTCACGTGATGACGCATGCATTTTTCAAAGCACTTTTGTTTCTCGGAAGCGGAGCCGTGATTCATGCAATGCACGAAGAACAAGACATTCAAAAAATGGGCGGATTGAAAAAATATTTACCGATTACGTTTGCAACATTTTTGATTGGAACAATTGCAATCGCAGGCATTCCACCGTTCGCGGGATTTTTTAGCAAAGACGAAATTTTATGGAAAGCATATTCGCAAGGAAATATTGTGCTGTGGTTACTCGGAGCAATCGGCGCGGCACTTACTGCGTTTTATATGTTCCGCCTTGTTTCGCTTACGTTTGAAAACACGCCGCGTTTCGATTCACATCATACACATCCTCACGAAGCGCCAAAAACAATGACGATTCCATTGATGATACTTGCTGTGCTTTCCATCGTTGGTGGATTTGTTGGAATTCCCGAATCACTCGGTGGTGGAAATGCTCTCGAAAAATTTCTCGAACCGATTTTCGAAAAAGCGCAATTTCGTTTACCGCTTCATCACGAAGGTTCACATTCAATGGAATATATATTGATGGCTGTTTCTGTTGCAATCGCAGTAACAAGTATTTTCTTTGCAAGAAAAAAATATGTTGCGCAAACGCTTCCTGTTGAAAATAATTCTAACGGATTTCGAAAACTGCTCTGGAATAAATATTACGTTGATGAGATTTACAATTTTCTTTTTGTCAATTCTACATTCAAACTTTCGGAAAGTTTCTTGTGGAAAATTTTCGATATAAAAATTGTTGATGGCATGGTGAACGGAACTGCATCGCTCATTGCAATCATCAGCGGACAACTTCGGAAAATACAAGTTGGTGTTGCTCAAAGTTACGCCGCGGCTTTTGTTGTTGGAATAATTGTT
>Ga0194120_10004138_pt1 | contig 22759 bp, 15 predicted proteins | sample TA2MahCa65mmetaG_FD_148642 | JGI IMG/M metagenome (GOLD analysis project Ga0194120, IMG submission 148642) | Freshwater microbial communities from Lake Tanganyika, Tanzania - TA2015019 Mahale Deep Cast 65m | ecosystem: Environmental > Aquatic > Freshwater > Lake | place: Tanzania: Lake... | reverse complement strand
TCAAGAATAACAACAATATTTATTATTTTTCCGCCACGTAAGGGATAATGCACAACATGCCCGCCAGGGAGCAACCAAAGATTGCTCTCTCGTCGACGAAACGCTTCAAAGACTTCATCAGCGGGCGCCAATGCGCGCCATGCGACTGAACCTGCATACGACAACGCATCTTTTGGCGCCTTCACCATTCTGTCGCGCACAATTGATCGCAGACCATCTGCACCAACTAATCCTGAGGCGGCGAGCGTGACTGCGCCCCCAATGCCTTCATATTTGAGAGTGACGCCACTCTTCATGGTTTCAAAAGTTTCCAACCGCGCATTGGTTTCAATCGTGATGCTTGGGTGGCTAGAGACTTTGTTTAAAAGGAGCTGTTGCAGATCGGCGCGATGAAACACTCGGAATGGCGCGCCCCAACGTTCGCGCGCAACTGAAAGATCAAGGCGCGCAAGGAGGCGTGCGTTATTGTCGCGAATATTAATCGCTTGCGGCTCGAGACCGAGGTCATTTAATTCTGACTCAAGCCCAAGTTGCGCCAAGGCGCGTCCGGCGTTGGGCGCAATCTGAAGACCTGCGCCAATTTCTTCTATTTTAGCCGCGCGCTCTAATAGCAGGATCTTTTTGCCGGCCTGAGCCAATGCTAGCCCGGCCGCAAGCCCCCCAATGCCAGCGCCTGCAATCACAATTGGCGCGGTCACAATGCGCTCACTCAGATGTCGTCAAAACGCCGACTAAAGTCACTCGGCGCTGACCATATTTTCAGGATGATAAGCACATTCAGCAGGATTAGCGCCGCCATGCAAACTAGCGTCATAAACGAATAAGGTCGAACAATAGGGACACACAGTTTCATTGGCCGCGCCCATATCAATATAGACATGGGGATGATCAAAAGGCGGCAAAGCGCCAATGCACATAAATTCCTTAGCTCCCACGAGAATACGGGCGACGCCTGGCTGATTGTGATAGTGGGGGGTAGAATGTTGGGCCATAGTCTCTCTGCTCGCTTCGAGTAGGCCGCAGACAAAGGCGGCGCGATATCGATCGGTTTCCCTATATTGCAGCGCGCCAGCCTTGAATAGGGGGCTAGTCCGCTGAGGGGGATTGATCCTGGCTCCAACCATTGGCGCCCAGCGCTGAGAGCTGACGGCGCTCTTCTTCCGTCAAGGTCGCTCCAGCTGACAGCGCCGCCCGGCGACGACGCAAATTCCACCAAACCGCCCCGCCTCCGCCAATGAGCGCGAGCGCTGGCGAAGCCCAGAGCAAAAAGGTGCCGAGCTTGAAGGGCGGACGCAACAAGACAAAATCACCGTAGCGCGCATGGATATAGTCAAGCACCTGCGCGTCGCTCAGCCCCTCGTTAAGTTTTTCCCGAACCAGCAAGCGCAGATCTCGAGCCAATGAGGCATCTGAGTCATCAATTGACTGGTTTTGACAAACGAGACATCTCAATTGAGCAGCGATGGTTCGCGCGCGCATTTCGAGTTTTGGATCGCTCAATATTTCATCAGGAGAGACCGCAAATGACGCTGATGCGCTGACGACTAGAAATACGCCAAGCGCAAGTTGATACAGTCTCCTCACGTCGCAGCCTCCCCGCTCTTTAATGCGATCGATCGCCGCGCGACGCCAATACGCACACGCCGATCGGCTAAAGAGCAGGCGCCGCCAAAAGCCATGATCAACGCGCCAATCCATATTAAGGTCACCAGCGGCTTATAATAGAGACGCGCATCTAAGGTCCCATCTGGATGAGACTCGCCAATCGCTGCGTAGATCTGACCTAATCCGATGGTAAGAATTCCCGCTTCAGAGCGCGCCATTTTACGTGTCTGATAAAAACGTTTTGCGGGCTCAATGCGTCCAAGCGTTACGCCTTGCTTTTGAACAGACATCTGAGCGTAGATCTCGGAATAATTTGGACCCTGGCGTGGGGTTATCTCTTCAATCATGAGTTGATAGGGCCCAACCTGGTAGGCTTTTAACGGGGCCATTGCGATGACGCTTTCTACGCCCCACCCAGTTGCAGCAAGCCCCAGTAAGGTTACGCCTACGCCTGCATGAGCAATTGACGCGCCTAAGGCGGAGAGCGGCACATGACTTAGGCGCATTAAAATTGCACGCAGGTCATTATTACGAAAAGTTATCCGCTGAAAGAGATCGCTCAAGCCGCCAACAATAAGATAAAGAGCGATTGAAGCGGTAATTACAGAAAGATAAGGCGCGCCATAAGAAGCAAAAAAAACAGCCAGGGCGATAACGCCAATTAAAAAGGCGACTCGCAATCGCGTAAGCGCTGCTGAAAGATCGCCGCGTTTCCAGGGCAGCATCTGGCCAATCGGCATCAACAGCGCCAGCGGCAAGGCTATCGGCATCAACACGCCATTAAAAAAAGGCGCGCCAACTGAAATTTTTTCGCCTGTTAACGCCTCAAGCGCCAAGGGGTAGAGCGTACCGATAACAACTGTAGCGCAGATTACCGAAAGCAGGAGATTATTGACCACTAATGCGCCTTCGCGAGAAATAGGCGCAAAAAGTCCGCCAACAGGCAATGCGCCTGCGCGTAAGGCAAAAAGCGCAAGCGCGCCGCCTATGAAGAAGATCAAAATTGCAAGAATAAAAACTCCTCGCTCAGGATCGCTAGCAAAACTATGCACTGACGTTAACACGCCAGACCGAACGAGAAAGGTTCCCAAGAGAGAAAGTGAAAAGGCCAAGATCGACAGAAAGAGGGTCCAAATTTTAAGCGCTTCGCGCTTCTCCATCACGGCAGCGCTGTGAAGTAGGGCCGTACCGGCGAGCCAGGGCATCAGCGAGGCGTTTTCAACCGGATCCCAAAACCAAAAACCACCCCACCCCAGAGTGTAATAGGCCCAATAAGATCCCATCGCGATCCCAAGCGTTAGCGCGATCCAAGCTAGAAGAGTCCAGGGCCGCACAACGCGCGCCCAGGCGGCATCAATGCGTCCACTGATCAGCGCAGCTGCAGCGAATGAAAAAACAATCGAGAAACCGACATAGCCAAGATAGAGCAACGGCGGATGGATTGCTAACCCAGGATCTTGCAAGATCGGATTGAGATCACGTCCTTCCCAAGGCGCAGGAGAGATCCGGGCAAAGGGGTTTGAGGTGAGCAAAATAAATAATAAAAAAGCGGCGCTTATTAAGCTCTGCACGCTTAACGCATCGGCGCGCAACTTATCTGATAGCGTTGCTGAAAATAGCGCAACAAGCGCACCGCAAAAAGAAAGTACGAGAACCCAAAGCAACATAGAGCCTTCGTGATTGCCCCAGACTCCAGAAATTTTATAAATGAAAGGCTTCATCGAATGCGAGTTTTCAATCACATTAACAAGCGAGAAATCTGATACAATATGGGCGTACGTAAGCGCGCCATAGGAGAAAGCCACAAGTAGAAATTGTGCAATCGCTGAGGGGCGGGCCACACGCATTAAGGCGACATCATTTAATCTCGCGCCAGTAAAGGGAATGATGCTTTGCGCAAAAGCCACCGCCAAGGCTAACGCCAGCGCAAAATGTCCTAACTCAACAATCATTGAGAGCTCACTTTTTCTCGCCCTGCCATACGCCTTGTTTTTTTAACGCATCTGCGACATCGCGCGGCATATATTTTTCATCATGTTTTGCTAGGACGCTATCAGCTCGGAAAGAACCATCTTGAAGTAAGACGCCGTCAGCGACGACCCCCTGCGCCTCGCGAAATAAATCCGGCAGAATGCCTGTGTAGGAAACGGCGAGATCGGCTGTTTTGTCCGTTATTGTAAAAATGACATTTTGAGCGCCGCTTTTAACAACGCTACCTTGCTTAACCAGGCCGCCAATTCTTAATCTCATCCCAGGGGCGAGGTTTTTTTTGGCCAATTCTGACGGCGTGTAAAAAAAAACGATATTATCGCGTAACGCAAATAAGATAAGGCCGGCGGCGACGCCCAACGCCGCCAACGCCCCAACAATCAGCGTCAGCCTTTTGCTTTTACGCGTCATCCTGGACCTCTTACTTTCTTAGTTGGCGTCTTTTGCTAAAGCGTCAACGCGCGCGAGCGCAGCTTTATCGCCCGCAAGCGCCTTACGCGCGTTCTTTATTGCTTGCTGCGCCTTTTCATTTTCCGATAAAACGCGGTAGGCGCGTATGAGTTTCAACCAACCCTCCACATCATTGCCTTTTATCGTCAAACGAGCCGCCAAGCGGTCAACCATCCCTCGAATTACTTGAAGGCGCTCTTGATCGGGCAACTGTGCGATTGCCTGGCTAGGATCATTGGCAGGCGCGACGCCGCGTAAAAGATCAAGCTGTGACTTTACCGCCTCAAGATAAGGCGCATTAGGCGGCGCTTGCGCTATTAATTTTGTAAAGATCTCTATTGCCTTATCTTTTGATCCCGCCTGCATCGCGGAGAGGCCAAGATAATAATTAGCCATGGCAAAGTTTGGATCAAGGCCAAGCGCCGCCTCAAAGTCTTGCTGGGCAAGCGGCGAGACGCGCCCTTGCGCCACAATTGTTCGCGCTTCCCCTAACGCTGCATAACGCGCAGCCGTTGGTCCAAGCAGACGTAGCGCCTCTGCATACGCTCGCACGGCATCCTCGCCACGACCCGTGCGCAACAAATAGGGCGCAACAACTTCATAGCCACGCCCATCATCTGGATGCTCGATTAAATGTCGTTCAATACGCGCAACAGCTCCTGCGAGATCCGCAGGATTGGGCGCCATCATCAAACGCGCCGCGAGCGGCATATCCTCTAGTTGCGCGTTGCCAAGATAGAGATAAAAACCAGCAGCGATCGCGGGAATAGAGACAATGGCGAAAAGCGCTGCAGCCACAGACAGCTTTCGCGACTGAGCGACTTGCGTTGCAGGCTGCGCTTGCTGTCGCAATAATCGTCGCGCCGCCTCCGTGCGCGCTACTTCCGCATCCTCCGGAAGCAATCGCTCTTGCGCGAGATCATGATTAATCTCAGCAATTTGATTTTCAAAAAAGGCAAGATTTGCCGTCTTCTCATCCCGCGCCACAGAGCTGCGCGCCAAGGGCGTCAAAACCGCCATCACAGCCGCGCCAGTAAGAAGAGCAAAAAAAATCCAAATCATGACGCGTGACTTCAGACCCCATATTCTTCTTCGAAAACGAGTAGCAATCTATGAAGCAAAAACTCTTTCAAAAATGTCGTCCACATGTTTAAAATGATAGCTTAGATCAAATAGCGCATCGAGCTCGGCGCTCGTGAGCTTGGCGCTTACCTCCGCATCTGCGCCAAGCAAGGCCCGAAAATCGCCTTCCCGCTCAGACAATCCGCCGCCCTCAAATGCTGTTTTCCATACTTTCATGGCGTTTCTTTGCACCAAAGCATAGGCCTCTTCTCGCGATACGCCTTTTTGCGTTAAGGCCAACAATATGCGTTGCGAATGAACTAAGCCGCCCAACTTATCTAAATTTTTTTGCATATTATCTGGATAGACCAAAAGATTCTGAATTACGTTTGTCAGCCGCACTAAGGCGAAATCGAGTGTAATTGTCGCATCAGGAGCAATCATGCGCTCAACTGAGGAATGTGAGATATCGCGCTCATGCCACAAAGCGACATTTTCCATCGCAGGTAACGCCATTCCTCGAACGAGACGCGCAAGTCCTGTGAGGTTCTCCGTTAGTACTGGATTGCGCTTATGCGGCATCGCCGAAGAGCCCTTCTGGCCTGCAGAAAAATATTCCTCCGCTTCCAGCACTTCCGTCCGTTGAAGATGACGCACCTCAATCGCAAGTCTCTCAATAGATGACGCGACTACGGCGAGAGTTGCAAAGAATGCTGCATGGCGATCACGCGGAATGACTTGTGTTGAGATAGGCTCTGCTGTGAGGCCCATTTTGGATGCGACATAGGCCTCAACATACGGATCAATATTTGCAAATGTACCCACAGCGCCTGAAATCGCGCAAACAGCGATTTCTTTACGCGCCTGAATGAGCCGCTCACGATTACGTGAGAATTCTGCATAGGCTTGCGCTAATTTTAGGCCAAACGTCACCGGCTCAGCATGAATGCCGTGAGAGCGGCCAATTGTCGGGGTGAATTTATATTCGTAAGCGCGCTTCTTAAGTGCGTCTAGTAAAGCGTCTAGATCAGCAATCAAGAGATCAGCTGCGCGCGCCAGCTGTACTGAGAGACAGGTATCAAGCACATCTGAACTCGTCATGCCTTGATGCACAAAGCGTGAGTCAGGACCGATAAATTCAGCAAGATGTGTTAAAAAAGCGATGACGTCATGCTTTGTTACACGTTCTATTTCATCAATTCTCGCGACGTCAAAAATAACGTTATTGGCTTTGTCCCAAATATTCTTCGCACTTTCCCTAGGAATGACGCCAAGCTCAGCTAAAGCATCACAAGCATGCGCTTCAATTTCAAACCAGATCCGAAATCTTGTTTGCGGTTCCCAAATGAGCGTCATTTCGGGACGGGAGTAACGAGGAATCATGCGGCCTCTTAGAGCGATAAGAAAAACGTGGAGAGAACAAGCATCGGTCAAACGCGATAGAGCCCTGCCCCACGGCAAGAAACTTTCGGTTCGCAAATTCAGAGAGCGGGGTCAATGCGCAACTTTCTTAGCCCCAAGGAACGCCGATATGAGCCAACAGCGATATTCTTGTAGGATTTTCTCTATAGGCTCTTTGAAGATCAATTACTTATAAGTCAAATTAGACAATTCTTCACATGAAGCGTTTCAGGGGCGTGAATTTTCTATCCCTGCAGTTTCGGCTGTTAGCATATCGCTTGCATGATAATTGACGCATGAGGGCATAATTGGAGAATAGGATGCAAAAAGCGGATGCGGCGGTCTTGGGAGCCGGCATCGTTGGGCTCAGCGCCGCGCTGCATTTACAAGCGCGTGGGCGCGAGGTTGTTATTGTTGATCGTCACGCCGCGCCGGGACGCGAGACAAGCTTTGGCAACGCCGGACTTATTGAACGCTCATCAATCTTTCCCTACCTCTTTCCTCGCTCCGCCAGTAAACTTATCCCTTATGCATTTAATCTAGCGCCAGAAGCGCGGTATCATCTCTCCGCTCTCCCAACGATATTTCCATGGCTTTGGAGATATTTTTACGAAAGCGGTCCATCAGGAGCAGCCAGAATTTTTGCTGCTTTTAGGCCTTTAATTGAACAGTGCCTTTCAGAGCATGGGCCTTTAGCTGCAGCCGCAGGCGCTCAAGACCTTTTCCGTCCCTCAGGCTGGCTAAAAATTTTTCACTTGTCTTCAACTTTTGACGCCGGGGCGCGAGAAGCTGAAAGGCTCAGAAGCTTTGGACTTGCAGTTGATATCTTAGCAACACAGGAATTTCTCAACCGGGAGCCGCATGTCACGCCCCCCCGTGGCGCGTTGCATTTTCTTGATACAGCGTCAGTCACAGACCCAGCCGCATTGTCTCAAGCTTATTTAGATCTGTTTCTGGCCCGCGGCGGACGCTTTTTGGTAGGGGATGCACGCACCCTTGAACAAGAAGCGCAGGGTTGGCGATTAAAAACAACGCAAGATTATCTCTTCGTCTATGATGTCGTTGTAGCCTTGGGACCGTGGTCTGATCAAATCTATCGCCCCCTCGGTTATCAAATCCCTCTTGGCGTTAAACGCGGCTATCATATGCATTATACGCCCTATCAAGATCGTCAGATATTTCATCCTATTCTAGATGCAGATCATGGATTTCTACTCGCGCCTATGGCGCGCGGCGTTCGTCTGACAACCGGCGCTGAATTCGCCGACCGCGATGCCCCGCCGACGCCAGTCCAAATCGATCGCTGCGAACCTCTCGCCCGCAAACTCGCGCCACTTGGCGACAGACTCGATCCAACGCCCTGGATGGGCGCGCGACCATGCTTACCGGACATGCTGCCCGTGCTCGGACCAGCGCCTGCGCATAAAGGATTATGGTTTAACTTCGGTCACGCCCATCATGGATTGACGTTAGGACCTGTTAGTGGACGACTGCTTGCGGAAATGATGACGGGCGAGAGCCCCTCTATCGATCCAAGACCCTATCGGGCCGACCGTTTCTAAGTCCCTACCGTTGCGTTAAAGCACTTTGCGCAGCGAACGCGCCTGTGGCAGAAACGCTCAAATCATTATTGAGGAAAAAATGGCAGCTGACGTTACATTTCCCGCTGCGGCGGCTGCGGGCCTCTTGTCTTTTCTCTCGCCATGCGTTCTGCCGCTCGTGCCGCCTTATCTGACTTATCTTGCTGGCGTGAGCATCGAGGATCTCGAGATTGAAACGCGCTCTGAAGCGCGCCGCGACATCACGCGTTCTGCAATCCTCTTTGTCTTTGGTTTTTCCACAGTGTTTGTCGCCTTAGGCGCAACCGCGAGCGTCTTTGGTTCGCTTATTCGCAGCAATCTTCACCTTCTATCCTGGCTGGCAGGTGGCGTCATTATTCTGATGGGCCTGCATTTTATTGGCTTATTGAAGGTTGAACTCCTGTATCGGGAAAAACGCGCTGAAATCACAAAACCAATGGGTCTCTTGGGCGCCTATGTCATGGGGCTGGCTTTCGCCTTTGGATGGACGCCCTGTATTGGACCAATTTTAGCGGCGATCCTCGCCGTTGCGAGCGCTCAAGATACAGTAACGCGCGGCGCTCTATTGCTCGCCACTTATTCCCTTGGCCTCGGCCTTCCCTTTATCATCGCCGGCCTAGCGCTCGGCCGTTTCCTGAATTTTGTCGCGCGCTTCCGCAAGCATTTCGGCAAAGTCGAGAAGTTAGTGGGCTTTATGTTGATCCTCACCGGCATCGCCTTCTTAACCGGCGGCATTCAGGAAATGTCTTTTTGGCTGTTAGAACTCTTTCCGAGCTTGAGTTCGCTCGGTTGACGGGGCCGAGAGGGCCGTCGATAACAGTCATACGCCAACTGATTGTTTAGGAATGATTTTCTAGAAACTGCGTCAGATTGCCGCAGACATTGAAGATGACGGCGTCGCCCTGGTCAGGTCGCAACCCAGGGCTATAGGAAGTGCGACGTGAAACATCACTCGTTGGCTGTTGGGGGCAAAGGAAACGGAATGCTGGAGAAAATTGTTGCTTTCTGTCTTCGTTGGCCCTGGGCGATAGTACTCTTAACTTTGGCTCTTTCTGGGGCCGGCGGTTATCTCACCGTTGAGAAATTTGCGATTGATACGGATACCGTCAATCTCTTCTCCTCCAGTCTGCCCTGGCGGCAAAACGAGAATAAGCTTTACAAAACTTTTCCAGAAACCGTTGATTTAATTGTTGCTGTCATCGACGCCGAGACGCCAGAAAAAGCGGACACAGCAGCCAAAGAACTTACCAAAGCGCTCAGCGGACAGCCGCTCATGTCGCGCGTGTGGCAACCTGACGACAACCCATTCTTTCGCAAGAATGGACTGTTGTACTTGAGCCAGGCGGAGGTCGAACATCATATCGGCATGCTGATTGGCAAAGCAGACGTACTTCAACCGCTGGCGGAAGATCCATCATTACGCGGCTTATCCGCGGTAATGATCGACAACCAGAAACGCTCTGCGCCAAGCGCGCGGGCAACGGCCATGTATCTTGCCGGGTTAAATGAATTCTCTCGCGCCTTTGAAGAAACGCTCAAAGGCGAAGCAACAAAGGTCGATTGGGAAAAATTACTGGCGGGCGGATCAACCAATTCTGAACCACAAGCTGATAATCCCTTGAATCAGAAACGCAGGCTCGTTCTGATCAAACCAGTGATCGACTTTTCTGCGCTCGCTCCAGGCGCCGAAGCGATTGATTTGGTCCGAAAGACAGCGGCTACGCTTAAACTTACCAAAGAAAATGGCGTGAATCTTCGCCTCACGGGCCAAGTCCCGCTTGCAGATGATGAATTTTCTACGCTTTCAGAAAATATGGCGCTCAATACGAGCGTTACGCTTGGCTTGGTTACGCTGATTTTATTCTTAGCGCTTCGCTCGCCGAAATTAATCATCGCCGTTTTAATCACATTGATCGTTGGACTCGTGCTCACAGCTGGCGCGGGCGTGCTCTTGATTGGTCGGTTCAATCTTATTTCAGTCGCCTTTGCCGCTTTGTTCATTGGTCTGGGTGTTGATTTTGGGATTCAGTTCGCGACGCGCTATCGTGAAGAGAGACATAGCGACAACGACCTTGAACGCGCATTGCTCGCTGCAACGCGCAATATTGGCGGATCGCTGACGCTTGCTGCAGTTTCACTTCTTGCCGGCTTCTTCTGCTTTTTGCCGACTTCCTTTCTGGGTGTATCGGAACTGGGACTTATCGCCGGCGTTGGAATGATTATCGCCTATATCGCTACGCTCACCTTTTTGCCCGCGATGATTAAATTACTGCATCCGCGTCCAGAACATGTGCCTATTTACACAGCTTCGCTTGCAGCCGTTGACCACTGGATCCTCGCGCACCGCAAGCTTGTGCTTGCAGGCACCGCAGTTGTTGTCGCCGCCGGTCTGCCATTTTTAATGCATCTTAGTTTCGATTCTAATCCTATGAATTTGCGGGATCAAAAAATTGAGTCTGTAGCGACTTTTCTTGATCTCTCTCAAGACCCACAAACAGCGCCAAATAAAATTGAAGTCTTGACGCCTTCAATTGATGAAGCGCGCAGTCTGGCTAAAAAAATCGCTGCTTTGCCAGAAGTTGATCATGTTCACTCCATTGATACGCTGATCCCCACTGACCAGGAAGACAAGCTTGCGTTAATTGATCGAGCAAAGACTGCGCTTAAAGGAGCGTTAGAACCAAATAAGAAATCTCCGCCCTCTGACGCTGAAACCGTCAAAGCGCTAATAAATGCAAGTAAAGCCTTGCAACGCGCAGGCGGTAAAACGCCAGACCCATCGCTCACGCGTTTTGCAACCACCCTCGACGCGCTTGCCGCTGCTTCCCCCGAGATACGCGCAAAAGCAGCCGACGCTGCATTCAGCAACTTTCAAAAATTAATGGGGGATCTAAAGCAAGCATTAGGCGCTGCTGAAATTACGCCAGATAGTCTAGCTGCAGATTTGCGCGCCGAATGGATTTCATCTGATGGGCTAGTGCGCCTAGAGGTCACGCCGAAAGGCGACAGCAATGATCGTCTGGTGATGACTAAATTTGCGGAAGCCGTTCAAGTCGTCGCCCCTAACGCCAGTGGACCGCCGGTGATTGTGTCAGAGGCGGGCCGCTCAATCACCCGCGCTTTTCTTGAGGCGGGACTTTACGCGCTCATCGCTATTTTTATCATCCTCGCTGTCGCCCTACGTAATCCGCTAGATGTCGCCTTGACGCTGGGACCGTTGGTGCTGGCGGGCATCATGAGCCTTGAAGCAGCGGATATGGCGGGAATGTCCTTGAACTTCGCGAATGTGATTGCACTGCCTTTAATGTTTGGCGTTGGCGTCGCCTTCCACATTTATTATGTCATCGCGTGGCGCAAGGGCGTTGTCGATATGCTGGCTTCCAGCCTGACCCGGGCAATCTTTTTTAGTTCGCTGACTACGGGCGTCGCGTTCGGCAGCCTATATCTTTCAAGCCACCCCGGCACAGCCAGCATGGGCGAATTACTGATTATCTCACTATTTTTCACCTTATTAGCCGCCTTCATCATTGTGCCGGCCTTTTTGGGTCCTCCCCGTCAAAATGGAGACCAAGGCTCAGACGGATCGAAAGCTCTGTAAGGGATTTCATGCTCTACATTTACCTGAAATCATTTATAAATGTATCGAATCAGGAACCCCGTTTCATGAAAAAAAATCTTCTTCGTCTTGCTACGGCGGCTACCTTGATAAGCCCTTTAGCTAATGGCCCCATGCCGGCGACCGCCGCCGAGCCAATTTATGGCGTGTGGGTGCGCGACGGCCATCCCGACGATCAGCTTGAATTTTATGATTGTTCTGGAAAACTCTGCGCCAAGGGCACCTTGCCCTTACCCGATGGCTCGCCAGCCCCTGAAATCCTGCGCAACGCTGCGAAAAATGGGGCCAATAAGTGGAAGGGCGATCTCTACAATCCGGAAGACGGCAAGACCTATGGCGGGGAAATTAGTTACGATACGCCAACAAAATTGACCCTTACGGGCTGTTTAATGGGATTTTTGTGCCAAAGCGAAACCTGGACGCGCGTTCCCGCGCCGCCAAAGCCCCCTGCACCTGAAACCAAGGCTCCTGAGACGCCGTACAAGACTCAGGACACTCAAAAAGAGCCGGTCAAAGAGTTAAAGGAAAAGGAAGCCGTTAAGCCTTCGACGGCGAGTCAGCCCGCAAAATCAGAGAATAAGTCAGAGAGCTCAAAAACTCCGGCGAGCGCTCCGACGAAGCCAGCAGCGGTGAGCGGCTCTGCTGCGTCAAGCGCAAAACCGGCTGCGCCAGCTGCGAAACCCGCTTCTGCCGCGGTGAAGCCAGGTGCTCCGGCAACCGCGACGAAACCGGCCGCTACGCCTGCAAAACCAGCCGTCGCACCGCCAGCAGGCAAACCCGCCGCTTCGCCGACGAAACCAGCAATAAAACCTGCTCCGGCGCAATAAGTTGTTTGGAACTAGGCTAAAGAAGCCTAGTCCATCCGTCGTGCAGATGTGTTAGACTCTCGGGACATCTAAACTGACAGTCTGGACGGCGCCGAGCTGTCAGCGGATTTATTAGCTATGGGTCCCGCAACGCCCATGCTTTGCGCAGGCATAGGCGCGCTCCCCAACTGCTCGGCTCCGGATTAGATCTGGTCTATTCGAAGACCTCGCCGAAAATTGGAGAGTTAACTCCCTGCTGTTATCCGCGGCTCAAAGAAGTTGTTTTCGACGTCTGGCAGAGATAACCGCTGTCTGCGTAATGACGGCCGTCTTGAGCAGTTGTAATCTTGATTGGGAAAAACCGAATATTTCGACGCCGCCGCCCGCGCGTTTCAAAGAAACCGCGCCTAAAAGCGCCGATCCCATTCCCTCTGGGCGTGATTTTGTTTCTAAATTTGGATCCAAAGAACTCACCGGCATTGTCGAACTGGCTTTATCTGACAACCTCGATATCGCCGCAGCTGCTGCGCGAATTCTAGAAGCCGACGCGCAAGCGCGTACGGCAAGCGCGCCGCTTTATCCCAATATCTCAATGCAAGATATTGTTCGCACTAACCGCACAGCTGGAACAACGCTTAACCTTGGCAATGCGGCAACTGGCGTCAACACAGGAAGCTTCAGCACGAACTCCAACCTGCGATCAACAAACAATAGATCACCTTCAGGAATTCCCAATGGCCGCAATTATGGCTTCTTCCAGTTGGGCGCCGCTGCGGCGAGTTACACTGTGGATTTTTGGGGCGTCAATGAAGACGCCTCATTTGCCTCGCGCCTTCTGGCCAACGCAAGCCGTTTTGATCGAGACGTTGTCGAGATTTCAACTGTTACGTCAGTAATGAACGCCTATTTTCAAGTTCTCAATGCGCAAGATCAGCTCCAGATCGCTCGCACCAATGTTGCGATTGCGGAAAAGGTTAATGCGGCGATCCAAGGTCGCTACACCGTCGGCACAGCAAGTATGTTTGATACAGCGCAACAAGAGACAGTGCTTGCCCAACAGCGCGCGACTATCCCGCCACTTGAGATGACGCTACGTCAAACTACCAACACGCTTGCCGTGTTGCTGGGTCGCACGCCAGAAGCTTTCAGTCTCAAAGGGGGCTCATTAACACAATTGAAGTTTCCAAAAATTGATACTGGTTTACCCTCAGAAGTTTTATTGCGGCGCCCTGACATCGCTCGGGTTGAGGCGCAGCTCGCTTCTCAGGAATTTTCGGTATTGAATGCGCGCGCGCAATTCTTTCCGTCAATTACCTTAGTAGGTCTTTATGGCCCACAATCAGCGCTTATATCTAATCTCATAAACCCACAGGCGCTCGCCTGGAACGCCGCTACGCAGCTCGCACAGCCAGTCTTTGATGGCTGGTTTTTGCAAGGTCAGTATGAAAATCAAAAAGGTCGCTATGCAGAATTAGCCGCGCTCTATCGTAAACAAATTATCAGCGCATTGACCGATACTGAAAACGCGCTCATCGCCGTGAAAGAAACTGAAAAACAACTCAAGTTGCAAAGCGTCGCCGTAGCAGCTGCGCGTCGCGCATTTGAAGCAGCAAATATGCAGCTATCAGAAGGAACAATTGATATTATCACGCTCTCTGTTACACAAAATACTTTATTCACGGCGCAACAACAGGAGGCAAATATTAGATTAAGCTATTATCAAGCCGCCTCAACATTGTATCAAGCGCTCGGCGGCGGCTGGTCTCCGACTACGCGCAATGCAGAGCTTGCGCGCGCCAATGCTGCTTACGAAGCAAACAAAGGCCCATGGCCATGAAGCGGTTGAATCTCAAAAACTCAGACTTGAAGAAACTAGGGCAAAAATTGCTCGGCTATTCGCGAGCTAATCTTCACCGTCCCTCAGTGCGCATTGGCCTCGCATGCGGCCTTCTCTTGCTCGCATACATAGGCAGCAGCCTCTATCACAACGGTATTTTCTCCAGTAGTTCAAATAAGAAAAATGATCTTACTGGCGGGCCTGCTGACTTCAAGGGCGAGGGTCCAATTACAACAACTGTAACACGTGCATTGGTCGCGGATGTTCCTGTATCAATTGATGCCGTAGGTACAGTTCAGGCATTAAACACCGTTACAATCAGAACGCAGGTTGATGGCAGATTAATGCGTCTTGCCTTTTCAGAAGGTCAAGATGTCCATAAGGATGATATTCTTGCTGAAATCGATCCCGCCCTCTATCTGGCGCAATATGAACAAGCAGTGGCTAAGAAAGCGCAGGATGACGCAAATCTCGCGAATGCGCGCATTGACCTGGCGCGATATGAGAAACTGATCGCTGCGAAATACGCCTCGCATCAGCAGTATTCCACGCAAAAAGCGCTAGTTCAGCAACTTGAAGCTCAAAGCCGCGCGGATCAAGCGGCGTTAGATAGCGCTAAAACCACCCTCGATTACGCCACTATCCGCTCTCCGATTGACGGCCGAGCAGGGATTCGCCTTGTTGATGTCGGCAACCTATTAAAAACAACGGATCAAAACGGCATTGTTGTCGTTACACAGCTAAAACCTATATTTGTTATGTTTACGCTTCCTCAACAATCCTTGCTGTCAGTACAGAAAGCTCAAAAGGCAGGAATTGCAAGCGTATTAGCCTTAGGTTCCGATAACGCATCGCCAATCGCACAAGGCGAGCTGGCTGTAATCGATAATCAAATTGATCAATTAACGGGAACAGTCCGTCTTAAAGCGCAATTCGAAAATACAGATCTCTCACTTTGGCCTGGCCAGTTCATCAATGTCCGACTGATGCTTGACACCATCAAAGACGCTATTGTAACCCCTAGCCCAGCCGTACAGCGCGGACCGAATGGGGCATTTGTTTATGTGTTAGGCGAGGATGGCCGAGCACATATGCGAAGCGTAACAACAGGTCGTCAAGATGAGTCGCAGGTTGTTATAACCTCTGGCCTCACTGCGGGAGAGGTTGTCATCGCGAGCGGATTTTCACGCCTATCTGACGGAGCCAAAGTTCGCGTCATGAATGCTGAAAGTTTAGAAAGCGGAGATAAGTCTGGGGGCGCTACAAAAAAGTCTTTTGAAAATAAGAACGACATTCCGCTTAAAAAATCTAGTCAAGGCAGCCCAAAGCAAGAGGCTGCACCCAAACAATAATCCCATGGCTTAAAGGCAAAATTAAATAGCATGAATGTCTCGGCGCCCTTTATCAAACGTCCAGTCGCGACATCGCTCATGGCCTTTGCTGTCTTTTTGTTCGGCATATTGGGCTATTCGCGCTTATCAATCTCGCCACTGCCCCAAGTAGATTTTCCTACGATCCAAGTCACAACTCAGTTGCCGGGCGCAAATCCTGACACAATCGCATCTCTTGTTACTGCATCTTTAGAACGCACATTTGGTCAGGTCCCCTCTCTAACCAGCATGTCTTCGCAAAGCTCTTTTGGCTTATCGCAAATCACCCTGCAATTTAATCTCGACCGAGATATTGATGCGGCCGCGCAGGACGTCCAGTCAGCCATCAACGCCGCCGCCTCTACGTTACCGCGCAATCTTCCCTACCCACCTGTATACGCGAAGGTAAATCCTGCAGACACCCCAATCTTAACGCTTACGCTACGCTCACAAACCGCGACACTCCGTAAATTAAGCGACGCCGCCGATACATTGATTGGCCCTCAATTATCCCAGGTATCCGGGGTTGGACGCGTATCCGTTCAAGGCGGCGTAAGACCTGCTGTTCGGATAGAAGCTGATCTAGCGCATCTTGCCGCCAATCATATTGGCATGGAGGAACTCCGCCTTGCCATCGCCGCAGCAAATATTGCTGGCGCAAAGGGATCGCTTGATGGGACCCGTCAAGCCTATACGCTTGATGCAAATGACCAAATACTCGACGCCAAACAGTATGAAAACATCGTTGTCGTCTGGCGCAACAATGCGCCCGTCATGGTTCGAGATGTCGCCCGCGTTGTAGAGGGATTAGAAAACGCCCGTGTTGGCGGCTGGTATAATGGTGAGCAATCTATTGTTCTCGATGTGCTACGTCAGCCAGGTGCAAATATTATCAATACCGTTGAACTGATTAAATCTGAGCTACCAAAATTACGCGCAAATCTACCAGCAGGGATGGCGCTTGAGATAGTAAGCGACCGAACCGATACAATCCGCGCATCAATTTTAGAAGTGCAAATCACATTAGTGATTGCAGCAATTCTCGTTGTAATGGTTGTCTTTCTTTTCCTACGCAGCTGGCGCGCGACAATTATTGCCGGGGTCAGCCTTCCGCTTTCAATTATAGCAACCTTCTCAATCATGTGGCTTGCGGGATTTTCTCTCGACAACCTTTCTCTCATGGCGCTTACGATTGGCACTGGCTTTATCGTTGATGACGCCATTGTCATGATTGAAAATATTGTTCGCTATATTGAATCTGGCAAATCACCTTTTGAGGCTGCGCTTAAAGGCGCAAAGGAAATTGGTTTTACGGTAATTTCATTAACGGTCTCATTGATTGCAGTATTTATTCCTCTTTTATTTATGACAGGCGTTGTCGGGCGTATGTTTCGTGAATTCGCCCTGACACTGACGATTGCTGTTGTTATTTCAGCCGTCATCTCTCTAACGCTGACGCCAATGCTTTGCGCAACCTTGCTCAAGGCGACGCCGGATCATCGACAAATTAAAACGAACGCATTCTCAAACTGGATTGATCGCTTTTATGGTCGATCGCTTGATTGGGCGATGAGACAGGATGGCGTGATATTAAAACTAACAGGTGCTGCTTTTGTATTAACAATCGCGCTCTTTATGTTCATTCCAAAAGGCTTTCTACCGCTTCAAGACACAGGCCTCATTAGCGTCGTGCTTCAAGCCTCTCCGGATACGTCGTTTGAACGTATGGAAGTGCTTCAACAACAAGTTTCTAAAATTTTCCAAAACGACCCAGATGTTAAGGGCGTCACCTCCGTTCTTGGCGTCGGCTCGCTCAACGCCACAACGAATGTTGCACGATTAACGGTAATATTGCGCGATCGTTCGTCAGGTCGGCTCAGCGCGGGAAAAATTGCCAATAGATTAAAAATTTCAGGGGAGGACGTTCCCGGCGTCTCTCTTTTTGTCCAGCCCGTTCAAGACATTCAAATAACGACCAAGCCCAGTCGGTCGCAATTCCAATACACACTAACCTCTGCCGATTCTAATGAACTTCTGCTTTGGTCAAATAAACTTCTTGATCAATTACGCCATACATCTGGTTTGAGAAATATTGCTGCCGAGACGCAAGAAGGCGGCCTTCGCGCGCTCATGCATATTGACCGTGATAAAATGGGTAGATTAGGCATAACAGCCCAAAACATTGACGACACGCTCAATGATGCTTTTGGTCAACGTCAGATTTCAACAATATATACTCAATCAAATCAGTATCGGGTGATCTTAGAAGCTGCGCCACAATATCATCGAGATGCCGCTGCGCTAGAAAAACTTTATGTTTCCTCAATTGGCGGCGGTCCACAAACGCCCTTAGGTTCTTTTGTGCAAATAGAACAAATCGCTGCGCCGCTCTCCGTAGCCCATCAAGATCAGTTTCCGGCCTCTACTATTAGTTTTGATCTCGCTGAGGGTTATGCTCTTGGAGATGCAATTAAAATTTTAAAGCATGCAGAAATCAACATCGGCATGCCTGCGTCAATTATTGGCGTATTCAGCGCAGATGCTGCAGAGTTTAATAAGTCATTAGAGAGTGAACCCTGGTTAATTATCGCTGCAATCATCGCCATCTATGTCGTTCTTGGCGTGCTCTATGAGAGCTTTGCTCATCCTTTTACCGTTCTAACGACTCTCCCATCGGCAGGCGTTGGCGCTCTGCTCTCATTGATGATCTTCAGGATAGAGCTTTCAATAGTCGCGTTAATTGGCATCGTTTTATTAATGGGCATTGTGAAAAAAAATGCGATCATGATGATTGACTTCGCCTTAGAGACGGAACGTCTTGATGGCGCGACAGCTAAGGAAGCGATTATACGTGCAGCATTATTACGCTTTCGGCCCATCATGATGACAACATTAGCTGCTGTTTTAGGCGCACTCCCTCTTGTACTTGCGCATGGCGCTGGCAGTGAACTGCGCATTCCTCTGGGGGTCTCCATTATTGGCGGGCTGATTTTGTCTCAGGCGCTTACGCTCTATTCTACACCGGTCATTTACCTTGCTGTTGATCGTTTCCGCCGGCGCGCCGAAAACGAGCATCCCCAGACCCTCTCACGAGAGAGGGCGGAGTGAATCTTTCTGCGCCCTTTATCAAGCGACCTGTAGGGACAAGCCTTCTAGCCGGCGCTTTGTTTCTTCTTGGGGCTGTTGCGTATTATTTCCTACCTGTCGCCAGTCTTCCAGCAATTGACTTTCCAATTATCAGCATCAGCGCCATGCGCCCAGGCGCAGATCCTGAAACAATGGCAGCCTCTGTTGCCGCCCCCCTCGAACGAAGACTTGCCGGCATTGCTGGGCTGAATGAGCTTACGTCAACGAATTCTCTCGGCTCATCGCAAATAATTGCTCAATTTGATATCTCCAGAAATCTGGACTCAGCCGCGCGCGATGTGCAGGCCGCCATCAACGCCGCCATACCTGACTTGCCAACTGATCTGCCGATGGCACCGACATTAAAAAAGGCCAGCCAGTCCGGAATGCCAGTACTCGTTCTTGCTTTAACTTCAGACACGCTGCCAACAAGCGCAATTTTTGATGCGACGGACACAATAATCGCCCAGCGCATCGCCCAAGTTCCAGGCGTCGCTGAGGCGCGCGTAACTGGCGCGGAGCAACCTGCAATCAGAATACAGGTTGATTCAGCACGACTTGTCGCAATGGGCTTAAGCGTCGACGCGGTAGCGAATGCGTTGATGACTGCTAATGCGCATTCGGCGACTGGCGTGCTTTCAGGCGAAACACAAGAAATTACCCTCTCAACGACGGATCAACTTACAACGCCGGAGGATTATCGTAATATTGTAATCGCAACACATGCTGGAGCAGTTGTAAAATTAGGGGACGTAGCAAAAGTTGCACGCGGCGTAAGAAACAGGATGTCCGCTGGCTGGTTTAATAGAAAGCCCGCAGTATTGATCATTGTTACGAAACAGCCCAACGCTAATGTCATCGAGACGGTTGATCACATTAAATCGATGCTGCCTATGATGCAGCAATGGATACCAGCTGGAATTAAAATTAATATTCTTTCTGACCGCACGCAAACTATCCGCGCCAGCATTCATGATATTCAATCTACACTTTTAATATCTGTTCTTTTAGTCATGATGGTCGTCTTTGCTTTCCTACGTCGCGAGACGCCGGTCATTGCCGCCGGGATTACAGTTCCTCTCTCTCTTGTTGGCACTTGCGCCGCAATGTGGGCAGCCGGATTTTCCATCGATAATCTTTCTCTCATGGCGCTGACCATTTCTGTTGGCTTCGTGGTCGACGATGCCATTGTCATGATTGAAAATATCGAAAGCTGTCGCGAGCAAGGCATGAGCCGCATGAATGCAGCTTTAGTTGGCGCTAAGCAAATCGCCTTTACCGTATTTTCAATCAGCCTCTCTCTTGTTGCCGTATTTATTCCTCTTCTTTTTATGGAGGGGGTTATGGGAAAACTTCTTAGAGAGTTTTCGCTCACCCTTACCTTTGCTATTGTTATTTCAATGATCGTGTCGCTAACAGTCACGCCGATGATTTGCGCTTGGCTGCCAGATTTTAATTTCAGAAATCGCTCAGGCTTTGATCACTTCATAGAAAAATCATTAGATAGAATTTGTGATTTATACGCGCGCAGCCTGCGTCCTGTTGTAGATCACCCTTGGAAAACACTCGCAGTTGTTATCTTAACAATTATTGCCACTGTTGAATTATACAAGACAATACCGAAAGGAAATCTTCCTCAAGATGACATTGGACTAATCAATGGCACAACTGAGGCCGCTCCAGATGTGTCCTTCGCCGAAATGTCGAGATTACAACGCAGCGCCAGTGATACATTAATGCTAGATCCGGATGTCGCTGATGTCGGTTCTTTCATTGGCGCCACAGGACTAACGTCATCACAAAATCAAGGTCGCTTGTTTGTCTCCCTAAAACCTGCTGGGGAAAGAAAATCAAACAGTCGAGAAGTCATTGCGCGACTTCGTCCAGAATTTGCAAAAATTGCTGGGCTAAGCGTTTTCATGCAGCCCTCGCAAGACCTTCGCAACGGCGGGCGCACCAGCAAAGCTCAATATCAATTCACCCTCTCTGACGCCTCAATAGAAGAACTTGAAGAATGGCGAGGAAAAATAATTGAGAAACTCAAACAACTTCCGCAACTCGCTGATGTGACCTCTGACAAAGAGCGAGGCGGATTGCGTGCTTCCGTGGTTATCGACCGCAACGCTGCATCCCGAATGAACGTGCAAATCGCATCCATTGATGCGGCGCTCAACAGCGCTTTTGGTCAGCGCCAAGATACGATTATTTTTACGCAACGCAATCAATATCGCGTCATCTTTGAAACGCCGATATCTCGACAACGAGATATTCGAGATCTTGCTGGACTTTATGTCTCCTCAACAAATGGCGCTCAAGTCCCGCTTACCGCTCTTGCAAAAATTGAACGTGGTTATATACCGCTTGTTGTAAACCACCAGGGCGTATTGCCAGCAATAACGATATCTTACAACTTAGCGCCTGGCGCGACTTTAGACGGCGCAACGAAAGCGATTGAAGCAACTATTGAAGAAATGAATCTTCCCGGCGGCTTACATACAGCCTTTGTGGGGGACGCCGCCGATTTCCGCAAGGTTGCTGCAGGCATGGCAACATTAATTCTAGCCGCGCTTTTAGCCGTCTATATTATTCTTGGTATTCTTTATGAAAGCCTGATTCATCCAATTACAATCATATCGACATTGCCCTCAGCAGGCTTAGGGGCCCTCCTTTCGCTTGAAGCTTTTGGAGCAGAATTTACCGTTATCGCATTCATTGGCATTTTATTGCTAATTGGCATCGTCAAGAAAAATGGCATTATGCTTGTTGATTTTGCCCTCCAAGCTGAAAGAGAAGAGGGGCTGTCTGTCCATGACGCGGCTCTAGCGGCTGCACGCGAGCGATTTCGTCCAATCCTAATGACGACCTTAGCTGCAATCTTTGGCGCAATACCTCTTGCCTTTGCAACAGGCATTGGCGCTGAACTCCGCCGTCCTTTAGGCATAACAATTATTGGCGGCCTAATGCTGAGCCAGATTTTAACCCTTTATACGACGCCTGTTATTTATCTTTTAATGAGCAAATTACAGCACAAGCATAAATTAAAATTAACGCCAAGAATCCAATAAAATCCGCGTTATTTTTTTGATCCATCTTCAATAGTTTTGATTTATAAATTCGTAGGCTTTTTACCCCAACCGTCCTCGAAGACAAGCTCATCTAAGGAAAGTCGACTTGACCATCGACGCACTTCTAGTTCTGGTCGAAGAAAAGCCTTATCAACATAACCCACACATAGATAAGCAACGATGACAATATGATCAGGGATGTTCAATATCTCGCGAATATCCTCTACGCTGAGAATACTCACCCAACCGACGCCAATGCCCTCAACACGCGCTGCAAGCCATAGATTTTGGACTGCGCATGCCGTGCTTAGGAGATCCGTATCGGGCTGCTGGGTGCGCCCTAAGCCAACCTCTCCGCCTCGGCTGCGGTCACACGTCACACAAATATTTATCGGGGCTTTTAGAATTCCCTCAAGCTTTAATGAACGATAATGCGCCCGCTGATCTAGTGGTAGAAGCGCCTCTTCTTTTATTGCCGCCTGCTGAAAGGCTGAATAGGCTCTCTGCCGTATTTCAGGGTCGCGTATGACTATAAAATTCCACGGTTGCATTAAACCGACAGATGGCGCGTGGTGAGCGGCGTCAAGAATACGCATCAAGACACCATGCGGCACATTATGATCAAGAAATTCGTTTCGCACATCTCTACGCGTATAGATTGCCCGATAGACAGACTCACGTTCTGCATCGTTAAATTTTAGCGTTGGTGCGAGTTGTTGTGATATATCCTCTTGTGTGGGAATTGAATATTTTTTCACTTCTAAATCATTCATGCTGCCTCCAAAGCCTTCGTTAAGCGCGCCCAGGCTTTAGAATCATCTGGCAATCCAAACCGAAGCCAACCTTGCTTTA
>Ga0194120_10004135_pt1 | contig 22772 bp, 21 predicted proteins | sample TA2MahCa65mmetaG_FD_148642 | JGI IMG/M metagenome (GOLD analysis project Ga0194120, IMG submission 148642) | Freshwater microbial communities from Lake Tanganyika, Tanzania - TA2015019 Mahale Deep Cast 65m | ecosystem: Environmental > Aquatic > Freshwater > Lake | place: Tanzania: Lake... | reverse complement strand
TGCCAAAGATCATCGAGGGTGTGAAGTTCATCGACGGGCTCGAGGTCGCCGCCAACCCGACCGACTCTCAGCCCCAAACCGTCGCCGCCTGATGCTTCAGGCCGTCACCAAAAATCGGCGATAGCTCCTTAACAACGCCCCAGGGAACAAACATTCAGCCGGTCTCGCCCAACCCTTACTTACGGCCGGAAGTCACGCTCAGCAAAGAGCTGACGATCCGCCGTGATTTCCATTCGGGCGGCTGGGCGCGCATCTCGCTCTTCCACGACGACATTCGCGACTTCATGGTCAGCCAGATCATTCCTCTTGGACCTGGATTGGGTACGGCTTCCGGCCCGGCGAATATCCAATATGTGCGCAACACGGGCATCGAGATCGATGTGCGAAAGAACAATGTGTTGCTCGAAGACCTCGAAGTCTTCGCCAACGCCGTGTTCGTCAATTCGCATATCGTTTCCAATCCGACGTGGATTCCGGGCCGGTGCCAACTCACAGGAGGGGGAGCGCAGACGCAAGGTCAGGACTGCTGGCTGTTCAACCAGACCGGAAAGCGCATCCCTGGCCTTCCGGATTGGCGTTGGAAGGCGGGTGTGACATGGAGCCCAGACGACCGCTGGTCGATCAGCGGCAATATTCGCTGGGCGGCCCTCGCCTGGCAGACCACCTCCAACAACGACGCGGCCTGCTGCGGCCTTGTCCAGAGTTTCCAGCAGCAGCACCGGCTGTTCGCGATCGACTCAAAGATCCACTACAAATGGAACGATCGCTTCTCTTTCGATCTCGGCGTCAACAATATCGGCAACTACAAGACCCGCGAGGTCGATGCGCGGACCGTTGTCTTTGCTGCGCGATATCAGTTCGAAGACGGGCAGAAGGGCGGCAACGGCATCTTCTTTGCGGGAGATGAGGCGGGGCTCCCGGATTTTGCACGCTGGATCCGGCCGGCGGCGTTCTCGATCGACTGAGGCGAAGACCTCGCATCCGGCCCTCGCGCCGGATGCGGCCTCGCAACTTCGAGCGGGACCTTGGCGTCCGCGTGGACGCCAAGATCGCCGGAATGAAGGCCGGTCTGAAGCTCGCGGCAGCGCCAGAAGGGATTGGCCCGCGTTCGAAACGCCGATCTGGGAAAGCTCGCTCAAGCCGCAAAACCGCTATATGAATCGCTGGACGAAGGTCAGAAGCGCCACTTCGGCGTCCAAATCCGTCAAGCGATGCGAGCGTATCGCCATCGCGGAGCTCTTGAACGCGGGATGGGCGGACCTGAACCGACCGAGGAACAGTAAGACGAACAACCAAACGTCGCCGCTCTATAACGCCGGCGATCAGTGCGAACTTCCCGTGCACCGGATAGGCGGCGCACGCGACGGCGGCAGCGCTGAGCTCGCGCTGGCGCCTCGGCGAAGATTGACGTTGCTCGGTCGTTGCCGGGTCTTTTTGCAGCAAGGAACGGAGAGGAGGCCATTATGCGCGCATTCGACTTGACACGGCTCGGCTTGCTTTCGCGTTTGCTCGCCCTCGCGGCGGCAGGGACGGCGCCGTTGATTCCTAATCCCCTTCGCGGGGAACAAATTGGCTCCGCTCCTTCCGCCGCTGCGGCGCGGTCCGGGCCGACCGCGCAAGGAGGCGAGGCGCCGGGCCCGGCTTCGGAAGGCGGCGCGCACGCTCAGCACAACATGAGCCGCGCGTCCAACGGCGTGACGAGCCTGGACATCGTCGCGGACGGCGACCGTCTGCAGTTGCTGATCGGCAGGAGCCGGGACGGTCGCGCCACATTGTGGCACCAGGTTTCGAGGGACGGCGGCAAGAGCTGGTCGAAAGAGGTCGAGGTCCAGGGACAGCCCGGCACGAGTCCATCGGTGCACCGCGGTTCGGACGCGCGCATCGCCGCCTGGCATAAGACGCTTGTCGCCGTCTGGACCACCAGGGATGACGCAAACCGGCACGGCGCCGGCCCGATGGCGGCGGCGCGCTCGACCGACGGCGGAAAAACTTGGGCGCCGGCGGAGGGGCCGGCCGACTGGACGAAGGGGCCGCATGCTTTCCTCACGCTCGCCTCTGACGGAAAGACTTGGCACGCCGCCTGGCTCGACAGCCGCGACGGGCCGCCGCCCGTGAAGGGCGCGCAGGCGCTGCGTTACGCCTTTTCGACAAACGGCGGCGCGAGCTGGTCAAAAAACGTCACGCTCGACGATGTAACCTGTGCCTGTTGCTGGAGCGTAGGCCAGGTGAACGATCGCGGCGATTTTTTCGTTCTCTATCGCGACAAGAAGCCCTCGGACATGTCGATCGGCGTCGTCAATCACGCGACAGGGCAGTGGACGCGGCTCGCGACCGTCGGCGCCTTCGACTGGGATTTCCCGGGCTGTCCTCACATCGGCGGCGGCCTTGCGATTCACTCGCACGGCAAGGAGCGCCTCATCCACGCCGTTGTCGGCACACGCAAGGCGGAAAGCGCTGGTCTCTATTATCTGAAATCGAGCGACGCCGGACGAAGCTGGATGGCGCCCGTCCGGCTCGGCGACGCTTCTGCGACGCACGGCGACCTTACGGTCGCCAAGGGGGGCCGGGTCGCCGCCGTCTTCGACATGATCGACCCCGAAATCAACGACGGCACGCAGGCGATCTACGCGACCTTCTCTCAGGACGACGGTGCCCGCTGGTCCGAAGCTCGGCGCCTTTCTTCGCCGGGCAAGACGGCGTCGCATCCGCGTGTCGTCTCGACAAGGAGCGGCTTTGTCGCTTTCTGGACCGAGACTGGCGAGGAGAAGGAAACCGTACTCAAAATGAAGGCGCTTGACAGTGTTAAGGTCGGCATGTCCGGGCGGGAAAGGCTACGCGCTGAGCCATAAATCTCTTGCCGGCTGCATCATTGACGCGCGGTCGCGCGCGGCTCAATGATGGCCGAGCTTCGAAATGCCGCCAAAGTCGGCGAGTTCCCGTTCGCCTTTTCGGGGCCAGGGCTACGGCCTGAAAAAGAGGTGTTGAGAAGCGCGCCGATCACAGTGGCTAGAAACGCTGTTTCCGCTCGTTGCGCTTCAATCAAGCGTCAGCTTGGTAAGCGGCTTCCGTCTCACGAGGGACTATTCCGACGTCGTCGTCCGTCCATTGGCGGGCCGACTATTGCGTCGTTTGGCTGTCCGAGGACGACAGTCCGGCGCATCGCCGTTTGCTCAGCTCGGCGCGGTGAAAAAGGGCGCGGCAGCGAAATACGCCATCGCCAACCATTGCCTCCCGCGACAGGTAACGGAATGCGCCGAGCAACACTTCACAACTTGCCCGTAAGAATTGGCGTCCGCAACCGTGGCGTCGGCTGTGCGGTGGCAGGATGGTTGCGGCGTCTCGTCTTGTGTCGCGGCGCAAATGATAGACGCAATCCAAACGATGAGATTCGCTCGCTCCGCGCATCAGATTAGTCCAAGGCGTTGCTTTGCCATTCGGCGTCAAAAAGCCTTGCTCACTTTTGAGCTACCGTGGATTTGCAGCGCGACGATAACTCGACCGCCTCAGCAAGATACATCCGGTCGAAGCGCCGGACGCACTTGGAGAACACGAGCCGTGCGCATCCAGAGCGCCGTATCAATGCAGTCGCCATGCACAAACTGCGCGTGTAGTGCCGACGCAAACTTTCCGCAGTTTGGCAACGCGAACTTTCCTGCATTGACGTTTGCGGCGCGCTATTTCGGCAGCCTCTCAGCGCGCTGGTGACGAATTTTTTCTAGCGGACGATATTGTGTTGTCGTAGTATTATAGGTATCCGTCCGGTCATTGCACATGACGTCAGGGCTTGACGGGATTTTTCGATTTCCAGGCCCACGGCAAGAGTTCGTCGAGCCGATTGACGGGATGTCCGTCGACCATGCGCTGGAGTACGTCGACGAGATAGGCGTAGGGTTCGACGCCGTTGAGTTTTGCCGTTTCAATCAACGAGCAGACGATCGACCACCGCTCGCCGCCTCCGTCGCTGCCCGCGAACAGATGATTTTTTCTTCCGAGCGCGACTGGACGGATTGCACGCTCGACCGGATTGGTGTCGAGTTCGATGCGACCGTCATGCAGAAAGCGCGTCAGACCTTCCCAACGCGAGAGCGCGTAGCGAATGGCTTCGGCGAGCGTACTGCGCCCGGATATTTGAGAAAGCTGAGCTTCGAGCCATTCGCGAAGGGCTTCGATTATCGGCCTGGAGAAGGATCGCCGCTCGGCAAGACGATGTGCGGAAGGCAGCCCGCGCACGCGCGCCTCAATCGCGTAAAGTTCGCCGATCCTGCGCAGCGCCTCGTTGGCGATCGGCGAACCCGTGGCTTCGGCCACTTCATAGAACTTGCGCCGCGTATGCGCCCAACAAGCGGCGAGGACAATGTCGCCGCTGGTGGTCAGCCGCTCGAATCCGGCATAGCCGTCGACATGCAACACGCCTTTGAAGCTTCCAAGATGGGAAGCCGGACGTTCGGCCTTTCGGTCCGGCGCGTAAAGATAAATGGCGGCAGGCGGTTCCGGTCCGCCCCAGCTTCGCTGCTCCCGGGCGTAAACCCACAGTCGGCCTGTCTTTGTGCGGCCGCGCCCCGGATCAAGAACCGGAATGGGCGTATCGTCCGCAAACAGATGGTTGCTTGCGAACACGTTTTTGCACAGCCGATCGTGCAGCGCCTCGAGCCACCAGCAGGCGCCGCCCACCCATCCGGCCAGCGTCGAACGGCTGAGATCGACGCCCTGCCGGGCGAAGATCTGCGATTGACGATAAAGCGGCGTGTGGTCGCAATATTTGGAGATCAGCACTTGCGCCAGCAACGCTGGCGTCGCCAAGCCGCCAGCAATAGGCCGTTCCGGGGCCGGCGCCTGGGCGATCGTCCCGCAGGCGCGACAAGCGTATTTCGGGCGCGCGATCCGCACGACGCGAAGCTGCGCTGGAACCCAGTCGAGCATCTCGCTGACGCTCTCGCCGACGGCGTGAAGCGCGCCGCCACAACAGGGGCACGTCTGGCTATCGACATCGAGCCGGACATCCTCGCGCGGCAGATGATCGGGCAGCGCTTTGCGCCGGGACGGCGTCTCGTGCGACGCTTCTTCAATTGCGCTTTCGATCGTCGGGGCTCTTTCTCGAGCGCGCGCGACATCGCTGTCGAGGTCTTCCAGAGCGAGCGCCAGCTGGTCGGGATCAAACCGTTCGGAACGGCGTCCGAACTGCGCGCGCTGCAGGTTCTTGATGATGAACTGGAGGCGTTCGATCTCTCCGTCGCGGCTCTCGACAAGAGCCGCCATGTCGCGCACCAGATACTGCAGGAGAGTCGGATCGACGGGAAGATTGTCGAGATCGATTCGCATGTTCAATGCTACTGCGAACGGCTCTCCAGTACAAGCATTTTCTCCCGGATTTCGCTTGTATTCCGCGCAGTTTCAACCTGCCAGCGCTGGCTTCCAGACGCGCTCTGGCGTGCGCCAGTCGATGCCTTCGATCAGCATGGCGAGCTGCGCCGACGTCAGCGTGATCGTTCCGCCTGGCTCGACCAATCGCGGCCAGACAAAGCCGCCTTGATCGAGCCTCTTGGTGAAAAGACAAAGTCCATTCCCGTCCCAGAAAAGGATCTTTACAATTTGCGCTCGTTTGCCGCGAAAGGCGAACAGGTGACCGCTGAAGGGATCCTTCTGCAGCGTGCCTTGCACCAGCATCGCGAGCCCATCCATGCCTTTCCTCATATCGGTGTAGCCCAGCGCCAAATGCACTTTGACGCCGGCTGGGAGGATCATCATCGCGCCGCCTCCTCCTTACGTATCTGCTGCAACACCGCGTCTGGATCGCTGCCCTTTGGCGCGAAGACCCGCCGTCCAGTGGCAAGTTGCACCACCGTCATTCCTTCGGGCGGTTGCAAGAGATCGTGCAGCACGACGGGCGTCGAGACGACTCCCGTTGGACCGTCGTCAACCGCCACCGCGGCGAGTTTCGCGCGCTCCTTCTCGCCAAACCCGAACTGGACCCGCCATCGGAACACCATGCTGGTCGCGATATCGTGGCTCCGACAAACGGCGGCGACGCTGACGCCCGGCTTCTCCGCTTCGAGCACGATGGCGAGCTTTTCTTCGTCGGTGAAGCTGCGCCGGTTCGACCGCCGGTCGCGCGGCGGATCGCTCTTGGCGGCGTCTGTCAAGTCCTCTTTGGCCGCTTCCTGCTTAGCAGCGCTGCTAGCGCCGCTGCTTATTTTCGCGCGAGCGCTCGGATGAAGATACGCGCGCCAGTCAATCTCCACCTCGCCGCTGTCGAACAAATCGCGCCAGCGGCGCAAACTGACCAGCGAAAGATTGTGAGCGTTGGCGTAATGCGTGGCGCACAATCCGCTCCAGTTCAGCGCTTCGACATGCATCGCCCAGAACGCTTGAACGGCGATCGAGCGCTTCGATTTGCACAGCGGAGATGGCCCTCGACGGCGGCGCTGGCGACGCTGTTCGCGCAGAAGTTCTGCAGCTTTTTTCGCGGCTTCCGCGCCTTCAAGCTGCTTCAGCCAGCGATCGAAAGTCGCCTTGTTGAGCCGATGATCGCGACAATATTTGGTGCGCGAAAGGCCGCTTCGGCGCCACGCTTCAATATGCGTCGACCAGTAAGAGCGCCATGCCGTGTTCTGGAATCGTTTCGAGACCACCGGAGATCCTCCCATGTGCGAGAGAACCCGATATGTCGCGAAATTGCACGCCCAAGAGATCGTGCAGAGTTCGGACGCTTACGACGCTTACGCAAGGTGTGCAGTGAAGGCAAGATTAAAGCAACCGTGCCGCTTGCGTGTATGCTTTTGTCTGCACATTGTTATTTCCGGGTAGAGCGATTTCTTGCGGTGTGAGCCCTACCGCATCTCGTTTCTTTTTCAACGCCATGATGCGAGCTGCGCGGAATTGCGCTTGTTTTGCCGCGTCGCCGGCGCAAGCTGTTGTGCATGAGCAACGACGACACTTCCGACTTTCGACTCCGCGCCGGAAAAATTCGCGATCGAGGCAGCGCCGCGGCGCGGCGACCGCGCTCTTTCGTCGCGCAGGTGATGAAGGCCGTGACGAAGGCGAGGGGCGCCGGTATCGGGCCGCCGCCGAAGCGCGGCGGCCGATCCGATCGGCGGCGTGATGGCGCGTCGGGCCGAAGCCGAAAAGGGAGATGCTGCCGGATCGGTCGGGGACAGGCGGCGGCCGATCGATTGAAGCTCGCGGCCGAACGGCGCGGGCCGGCCCGGCGGATGCGCCGCGTCGTGGTGAAGGCGCGGATCGCGAGGTTGAGGCTCGCGAGCAAGGGCGCCGACGCGCATCTGCGCTATTTGCAACGCGACGGCATGAGCCGTGAAGGGGAGCGGGGGAAGCTCTACGGGTCGGAGACCGACGCCGTGGATGGCCGCGAGTTTCTGGAGCGGGGGCGGGAGGACCGCCATCAGTTCCGTTTCATCGTCGCGCCCGAGGACAGCGATCGACTGAGCGATCTTCGCGCCTTCACCCGCGACGTGATGAAGCAGATGGAGGGCGACCTCGGAACAAGGCTCGACTGGGTCGCCGTCGACCACTTCAGCACAGGCCATCCACACAGCCATGTCGTCATCCGGGGCAAGGACGAGATCGGCAAGGACTTGATCATCGCCCAGGACTACATCACCGACGGTGTCAGACTGCGCGCGCAGGAACTGGCGACGCTCGAATTGGGACCGGAAACCGACCTGGAGCTGAGATCGAAACTCACAGTGGAAATTTCCGCCGAGCGCTTCACCCGGATCGACCGGGCGATGCTCGCCGAGGCCTGCGAGGGAACGCTCGACCTGCGGCCAGAGGCGGGTCAGGTCCGAGCGGATTTCGATCGAACGCTGCGCATCGGACGATTGCAGACGCTGGCGCGCTACGGTCTCGCCGCGGAGAGCGCGCCGGGCGTCTGGAAGCTGTCCGACGAGTTGGAGCTGACGCTGCGGGAACTCGGCGAGCGCAGCGACATCGTCAAGGCGATCAATCGGGCGCTCAAACAACGCGGCGAAGAGCGTGCGCTCGCAAGCTACTCGCTTCACGGCGAGGAGGCCACGACCAAGATCACGGGCCGCGTGATCGACAAGCGGCTGACCGACGAACTTGGCGAGCGGCTGAGCCTCGTGGTCGACGGGTTGGACGGGCGCGTCCATCATGTCGCGCTCGGCTCCGAGGCGCTCGCGTCCGCCGCCGAGGAGGCGACGATCGGATCGATCGTCGAGATCGCCCCCGCGCCAACCGGACCGCGCCCCGCCGACCACAACATCGCTCAGCTCGCCGGCGCCTCAGGCGACTACCGCCCCAGCATCCACCGCGCAATCGCTGAGGCAACCCGTGTCCGCGTTCCTGGTGGCGACTATGGCGCCTATGTCGAAAGCCACGTCCGCCGACTGGAGGCGCTACGCCGGGCGGGGATCGTGGAGCAGATCGACGCCGACCATTGGCGCCTCCCGGCCGACTTCGAGGCGCGCACGGCGGACTATTACGCCCAGCGACGCGGACGGATGACGCTTCGCGTTCTTTCCAATCTCGACCTCGAAACCCAGATCGACGCCAGCGGCGCCACATGGCTCGACCGCGAACTCGCCTCGCCCAATCGCGCCCCACTTGTTCAAGGCGGCTTCGGGGCCGAGGTCAGTGGGGCCATGCAGCGGCGCCGGGAAGCGCTCGTCGACAAGGGACACGCCTGGCGTTCGTCTGATGGAACCATTCGCGCTCCCAAAGACCTTGTCGCCCGGCTGGAACGAGGCGAGATCGAGCGCACCGGTGCATCCCTGGCGAAGAGCAAGCAAGGCCCCTTCCGCATGAAGAACGAAGGCGAGCGCGTCTCGGGCGTTTTCACCGGCACGACCAACCTCGTCTCTGGCAAATACGCCGTCATTGAGAACGCATACGAGTTCACGCTCGTGCCCTGGCGGCCCGTGATGGATGACCGCCTCGGACGCCAGATCAGCGGCGTCATCCGCGAATCCGGAATCTCATGGGATTTCACGCGAACGCGAGGGATTGGAATTGGGATGTAAGTGCGGCTCAAAGAGGGAAAGATTCAACCTCGAAGACTTTGAACTATTTTCCCATTCATCCGCGCGACCAGATTCGGCGAGGCGTGGAAAGTCACGATTCTCCGCGCGCTGATGATCGCCGGGTCGCCCGTTTTCGGATTGCGGCCGATCCGCTCTCGTTTGGCCCGAAGCGTGAATACGCCAAAAGCGCTCAATTTGACCGACTCGCCGCAAACGAGCGCTGCAAGAATCTCTTCGAAGACTTCATCGACAATCTGTCGGGCTTGCGAACGTGATAAGGTCGGACAGCTCTTATATGCTGCTTCGCTTAACTTCTGCCGCGTCAGCGCGCCAGCTTTTGGGTTTTTCTTCAGCATGCGGACACGCCATACGTCGACCGGAGCACGGCGCGTCCGCATACGAAAATGCTCATGGCCGCCACTCCATTGAGACGATTTTGCAGGGAACCTATGATTATTCGCTCTTTTTCGGTCGCGCAACCTTGCGAGAATCTGACTTTTGCAGCCGTCCCCGCTGTGTTTCCGAGCCGCCTGACGACGCCACGAAGGATCGAAGTTCCGCTGTCATTGCCGGGAGTTTCCATTTCTTCTCCAAACTGCGCTTCGCGCTGCGTCGAAGAATTGGGCCATTCAATTGGCGACGGCCCGCCGCCATGGTTTCCGGCATGGCTCGTCCTCGTCGCGCACATCAACAAGTTTCCGCTCGCCGGAACGGAAATGGCGATGGCGTTCGCGGACTGAGGCGGTATGATTCGGCTTCAAGAAGGATCAACGCGGCTGACGAAATCGCCATCGCCGACGATTGGCCAGCGGAAATTCCAATCACCCCCGCCGAGGTCGATGTGTTGGAGATGTTTCTCGGCGACTTGCTCGATGCGTTTCTTCAGCCTCGCCATTGAACCTGGGAGCTTCCCATGACCGACCCCATCCGCGCCGCACTCTATCTTCGGGTTTCGACGACGCGGCAGGCGGAGGTCGATCTATCCATCCCCGATCAACAGGTACAGACGAGCGCCTATTGCGCGCGTCGTGGCTGGCGGGTCGTCGCCGAATATGTCGAGCCGGGCGCGTCGGCGATGGACGACAATCGGCCGGAATTTCAGCGCATGATCGAACGCGCCTGCGACGACGACCATCCGATCGATGCGATCGTCGTTCATTCCTTCTCGCGTTTCTTTCGCGACGCCTTCGGCCTGGAGATGTATGTGCGCAAGCTCGCCAAGCATGGCGTGCGTCTTGTTTCCATCACCCAGGAGCTTGGCGACGATCCGTCACAGGTGATGATGCGGCAGGTCATCGCGCTCTTCGACGAGTATCAAAGCCGCGAGAACGCCAAACATGTCTTGCGCGCGATGAAGGAGAATGCTCGACAAGGTTTCTATAATGGCTCGCGCCTGCCGCTCGGCTATGCGCTTTCCGAGGTTGAGAAGCGCGGACACAGAACCAAGAAGAAGCTCGTCATCGATCCCGTCGAAGCCGAGACAGTTCGACTGATTTACCGTCTCTATTTGGAGGGCGACGCCGGGAGAGGGCCGATGGGCGTCAAAGAGGTGACGAAAACACTCAATGGGCGTGGGATGAGGACGCGGCTTGGCGCGCGCTTTGGCGTTGCGTCGGTTCACAAGATTCTGACGAATCCCGTTTATGTGGGGCGCTGGCGATTCAATCAGCGAGAGGCCAAGACTGGCCGAGCCAAAGCTGAGAACGAAGTCATCGAGGTTGCGGTTCCGGCGATCATCGAGCAGCCAGTTTTCGATAAGTTGCAGGCGAGCCTCAAAGCGCGCGATCCCCGCATCCTGCCGCCGCGTGTCGTCACTGGTCCGATCCTTCTCACGGGCTTGGCCCATTGCGCGACATGCGGCGGGGCGATGACGCTGCGCACCGGAACGTCCAAGTCCGGCAAGGTGCATCGCTACTACACATGCTCGACAGCCGCCCGTGTAGGCAAAACCGGCTGCAAGGGCCGCTCTATCGCCATGGACAAGCTCGACGGGCTGGTCACGACCCATCTCGCCGACCGTTTGCTCGGCCCGAGCCGTTTGGCGGGCCTCCTGACCTCGCTGGCCGACAAACGCGCATCGGGCAACGCCGAGGTTCAGGAGCGGGCCGGCGCTCTGAACGCTGAAATCTTCCATGCCGACGACAAGCTTCGCCGTCTTTACAAAATGGTCGAGGACGGCGTCACGGATATCGACGATGTGCTCGGGGACCGACTCGCCGCGCTCAAATCCGTTCGCGATCGGGCCAAGGCCGCTCTGGAGCGGATCAAAATCCAATCCGCGCCCAATATCACGCTCGAATCCGATCAGATCGAACGTTTCGGCGCTTTTATGCGCGAAAGGATCACGACGGGCGAAACCACGTTCCGCAAGGCCTATTTGCGCTCGATCGTCGACGCCATCGAGGTCGACGACAAGGTCATCCGCATCCACGGCTCGAAAGCCAGCCTTGAACAGGCCGTCATCGCCGGAGAACAAATCGGCAAGGGTGTTCGCAGTTTTATACGCAAATGGCGCGCCCGAAAGGATTCGAACCTCTGACCCCCAGATTCGTAGTCTGGTGCTCTATCCAGCTGAGCTACGGGCGCCTGTTGCGCCACAGCCCTTTGATGTAAACGGGCTTGCGGCGCGCCCGCTCGTTTACCGGCAAGCGGCGCGGATGGCAATAGCGCATTTACTTTCGGCGCGGAGCGGCCTTGTGTCGCCCGCGCCGATATTTAGATAAAGGACGCTAAGTGGGATTTCTAATGCAAACGTTCCAGTCGAATGGCGTCGAGATAGCCTATGTGGATTTCGAGCCCCTGACCGAAGATCGCGGAGAGCCGATCGTTCTTGTGCATGGCTTCGCCTCGACCCATGCGGTGAACTGGCTGTTCACGCAGTGGGTCAAAACGCTGACCGAAGACGGCCGCCGCGTCATCGCGCTCGACATTCGCGGTCACGGCCAGTCCGCCAAGCTTTACGATCCGGCGCTCTACAGTCTCGACCTGATGGCCGCGGATATCGCGCATCTGCTCGATCATCTGGCGATCCCGCGCGCCGACGTCATGGGCTATTCGCTCGGCGGGCGCATCGCCGCGCTGCTGGCGCTGAAAGCGCCCGAACGCGTGCGCTCGCTGATCCTTGGCGGCGTCGGCGAAAATCTCATCGAGGACTCGGGGCTCCCCCGCGGTCTGGCCGAGGCCATGGAGGCGGAGCGCATCGAGGACATCAACGATTCGACGCTCAAAATCTTTCGCGGCTTCGCCGAATCCACCCGCAGCGATCTCGCCGCGCTCGCCGCCTGCGCGCGGGGCCCGCGCAAGGCGATCGCGCCGGAAATGCTCGCGCAAATCGCCGTCCCGACGCTGATCTGCGTCGGCTCCCGCGACGACGTCGCCGGCGATCCGCATCCGCTGGCGGAGTTCTTCCCCAACGTCCGAATCGTCGATATTCCGGGACGCGACCACAATCGGGCGGTCGGCGACCGCATCTATAAGCAGGCGGCGCTGGAGTTTCTCGATACGCGGCCCTGACGGCCCAAGCGGCGGCCCAAGCGGCGCCCAAAGCGGCGCCGGCGTGCCTTTGGCGAAGCGGTCCGCTATATAAATGCTCGAACAAGGAGGGGCGGATGGGCGCCGAAACGCGCGAACAGGGCGCGAAAATCATCGATTTCGCCCAGAGCGATCCGCTTTTTGCGCGGCTGCGCGTTGAAGCGGAAGAGGTCTTGCGGCGCGAGCCGGAGCTTGGCGGATTTCTGCATCCGGCGATCCTGTCGCAGAGCGGCGTCGCCGGCGTCGTCGCGCATCGCGTGGCGCAGCGTCTCGACCGGCCGGAAGCGCCCTATATCGCCATCCGCCAGGCTTTCGAGGAATGCGTCGCGCGCGAGCCCGGAATAATCGAGGCGTTCCGCGCCGACATTCTCGCCGTGCTGGAGCGCGATCCGGCCTGCACGCGGCTGATCGAACCGGCGCTTTATTTCAAGGGTTTCCACGCGCTCCAGACCTATCGTCTGGCGCATTGGCTGTGGAAGAACGGCCGCAGCGACTTCGCCCTCATTCTGCAGAGCCTGTCGTCGCAGACCTTCCAGGTCGACATCCATCCCGCCGCGATGATCGGCAAGAGCGTGTTCATCGATCACGCCACCGGCGTCGTCATCGGCGCAACCAGCGTCGTCGAGGACGAAGTGTCGATGCTGCATGGCGTCACCTTAGGGGGCACCGGCAAGGCCCGCGGCGACCGCCACCCCAAGGTCAGGCGCGGCGTATTGATCGGCGCCGGCGCGAAGATTCTGGGCAATATCGAGATCGGCCGCTGCGCCATGATCGCCGCCGGCTCGGTCGTGCTCGACCCGGTGCCCGCCAATAAGACCGTCGCCGGCGTGCCGGCCCGCATCGTCGGCGACGCCCGCTGCGCCGAGCCGGCGCTTGCCATGGATCAGATGCTGGCTTATCTCGACGCCGGCATGTGAAGGCGGGGTTGACCTTGATCAAGTTTCTCTTTGGCGCCGCGTTGCTGATCCTCGCGGCATTGAGCCCCTGCGCGGCGATCGCCGCCGGCTGGCACTATTACGATCCGGAATGTCCGATCGATCTTGGCGGCAATGAACTTGGCCGCAAGTCGATGAAATTCGTCGCCATGCAGCCGAAGAAAAACGTCGATCGCGAATGCGTCGCGCTGCCGGACGTGGGCCCGAGCGTCATCGTGCTCGACGCCGCCGACAGTGAATTGCGCGACATGAATTGGGACATCCGCATCCTGCGCGGCAAGGGGCCGAATGGCGACGCCGACCCCGAAGCCGACGTCGTCGGCCGCCTGCCGGTGCAGAAATTTCGTAACGGCATGGTGAATTTCGACCAGAATTTTAAAGAGCCCGGCGCTTACGTGCTCTATGCGAAGCTGACCAGCGACGATGGCGCGAAAAGTTTTGTCGGCAAGCATCCCTTCTCGGTCGGCCTCGTCACCGACGAGGAAATCTATCTTTATATCGCCTTCGGGGTTTTCGTCGTCATCGCCGGCGGCGTCGCCTTCACGCTGTGGCGCCAGGGCAAGCTCGGGTTTAAAATTCCGGATTTTTCGAAGACGGATTGAGGCCTTTCGAAGCGAGCCCCCTCCCCAACCCTCCCCCGCGCTTCGCGCAGGAGAGGGAGCAGGTCGCGCCCGTTATGAAGGTTCGCGACTCTACGTCGTTAGCCGCAACGGCGCCGCCCCCCTTCTCCCGCGAAGCGGGGGAAGGGGGCGCGAAGCGCCGGATGGGGGCCGCGAACAAACATGAATTTTCGATGTTGCTCTTGGCTTCTCCGTTAGCATGACCGCTAAACGCGACTGTCACCCAAACCGATTATTCCTCGGAAAACCCCTCGGCGGCAATCTTCCCGCCTCGGCGCGATGCCCGATCCAGTCCTTGAGTTCCGCTCTGTCGATCGTGAAGACGCGCCCGGACGCGTCGGTCCATGTCAGCCCCTCCTTCAGCGCAAAGACCTTGGCGTCCGAGACGCCGCCCTCCTTGTATCGCTGCAGGCGCACGCCCTTGCCGCGCGCCATGCGCGGCGCTTCGCTCAAGGGAAACACCAGGAGCTTCCGGTTCTCGCCGATGATGGCGACATGATCGCCCTGCGCCTCGCTCACGATCTTCAACCGCGACGGCGGCTCGACGTTCAGCGCCGCGCGCCCCTTGCGCGTCGACGATAAAAGATCGTCTTGCGCCACCACGAAGCCGCGCCCGTCATTGGTGACGAGCAGCAGCGACGCCTGCGCGACATGCGGCAGAACGGCGACGACATCGGCCCCTTCCTCAATATCGGCGAACATGCGGATCGGCTCGCCGTGCCCGCGCCCGCCGGGAAGTTTCGAGGCCTCTAACGTATAGGCCTTGCCGTTCGAAGCGAGCGCGATGATTTTCGACGTGGTCTGCGCAAAGAAAGAAGCGGCGAGCGCATCGTCGCCCTTGAACTGCAGGCTTGAAAGATCCTGCACATGGCCTTTCAACGCGCGAATCCAGCCCTTCTGCGAGACGACGATCGTCACCGGCTCGCGCTCGATCATCGCCTCGGCGAGGTCGAGATCGATCGCCTCGGGCGCGTCCTCAAACGTCGTGCGCCTTTTGCCGATCGGCGTCTGCGGGCCATAGGATTTTTTCAGCTCGCGCACCTGCCAGGCGATGGTCTTCCACTGCTTGGCTTCGTCGGCGAGCAGGGCCTCGATGTCCTTGCGCTCGGTCGAGAGCTCGTTCAGCTCCTTCTTCAGCTCCATTTCTTCGAGCTTGCGCAGAGCGCGCAGCCGCGTGTCGAGAATATATTCGACCTGCAGATCGGTCAGCTTGAACGCCTTTTTCAATTCGCCCTTGGCGTCGTCCTCTTCGCGGATGATGCGGATCACCTCGTCGAGATTGAGGAAGACAATGACCATGCCTTCCAATTGCTCGATGCGCCGGACGATCGCGGCGAGGCGATGGCGCGAGCGGCGTTGCAGCACGGTGCGGCGGTGGTCGAGCCATTGCCGCAGCGCCTCGTCGAGCGAGACGACGCGCGGCGTCACGCCGTCGACGAGCACATTCATGTTCATCGTAAAGCGCGTTTCGAGTTCGGAGAGCTTGAACAAAGTCTCCATCATCAGCGCCGGATCGACCGTGCGCGCGCGGGGCTCGAAGACGATGCGCACGTCTTCCGCCGATTCGTCGCGCACGTCGGCGACGAGCGGCAGTTTGCGCTCGGCGATGAGTTCGGCGAGTCGCTCGATGAGGCGCGACTTCTGCACGCCGTAAGGAATTTCGGTGACGACCGCGACCCAGCCGCCGCGCGGCAGCTCTTCTTTCACCCAGCGCGCGCGGACCCGAAACGAGCCGCGCCCGGTGCGATAGGTCTCGATAATTTCCTCGCGCCTGTCGACGACGATGCCGCCGGTCGGAAAATCCGGCCCCTGCACGAAAGTGAGAAGCTGTTCGGCGGTCGCCTGACGGTGGGAGATGAGATAGAGCGCGGCGTCGCAAAGCTCGGCGAGATTATGCGGCGGAATCGAGGTCGCCATGCCGACGGCGATGCCCTGCGCGCCATTGGCGAGCAGATTGGGCAGCGCCGAGGGCAGCACCACCGGCTCCTTCTCCTCGCCGGAATAATTCGGGATAAAGTCGATCGCGTCTTCGTCGATGCCTTCGAGCAGGAGGCGGGCGACCGCCGTCATACGGGCTTCGGTGTAGCGATAGGCGGCGGCCGAATCGCCGTCGACATTGCCGAAATTGCCCTGCCCGTCGACGAGCGGATAGCGCGAGGAAAAGTCCTGGGCGAGGCGCACCAGCGCGTCATAGATCGCCTGATCGCCATGCGGATGGAAGGAGCCCATCACGTCGCCGACGATTTTCGCGCATTTCTTGAACGGCGCGCCGGGATCGAGCCGCAGAATATGCATGCCGTAAAGGATGCGCCGATGCACCGGCTTGAGCCCGTCGCGGGCGTCGGGCAGCGCGCGGCCGGTGATCGTCGACAGCGCGTAGCGCAGATAGCGCTCCTCAAGCGCCTCGCGCAGCGCGACGGGCGCGATCACGCTAACGTCGCTTGCGCCCTTGCCTTTTCCGCTTCCGCCGCCGCCCTTTTGCGCCATCTCGTCAACCCGAATCTTGCTGTGCGATCGGTACTATGGCCGGCGCGGCGTTGGCGCAAGCGGACTGTTCGCCTTTGCCGATCGACGCGGCGAAAGATGACGCGCGTATATTTTGTCCGCAATGTTGCAAATAAGTCCTTGCGGTCGCGGCGTCTCGTCCTTTAGAAGCTTGGCGGCGATGGCGCGGATCGGCGCGGTCGGGTTTTTCGCCGGTTTTCAGCGGCTTTCAAGACAGGCGTCCATGAAGAAACTGCTTTTCCCGCTCGTCGCCATGCTTCTCGTCGCCACCGCCTCCTTCGCATTGGACAGGTCGCCGCTGTCGGTCTCCGGCCCGACGGTCGCGGCTCGGGACCGCGCGCCGCGAGCGCCGGAACCGAATGACGAGATGCAGGCGATGTGCCGCGAAGTGCTCGTCGACATTGATCAGGGCTATGGCGTCAGCAGCCATGAGTCGCGCTACATTTGCGGCGACAAGGACCACTAGATCACGCCGCGCGCAGCAGCGCGCCGATATAGAGATCGCGCGACGCCGGCAGCGCCACGCCGCGCGGCGCCAGCACGTCGCGCGTGAGGAAATAGCCGGTCAATCGAAAGGCGGCGATGACATCGCCAGGGGCCGTCGCGTCGCTCCCATGACGAAGGAAGTCGGGATAGGGCAACAGCCTGTCCCGCCATGGCGCGCCGGCGGCGCGACAAACCGCGCGGCCTGATTTCGGCGACACATAAGCGAGATCGTCCTGCGCGCCGGTCAGCGCGCAGGATTGAAGATCAAGTCCGAAGCCGAGCGCGCCGAGCAGCGCAAGCTCGAACCGCGCCATCATGACCGCGCCGACGTCAAGACCGTGAATATCGCCCAGCCGCGCCGCAATGGCGTCGGCCATGTCGAACAATTCCGCGTGAGGATCGCGCTCCGGCAGCAGGCGCAGAAGCGCGCAGAGCGAAGCGACGCCGTTGAGCGCCGCGCCGCGATCGAGGAGATGGGCGGCGCGGGCGGCGAGCGGCTCGATCGTCAGAGCCCCGAGATGGTCCTCAAGACGCGCGCGCCAATGCGCGGCGACGAGATTGCCGGGCTGCAGAATCGGACGAAGCCGCCGCGAGCGACCGCCGCGCACGAGACCGAGATGGCGCCCATGCGCGCGGGTCATCAGCTCCAGAATGACGGATGTTTCGCCATGCCGGCGCGCGCCGATGATCAGGGCGTCGTCGCGCCATTCCATATCGTCGCCTCGTCCCGCCTTGCTACAAATCTCCGAGCGTCAGATCGGCGCTATATTCCGCGTCCTCGACCTCCTTGGTCAACGCCTGACCGCAGATGACGCGCTTCTTCTCCAAATCATAGGTCAGGGCGGGCGAACCATAGAGCGTCCAGCCGCGGCTTAAGGCCTCGGTCACGCGATGACAGAAGGCCGCGTCGTCCGGTCCAGTGAGATAGCGATAAGCGGTGAAGCGCTTTGAAGACTGGGTCATGTCGCGCGCCCTGGCGCCGACGCGGTCGGCGCATGAATGGGAACAAGCGAGAGAATCGACAAACGGCTACGCTCGCCGTTTGGCATACTACCCGCCTTTGGGAAACTCCAGACGCATTTCGCGATAGCGCTCGGGGTCTTCGGCCCAATTCTCGCGCACCTTGACGAAAAGAAAGAGATGCACCTTCTGTTCGGCCGCCTCGGCGATCTCCTTGCGCGCCGCCTGGCCGATCGACTTGATGGTGCGCCCGCCCTCGCCGATGACGATCTTCTTCTGGCTGTCGCGCGCGACATAGATCGTCTGTTCGATGCGCGCCGAGCCGTCCTTCTGATTGGTCCAGGATTCGGTCTCGACCGTCGACTGGTAGGGCAGTTCGTCGTGCAGGCGCTCGTAGAGCTTCTCGCGGGTGATTTCAGCGGCGAGCAGCCGCAGCGGCGCGTCGGAAAGCTGATCCTCGGGATAGAGCCAGGGCGAAGGCTTCATGCGCCGCGCCAGCGCCTGGCGCAGAGCGTCGACGCCGTCGCCGTTCAGCGCCGAAATCATGAAGGTCTCGTCGAACTTCTGGCGTTCGTTGAGCGTCTGCGCCAGCGCCAGCAGCCTCTCGCGGGGAATGAGGTCGATCTTGTTCAGGACGAGCAGCTTCGGCGCTTTTGCCTGATGAAGCTGCGTCAGGATTGCTTCGACTTCCTCGTCGAGGCCCTTGCGGGAATCGACGAGGAGCGCGATCACGTCGGCGTCGGCGGCGCCGGCGAGCGCGCTCGCCACCATGGCGCGGTCGAGCCGCCGCTTGGGCGTGAAAATGCCCGGCGTGTCGACAAGGATGATCTGCGCCGCGCCTTCGATGGCGATGCCGCGCACCAGCGCCCGCGTCGTCTGCGCCTTGCGCGATACGATCGAGACCTTGGCGCCGACCAGCTGATTGAGCAACGTCGATTTGCCGGCGTTCGGCGCGCCGACCAACGCCGCAAAGCCGCAGCGCGTTTCTTCCCCTGCCGGCTGCGCCGTATCGCTCATGTCCGATCGTCCGCTTCCCGCGCCAGAAAAGCCGCCGCGGCGGCCTGTTCGGCGGCGCGCTTGGAGGCGCCCGAACCCGGCGTCAGTTCGAATCCCCTGATGTCGACGGCGACTTCAAAAAAGGGCGCATGGTCCGGCCCGCTGCGGCCAACGAGCTGGTAGCGGGGCGTCGCCAGCCCCCGCGCCTGCGACCATTCCTGCAAGGCCGTCTTGGCGTCGCGCAAATCCTGGCCGCTCGCCCCCATGCGTTCGCCGAAAGCCTTGCGAACGATATGCTCGGCCGCCGACGCGCCGCCATCGAGAAAGGCCGCGCCGATGATCGCTTCGCACATGTCGCCGAGCAGGGCGCGTTTGCCGCGCCCGCCGGTCTGCGCCTCGCCCTCCCCGAGCCGCATCGCCGGGCCGACGCCCCAGGCTTCCGCCACCTCGGCGCAGGTCTCCTTGCGCACCAGCGCGGCGAGGCGGCGCGACAGCTCACCCTCGGTCTCATGCGGAAAGGCGTCATAAAGCATATGGGCGACGGCGAGACCGAGCACCCGGTCGCCGAGAAATTCGAGGCGCTCATATGACTCGCGCCGGGCGGCCGAGGCGCTGACATGGGTCAGCGCCCGGGCGAGCAGCGCCGTATCGGCGAACTGATGTCCGATACGCGCTTCCAGCGCGGCGAGCGCCTCATCGCGGCCGCGCGTCATGTCACGTCCATGTGCCTCGTCAATCTGTGCCTCGTCAATCAACGGGTCGAAGCAGCCGGTCCCACCGCACCGACCATGGCCAGCGCCAGAAGGCGAGCGCCGATTCGTCCTTCCTGACCGAGAAGAAGATGATTTCGGCGCGGCCGACGAGATTGACGAAGGGCACATAGCCGACGCCGCCTTCGTCCGGGGCAAAGCGCGAATCGGTCGAATTGTCGCGATTGTCGCCCATCATGAAATAGTGATCGGACGGCACGACGAAGAGATCCGTATTGTCCTTGTAGCCATGGTCGCCCTCGATCTCGACGATCGTATGTTCGACAGCCGGATGATCGCCGTTGCCGGGCAGGGTTTCCTTATAGGTCGTCACCGCGACTTCGCGGCCGTCGCGGCCCTCCGTCACCGCCTTTTCGATCGGCTCGCGCTGAACGATCACGCCGTTGATATAGAGTCGGCCGTCGATGATCTGGACTCGGTCGCCGGGAAGGCCGATGACGCGCTTGATATAGTCGGTCTCATTGTCGCGCGGCAGTTTGAAGACGACGACGTCGCCCCGGTTCGGCGGCGACGCCAAAATGCGGCCGGAGAAAATGTTGGGGCCGAACGGCATCGAGTAATTCGAATAGCCATAGGCATATTTCGACACGAACACATAGTCGCCGATGAGCAGCGTCGGGATCATCGAGCCCGAAGGAATGTTGAACGGCTGAAAGAGCAGCGTGCGGATGACGAGCGCGATCGCCAGCGCCTCGACGATGACCTTTACGGTCTCTAAAAAACCGCCCTCTTCGCGTTTTCGCGCCACCGGAACGTTCCTGCTCAAGCCGACTTACTCCTCATGCGTTAGGGCGGCGTCGGGTCCCGCCCGGGCCGCCCGACTTACCACGCTACAGCTTCCGTGAGAACCGGCGCCAGCCGATAAGGGCCGTGACGGGTCCGCGCCTTAAGGATGGCGGCGCGCCAGCTTAGCCGCGTTCGCCCAGCGCTTGGCCGCATTCGGGGATTAACGCTAACGCCCGTGGCGCATGAGCCGTCCGCGCTTGGACTAGCGCGCGTGCGCCCGCCCCTCCTCCATCGCCCGGCGCATGCGGGCGATCGCCTCGGCAAGCCCGACAAAAATCGCCTCGCCGATGAGGAAATGGCCGATGTTGAGTTCGACGATTTGCGGCAGCGTCGAGACGCGGCGCGCCGTGTCATAATCGAGGCCATGGCCCGCGTGGATTTCGAGGCCGCGCCCCGCGCCATAGGCGGCGGCTTCCGCGATCCGGGCGAATTCCGCCTCGGCCCGGCCCATATCGCCAACCTCGACGGCGTGGCACCAGGCGCCCGTATGGAGCTCCACGACCGGCGCCTTGATCGAGACGGCCGCGTCAATCGCCTGTGCCGACGGCTCGATGAACAGCGAGACGCGCACGCCCTCCCGCGTCAGCTGATCGACATAGGGCAAGAGGTAGTCGTGCTGGCCGACGACGTCGAGACCGCCCTCGGTCGTGCGCTCGGTGCGCTTTTCCGGCACCAGACAGACGGCGTGCGGCGCCGTCGCGACGGCGATGTCGAGCATCTGCTCGGTCGCCGCCATTTCGAAATTCAGCGGCTTCGAAATCGCCGCCTTGAGGCGCGCCATGTCGTCGTCGTGGATGTGGCGGCGATCCTCGCGCAGATGCGCGGTGATCCCGTCGGCGCCGGCGTCGATGGCGGCGAGCGCGGCGCGCACGGGATCGGGCCGCGGACCGCCGCGCGCGTTGCGGACGGTCGCGACATGATCGACATTGACGCCGAGGCGGAGAGGTTTGGTGGTCATGCCGCTCTCATAGCGCGGGGGCGTAGGGTTTGTCATTGGCGGCGCGGCCGGCGCAAAGAGCAATTTCGGTCAAGATGACGGTCCCCGCGCTTGCTAAGATGCAAATATGGAGAACGGCGCAAAACGAAAGGGCGCGGACTATGCGCGACGCATCAATCGCGTGCTCGATTACATCGACAGGCATCTCGACGAAGAGCTGACCGTCGACGCGCTGAGCGAAGTGGCGAATTTTTCAAAATTCCACTTCCATCGGCAATTCTCCCAGCACTGCGGGATCAGCCTCTCGCGCTATGTTCAATTCATGAGGCTGAGGCGCGCAGCCTATCGACTCGCCTTCAATCCAACCGCGCCGATCATCGACATCGCCCTGGATTCAGGGTTCGAAAATCCCGAATCCTTCTCCCGCGCCTTCAAGGCCGCATTCGGCCAGACGCCGAGCGCCTTCCGCAAGACGCCCGACTGGGCGTCGTGGAGCGCGCGAACTCGCATCAGCCTTACACCCAAAGAAAGGACCGAAGACATGGACGTGAAAATCATCGACGTCGAACCGATATCGGTCGCGGCGCTCGAACATCGCGGCGCGCCGGCGCTGCTCAATGAGTCGGTGCAGCGCTTCATCGCCTGGCGAAAGGCGTCCGGGCTTTCGCCGGTCAGCCAATGCGAGACCTATGGCGTGCCCTATAACGACCCCAATACGACGCCGCCGGAGGAATTTCGCTTCGACATTTGCGGCTCCGCGCCGGCGCCGGTTCCCGCCAATGAACAGGGCGTCGTCGCCAAGACGATCCCAGGCGGGCGCTGCGCCATGACGATCCATGCCGGCTCGCGCGACCGGATCGACGAGACCGTTTATGCGCTCTATCGCGACTGGCTGCCCGGTTCGGGAGAGGAGCTGCGGGATTTCCCGGTCTATTTCCACTATCTGAACCTCGATCACGATACGCCGGAGCACCGTCATCTGACCGAGGTTTATCTGCCGCTGAAATAGGGTTCGGCGGCGACGCCGCGCGTGCGGACGATGGCGACATGATCGACATTGACGCCAAGGTGAAGGGGTTTGGTGGTCATGCGCACTCATATCGTGCGCATCGCCAGTTTGTCATATGTGGACGGCCCCGCTTGGCAAGCGGTTTTTTCTCGGCGCGGAGAACCTGGGTGGCGGGTTTCGGTCATATGTCCGGCCTTTTGGCGCGGCGCTTATGTCCGCTGGCCCTGATGAAGTTCGACTG
>Ga0194120_10004133_pt1 | contig 22775 bp, 22 predicted proteins | sample TA2MahCa65mmetaG_FD_148642 | JGI IMG/M metagenome (GOLD analysis project Ga0194120, IMG submission 148642) | Freshwater microbial communities from Lake Tanganyika, Tanzania - TA2015019 Mahale Deep Cast 65m | ecosystem: Environmental > Aquatic > Freshwater > Lake | place: Tanzania: Lake... | reverse complement strand
GTCTGCTCACACTGGGTCGGCTGCCGGGCCCTTCGGGGCCACCGAAGTGGTCTCGGATCCGAGCGCCCGGATCTGAAGCCGGGATCTGGGGCCCGGATCCCGGGGCCCGAGGTGGCGATCCCTTGGGCGCGGAGGCCGGATCCGGACCGTGGGAGCGATCGCTCCTATCCTGGCGGGATGGCCGGAACCGAGGGGCGCACAGGCTGGCGGATCGAGGAGCTCGCCGTCCGTGTGGGCCTCTCGGTCGACACGATCCGCTTCTACCAGAAGCGCCGCCTGCTCGATCCGCCCGAGCGGCGGGGCCGGCTCGCGTACTACACCGCCGCCCACGAGGAGCGGCTGCGGCGCGTCCGAGACCTCCAGGCTCAGGGCTTCACCCTCGCGGTGATCCGGCGCCTGCTCGACGGCGAGCTCGCCCCGATCGACGTGCCTCTGGCGGCCGCGGTCGCCGTCGCCACCGCGGAGGATGCCGAGGAGTTCCTCGACCGCGCGACCCTCGCCGCGCGCGCCGGGGTGCCGGAGCCGCTCGTCGAGGCCGTGGTGCGTGAGGGGCTGCTGGTGCCGAGAGGTCACGACGGCGAGCCGCGCTTCACCACCCGCGACGTTGACGTCGCGCGCGCCGGGCTCGCGTTGCTCGAAGCCGGGCTGCCGCTGCCCGAGCTTTTGGACCTCGCACGGCGACACCACGCGGCAACGCGTGAGATCGCCGAAACCGCGGTAGCGATGTTCGACGAGCACGTACGCCGGCCGCTCCTCTCGGGTGACTGTGCCGACGACGAACGGGCGGCGCGCCTGGTGGAGGCCTTCCGCGTCCTCCTCCCTGCGACGTCGACCCTCGTCGAGGCGCACTTCCGGCGGGTGCTGCTCCAGGTGGCCCAGGAGCATCTCGAGTCGGTGGGCGATCCCGCGGAGCTGGCCGCCGCGCAGGAGGCATCGGCGCGCCGCATCGAAGACGGACGGCCCGCATGAGTCGCCCCACCGACGGCGCGGTGCTGCCCACCGGTGACGAGAAGCGTACGGCGGTCACTGCGATGTTCGATCGGATCGCGCCGCGTTACGACCGGGTCAACAAGGTGATCTCGCTCGGCCAGGACCGTCGCTGGCGTCGCGCCACGATCGCGGCGCTCGACCTGCCGGCTGGTTCTCGGGTCCTCGACCTGGCCTGCGGCACGGGAGACCTCTGCAGCGACGCCGCGCGCGTCGGGCTGGAGCCGATCGGCGTCGACCTCTCCGTGGGGATGCTGGGCGTCGCCCGAGCTGCCGCACCGCTCGTGCTGGCCGACGCGCTCGCGTTGCCGGTTCCCGACCGGTACGTCGACGGCGTCGTCTCCGGGTTCGCCCTGCGGAACTTCACCGATGTGGGGGCGTTCCTCGGCGAGTGCGCCCGGGTGCTTCGTCCCGCCGGGCGCGTCGCGCTGCTCGACGCCGCCGAGCCCGAGCACGCGCTCGTGCGCGCCGGGCACGCGATCTGGTTCCGGCGGATCGTTCCCTGGATCGGTGGCCTGCTCGCCGACCGCGACGCGTATCGCTACCTCCCCGCGTCGATTGCGTACCTGCCCCCAGGCCGCGAGCTCGTCGCGCTCGTGGAGAGGAGCGGGTTCGCCGACGTCCGCCGCGCGACGATGATGGGCGGTTCCGTGCAGATCCTCAGCGGCCGGCGGGCATGACCACCGTTCACTCGTCGGGCACGTCGCTCGTCGCCCGGACCGTCGAGGCGGAGCCGAGCCGCGACCCGCTCGACGGCTTCGACGGCCACGGCTTCGCCTGGATCGGGGAGGGCATCGCGTTCGTCGCCCGCGGGGTCGCGGCGCGCTGCCGGGCCGACGAGGCCGAGGACCTGCTGGCCGGCGTGGCGGTGGAAGACGGCATCGCTCGTCCCGGCACCGGCGCGATCGCGGTGGGTGCGCTCCCGTTCCTCGACGCGTCGTCTGCGACCGTGGTGGTACCTGCACGCGTCGACGGGTTGGATCCCGACGGGAGGGCCTGGCGCACCGACATCGCACCGTTCGACGCACGGTCTGTCGCGCCGGCCGCTCCCGGCGCAGCCGCTCCCGGCGCATGCGCCTTGCACGACGCCTGGAGCCGAGACGGCTGGCATACCGCGGTGCGCGACGCGCTGGGCCGGATCGATGCCGGCGACCTGGAGAAGGTCGTGCTCGCACGCGCCGTCGACGCCGTCGGGGCAGCACCCTTCGACCTGGCCCGCGTCGTCGCCGCGCTGCGCGCCCAGCAACCGGGCTGCTTCGTGTTCGCGGCGCCGGGCATCGTCGGTGCGTCCCCGGAGCTCCTCGTGCGTCGCCGTGGCCACCGTGTGATCTCGCGACCCCTCGCGGGTACCGGCAGCACGGGTGCCGAACGTGCGCTCGCGGCGTCGGAAAAGGACGGGCGCGAGCACGCCCTGGTGGTCGACGCCGTGGCCGACGCCTTCGCCGACTGGTGCGAGGGTCGTCCGGTCGTGCAGGGTCCACACGTGGTCGGCCTGGCCGACGTCACCCACCTCGCGAGCACCGTCGACGGCCGGCTGGCGCCCGGGGCTCCGGGCGCGCTCGCCCTGGCCCTGGCCCTGCACCCGACGCCGGCTGTCGCGGGTACGCCGAGCGACGCGGCGCTGGAGGCGATCTTCGCGCTCGAGCCGGTCAACCGTGGCCTGTACGCGGGACCGGTCGGTTGGGTTGACGATCGTGGCGACGGCGAGGTCGCGGTCGCGCTCCGGTGCGCGCAGGTGGAGGGCAACCGGGCCCGGCTGCACGCCGGGGCGGGCATCGTGGCGGGGAGCGACGCCGACGCCGAGTGGGACGAGACCGCGGCCAAGCTCCAGCCAATGCTGCGCGCGCTCCAGTCCTAGCGCGCGTCCTGGAGCGCCGCCTCCACCGCGTCCCAGATCGCGGTGTGGTGACCGACGTTGGTTTCCCGGCGGGTGCGGACGTGGAGCACCTGTGGCCCCCCCGCGCCGATCGCGCCCCGAAGGGCGAGCGCGAGGTCGCCGGGCGCCGTCAGGGGCTGCACGGTGAAGCCGTAGGCGGTGGCGATGGCGGCAAGGTCGGCCCCACTGGGCGTGCCGAACAGCGTCTCGAAGTGGCGCGCCAGCGCGGCCTGGGGAAGGAACGAGAAGATCCCACCGCCGTCGTTGTCGATCACGACGAAGGTCACGTCGTCGCGGGAGGTCCCGGCCGCCAGGAGGCCTCCGCCGTCGTGCAGGAAGCAGAGGTCTCCGCACAACCCCACCGTGGGGCGCGCGCCGGTCCGCTCTCGACCGCGTGCCAGCCCGAGAGTGGTTGCGACAAAGCCGTCGATGCCGTTGACCCCGCGGTTGGCATGCAACGCGAGGTCCTCACGAGGTGCGGCGAACCACTCGACGTCGCGTACCGGCATGCTGGACGCCACGGCGAGCGCAGCCCCCGCGGGGAGCGCGGCGACGACGTCGCGGGCGATCCCGGGCTCGCTGATCCCGCCGAGGGCGTCGATCGCCAGGTCGATCGCGTCGCGTGCGGTGCGCTCGGCGTCGTCCCAACCGGCACACCACGCCCGGTCGGCGCGCGCCGGGACCAGGTCCGCAAGGGCGGTGAGCAGCTGCGCGCCGGCGGCCGGAACGAGCTCGACCGCGGCGCGGTGTGGATCGAGCCAACGAGCATGGGGGTCGACGAGCACCGTAGGAACGGACGCGAGCCAGGAGCCGGCGGTCCTGCTCGTGAGCGGCGCCCCGACCTGCAGCACCAGGTCGGGCCGGTGCGAATCGGCGAAGCCTGAAGCGCGCAACAGCGCCTCGTACGCGCCGACGGTCCCCGGCACCCGCGCACCCGAGAGTGGGTCGGCGAGCATCGGCCAGCCGAGGCGATCAGCCAGTGCGAGGACCGTCGCGGAGGGCACGTCGGCACCCCAGCCGGCGACGACCATGCCGCGCTCGACGTTCGCGAGGCGAGTCGCGAGGGCCGTCACCGCGTCGGGCTCGACGGCGGGAGCCGCGGGCGGTACGTGGGTCCACGGGGCGCCGTCGGGCCGACCGGGCGCGTCCACGAGCTCGGCGCCGGTGGGGACCAGGGGCTCGCGGAACGGGAGGTTCAGGTGCACGGGCCCGGGGACGGGGCCGCGCGCGCTCGTGGCGGCCCGGCAGGCCAGTGACCGCCAGGTCGCGCCCGCACCCGGCCGGTCGGACGGCACCTCGCACTCGGCGAACCACCGCACGGCAGTGCCGAACAGGCGAACCTGATCGATCGTCTGTCCGGCACCCACGTCGCGCAGCTCCGGAGGCCGATCCGCGGTGCAGATGATCATCGGCCGGCGAGCGTGCGACGCCTCGAGCACCGCGGGATGCAGGTTCGCCGGGGCGGTGCCCGAGGTGCAGCACACGATCGGTGGCGCACCGGTCGCGATGGCGAGCCCCAGCGCGAGGAAGCCCGCGGCACGCTCGTCGAGGACGACGTGGAGGCGCAGGCGGCCGTCGTCGGCGAGTGCGAGCGCAAGGGGTGCCGAGCGGGAGCCCGGTGACAGCACCGCGTCGCGGCAGCCGCAGCGCACCCACTCGTCCACGAGCGCCCTGGCGAAGGCGGTGTTGGCATCGCGGGTCATGGCAGCATCACCCGATGCACCTCCGGTTTGTTCCCGGGTTCTCGCAGCCGGCCGCGGTGTGGGACGGCGTCGTCGCCGCGCTGCCGCCGGCACCGCGTGAAGAAGCCGTCGCGCTCGAGGTGCCCGACGGTCTGGACGCCGCGCGGACCGTGGCCGCGCTCGGCGACGCCGGGGGCGTGGGCTGCTACGTGGGCTACTCGATGGGGGGTCGCCTCGTGCTTCGGCTCGCGCTCGACCGCCCCGAGCGCGTGGAAGCGCTGGTGCTCGTAAGCACATCGCCCGGGATCGACGACGAGACCGAGCGCACGGCGCGGCGCGCCGCTGACGGGGCGCTCGCCGCCGACGTCGAACGTGACGGCGCCAAGGTCTTCCTCGAGCGCTGGCTCGCGCAGCCGATCTTCGCGACGCTCTCGGCCTCGGCCGCGATGCTCGACGCGCGTGCCGATGCCATGAGCGAGGCGCGGCTCACCCATCAGCTCCGCGTGCTGGGTCAGGGGGCGATGCCGTCCTGCTGGGACCGGCTCGAGGATCTCGACGTGCCGGTCCTCCTCCTGACCGGTGACGTCGATCCCAAGTACACGGCGCTCGCCCAGGAGATGTTCGAGCGCATCGAGGACTGCATGGTCCTCACGTTGCCGGGCGGTCACGCCCTGCCCCTGGAGTGCCCGGGCGCGGTCGCCGAGGCGATCACCGCGTTCCTTCACGACTGCACCGCGTAGCGCGCGATCAGCGCCGGGTCGGGTGTGGGAGGCCTGGTCGGGACCGTCAGCGCACCGTCGACGGGTCGGAGCGGCTCGGCGACCACGTCGCCCGCGATCATGTCGAGCGTCGCGAGCCCGCACGCGTACGGGAGCTCGGGCAGCGCGGCGGCGAGCGCGACCCCTGCGGCGATCCCGATCGACGTCTCGTACATCGACGTGACGAGCGCGGGGACACCCGCGGCGTCGGCGACGTCGAGGGCGGCTCGCACGCCCCCGAGCGGTTGGACCTTGAGGACCACTGCGTCTGCCGCATCGATGGCCGCGAGGCGTTGGGCGTCGTCGACCGATCGGACGCACTCGTCGGCCGCGATCGGCACCGTAACCCGGCGTCGGAGCCGGGCCAGCCCGTCGATGGTGGCGACGGGCTGCTCAGCGAGTTCCAGGTCGCACGCGGCCATCGCGTCGAGCGCGTCGAGCGCGGTCTCCTCGTCCCAGGCCCCGTTGGCGTCGACGCGTAGCCCGACCGCCGGGCCGATCAGGTCGCGCACCTCCCGTACGCGGGCGACGTCGTCTCGCCAAGGCCGCGCACCCACCTTCACCTTCACGCACGGCAGGCCGCGCAGCTGCTCGAGGGAGGAACCGGACGCGGAAACCAGGCCGTTGACCGGGATGCGCGAGCGCACCGGCGCCGGCCAGCCGTCGCGGGCTGCCTTCTCGGCTGCGTCTCGCGCCCGGGCCGGGTCGCACGGATAGCCGGGGAGGGGGGAGCACTCGCCCCAGCCGGCCGGTCCCTCGAGGAGCAGCACGTCGCGGTCGCCCATGCGCAGGCGGTGCTCGATCATGCGAGTGCGAGGCCCAACGACAGCAGGATCGCCAACCCCATCTCCACCCGTACCGTGGCCACGAGCGCGCTCACGAGCGACGGCGCGTCGGTGCGGGTGAGCACGAGCAGGGAGGGATGGATGGCCAGCGGGAGGGCCGCCAGCGCGAGGAGCGCCGGGTGGTGCCGGGCGCCGATCGGCACCACCGCGAGGAACGCGCCGGCGAGGCACGCGACGAACAGCCGGCTCGCGGCTGCGGTGCCCATGCGTACGGCGAGCGTGCGCTTGCCCGCCTTCGCGTCGCTCTGCGCGTCGCGGATGTTGTTGGCGAGGAGCACCGCGCAGGCCGGGAGCCCGACGACGAGCGAGCCCCACCAGGCCGCGGCGGGCACTTCGAGCGCCTGGACGTAGGCGGAGCCGGCGCAGGCGCCGAACCCGAAGAACGCCAAGACCGCAACCTCGCCGAGCCCGGAGTATCCGTACGGCCGTGGACCACCGGTGTAGCACCACGCGGCGCCGATCGCCCCCGCACCGAGCACGAGGAGCCAGGGATCGGCGGCGAGCGCCAGCGCCAAGCCGACCGCCGCCGCGAGGCCGAAGCACCCGAACGCGGCGGCGCGCACGGCGCCCGGGGTGGCCACACCCGACGCGGTCAGCCGCAAGGGGCCTCGGCGGTCTGCGTCGGTGCCCCGCACCCCGTCGGAGTAGTCGTTCGCGTAGTTGACCCCGACCTGGAGCGCGAGCGCGACCACGAGCGCGGCCCCCGCCCGCCACCAGATCACCTCGGTCACCGTCGACGCGGCCGCGGTGCCGACGAGGACCGGTGCCACCGCGGCGCCGAGCGTGCGCGGGCGCGCGCCCTCCACCCACTGCGCGACGCTCGTCATCGCGCGCTCACGGCCGCTTGGGGAACCGCTCGAACTCTGGACGCCGCTTCTCGAGGTACGCGCGCTTGCCCTCCTGCGCCTCCTCGCTCATGTAGTAGAGCAGCGTGGCGTCACCGGCGAGTTGCTGGATGCCGGCGAGGCCGTCATCCGCTGCGTTCATCGAGGCCTTGACCATTCGCAGCGCGAGCGGGCTCATCGCGAGCATCTCGCGGCACCACCCGACGGTCTCCTCCTCGAGCGCGTCGAGCGGGACGACCGCGTTGACCAGGCCCATGTCGAGGGCCTGCTGCGCGTCGTACTGGCGACATAGGTACCAGATCTCGCGCGCCTTCTTCTGGCCGACCGACCGGGCGAGCAGCCCCGAGCCGTAGCCACCGTCGAACGACCCGACCTTGGGGCCCGTCTGGCCGAAGCGTGCGTTGTCGGCGGCGATGGTGAGGTCACAGACCACGTGCAGCACGTGGCCGCCGCCGATCGCGTACCCGGCGACCATCCCCACCACCGGCTTCGGCAGCCGACGGATCTGGATCTGGAGGTCGAGGACGTTGAGTCGACCGATCCCGTCGTCGCCCACGTACCCGTCGTCGCCGCGAACCCGCTGGTCGCCGCCAGAGCAGAACGCCTCGGGACCCTCACCGGTGAGCACGATCACGCCGACCTCCGCGTCGTCGCGGGCCAGCTCGAACGCATCGCGCAGCTCGAAGAGGGTCTTCGGGCGAAAGGCGTTGCGCACCTCCGGCCGGCAGATGGTGATCTTGGCGATGCCCTCGGCGGTGTCGTAGCGCACGTCGGTGAAGCCGGCGTCGACGGCGTGCCAAGGGGCTCCAGGTCGGATCGGGTTCGCGGGGGCTGAGCTGGTCACGACGTCTCCGGGTACGGCGGGAACCGATCGTCACCGATCGGGGGCCCGAGTCGGCGACGATCGTGGGAGCGATCACTCCCAGCGTTACGGTACCGGGGCATGCCGGAGACCGACGAGTCGGACCTGGTCGCGATCGTGCTGCCCCCCGTGGCCGCAGCATCCGCGGTGCGGGAGGTGTGGGACGCCGGTGGCGCCGCCGCGGTGCTCGACCCCCGGCTGCCCGCGGCGCGCCTGGCCGCACTGCTCGATCGTCTCGCTCCGACGCACGTGGTCGACGACGAGGGGCGTCGAGAGGTCGGTGGCGCCCCGGTGGAACCAGCGGTCTCGGCCGTCGTGGCCACCTCCGGCACGACGACCTCGCCTCGCCTCGTGGCGCTGACGGGCGCGGGGCTCGAGGCCTCCGCGGTCGCGGTGCATCGCGCGCTGGACGGGCGGCGGGCCGATGCTGGCTCGACCGGCGAGGATCTGATCGGCGATCGTTGGCTTGCGTGCCTGCCGTTGCACCACGTAGCAGGCCTCGCGATCCTCGCCCGGGCGCGCTTCACCGGTGCGGATCTGGTGGTGCATGACGGGTTCGACCCGGCTGCGGTTGCGACCGCGGCGGGAGACTGCACGCTGGTCTCGCTCGTGCCGACCGCGCTCAGGCGGCTGCTCGCACACGACGTCTCGGCTTCCGCGCGCTTCCGGCGGGTGCTCCTCGGCGGCGGGTCGATCCCGGAGGTGCTGCTCGACGAGGCGAACGCGGCGGGGGCGGTGGTCGTCACCACCTACGGCTGCACCGAGACCGGTGGGGGCTGTGTGCACGACGGGTACCCGCTCGAAGGCGTCGAGGTGCTGCTGGGCGAGCTCGACGAGATTCTCGTGCGCGGTGCCGTCGTGATGGCGGGGTACCACCGGGACCCGGAGGCGACGCTCGCCGCGATCGACACCGACGGGTTCCACCACACGGGCGACGTCGGCGCATGGGACGCCGAGGGGAGGCTTCACGTCGTCGACCGGCTGCGAGATCTCGTGATCACCGGGGGTGTGAACGTGAGCCCGACGGCCGTCGAGCAGGCACTCGCCGACGCGCCCGGCGTCGCGGACTGCTGTGTGGTGGGTGCGGGCGACCCCGAGTGGGGAGAGCGGGTGGTGGCGTGCGTCGTGCCGCTGGATCCCGCGGCCCCGCCTCGGTTGGAAGAGCTGCGCGCCTACGGCAGCGCGCAGGGCCTCACCGGCACCGAGCTGCCCCGAGAGCTGCGGCTCCTGGGCGAGATCCCCCGGACACCGAGCGGCAAGCCGCGCCGCTCCGCCCTCAGGGACCCGTGAAGCGGGCGGGGGAGAGGCGAGCGGCGAGCGCCGGGTCGAAGGGCTCTGCTCCGAGCACCGCTGCCGCACCGAGGCGCGCCATCGCGGGTGCCGTCATGATCCCGAACCCGCCCTGGCCGACCAGCCAGACGAAGCCCGGCACCCCCACGTCGCGCCCTACGACGGGCAGCCGGTCGGGCGAGAAGGTGCGCAGGCCGGCCCAGGCGCTCACCACCGAGCGCAGCCCGAGGTTGGTTGCCGCGTTCACGCGATCGAGGATGAGTGCGACGTCGGTCTCCTCGGGGCGGGCGTCACAGGGCGGGCTCGGCGTCTCGTCCTCGGGAGAGCACAGGACGTGGGGGCCCTCGGGCCGGAAGTAGAAGCGATCGGCGACATCCATCACGAACGGCCACGCGGGGTCCACCAAGGTTCCGGCGGTCCGCGCGACGACGGCGGTGCGTCGCAACGGACGCATGCCGAGTGGTGTCACCCCGCAGCGTTGCGCCACGTCGTCGGCCCAGGCCCCCGCTGCGTCGACCACGAGAGCGGCGTGAAGCGTCTCGCCGCCGACCGTGAGCACCCAGGCGTCGCCGACGCGCCGTGCCGCCGTGAGCCGGCTCGACGCACGGACCTCGAGGCCCCGCGAGCGGCCCACCCGCACGAAGTGCTGGTGAAGAGCGAGCACGTCGATGTCCTGGGCCGCGGCGTCGATCGCGGCGCCGGCGAGCCGCTTGGGGCGGAGCACGGGACAAAGCTCGAGCGCCTCCTGCGCGTCGAGGGCGCGAAGCGCGGCATCGGAGGCAGCGAGCGCTTGGAGGGCGCCACACTCCTCGGGTCCCGCGATCAACAAGGTCGGTCGCGGCGTGAGGATCGGTGTGCCCGCCTCCTCGGCGGCGAGGGCGAAGCCGCCGCGGGCGGCCCGGGTCAGAGCCCGCACCTCGGGCGCCTCGTAGCTCTCGGCGAAGACCGCAGCCGAGCGCCCGGTCGTGTGGTGCGCGAGCTGAGGCTCTTGCTCGACGAGCGCGACCGAGCCGTGCGCAGCGAGCTCGCACGCGACCGAGGCGCCGGCGATGCCGCCACCCACCACCACGACGTCGTGAGCCGACACCGGCTGAGCATGGCAGATTCACGGTATGAGTGTCTAGAATCTAGAGGATGCCGGACTATCGACCCGGGGAGGTGGCCGCGCTGCTCGGCGTCTCGGTCGACACGGTCCGGCGGTGGGCCGACGAGGGGCGGCTCGTCACGACCCGCACCGAGGGTGGGCACCGCCTGGTCGACGGCGCCGACCTGGCCCGGTTCCTCGCGGCCCAGCCGCTGGCGGCCGAGCCCGATGGGATGACCCAGTCGGCGCGCAACCGCTTCACCGGCATCGTGACCCGGGTCGAGCGCGACGCGCTGACCGCCGTCGTGGAGCTGCGCGTCGGGCCGTACCGCGTTTTGTCGCTCATGACCCGTGAGGGGGCCGACGAGCTCGGCCTCGAGCCCGGCGACCTCGCCGTCGCCGCGGTGAAGGCCACGAATGTCGTCGTCGAGGTACCGCCCGGGTGAGGGCGTGCCGGGTGCGGGATGGGCTGCTCGGCGGGCTGGTCACGATTGTGCTGGGCGCGTGCGGCAGCAGCTCCGGAAGGGAGGCCGACCCGCGCGACGGTCCGAGCGGCTCGATCCTCGTGGCGGCCGCGTCGTCGCTCACCGACGTGTTCGAGCAGATCGCCGACGAGGTCGAAGCGCGCCATCCGGGGATCGACGTAGAGCTCACCTTCGACGCATCGTCGAGCCTCGCGAGCCAGATCGAGCTCGGGGCGCCGATCGATGTGTTCGCGTCGGCTGACGAGGCGAACATGGCCCGCGTCGTCGATGCCGGCCGCACCCGCGGAGGCGCGACGGTGTTCGCGCACAACGCGCTCGAGATTGTCACCAAGCCGGGCAACCCCGAGCAGGTCGATGCGCTCGCGGACCTCGAGGATGTGGGTGTCGTGGCACTGTGCGCAGCCGAGGCGCCGTGCGGGCGGTACGCCGAACAGGTGCTGGCCGATGCGGACGTCGAGCTTCCTTCCGACCGCGTCACCCGGGGGGAGAGCGCGAAGGCGACACTCGGGGCGGTGGCATACGGTGACGCGGCCGCGGGCATCGTGTACGCGACAGACGCGAAGGCCGCCCGCGCCACGGTGGACGGCGTGACCATCCCTTCGGCGGAGAACGCCGTCGCGACCTACCCGATCGTCGCGCTGCGCGGAGAGGGCGGCACCGCGGCAGCCAGGGCCTTCGTCCGGTACGTGACATCGCCGGCCGGTCGACGCACCCTGGCCTCGTTCGGGTTCCGGGAGCCGTGATCACCGCGGCCGCGAGCACGGGGCGTCGCCGGAGCGCGGTGCGGCGACCACCGCTGGTCCTGCTGGTTCCCGCCGCCCTCGCGGCGCTGTTCCTCTTGTTGCCGCTCCTGGGGCTCGTGCAGCGCGCGCCGTGGGCCGACCTCGGCGCGCAGCTCTCCACGCCGGAGGCACGCGCCGCGCTCCGCCTCTCGCTGGTGTGCTCGCTGTGGGCAACCGTCCTGGCGCTCGGGTTCGGAGTCCCGCTGGCCTGGGTACTCGCGCGCGTCGAGTTCCCGGGCCGGTCGTTCGTACGCGCCCTCGCGCTGCTCCCGCTGGTGCTGCCGCCCGTCGTAGGCGGAGTGGCGCTCCTGGAGGCCTTCAGCCGGCGCGGGTTGGTGGGAGAGCCGCTCGGTGACTGGCTGGGTGTGCAGCTCACGTTCAGCACCGCGGGCGCCGTGCTCGCGGAGACGTTCGTGGCCTTGCCGTTCGTGGTGATCACGGTCGAGGCGGCGCTGCGGGGCATGGACCGGCGAGTGGAGGACGCCGCGGCGACCCTTGGCGCGGGCCGGCTCACCGTGTTGCGCCGGGTGACGCTCCCTGCCGTCGCCCCCGCGCTGCTGGGCGGCGCGGCACTCGCGTGGGCGCGCGCACTCGGCGAGTTCGGCGCGACGATCACGTTCGCCGGCAACGTCGAAGGTCGTACCCGCACCGTTCCGCTCGCCGTGTACCTGCTGCTCGACACCGACCCGGGCACTGCAATCGCCCTCAGCCTCGTGATGGTCGCGGTGTGCGTGGCAGTGCTCACGCTCCTGCGCGGTCGCTGGCTGGTGGGGAGATGAGCGCCGAGATCGACGCCGCCGTCGGCGTCCGCGTCGGGACGCTCGACCTCGACGCGACGGTGACGATCGAGCCGGGGGAGACCGTCGCGCTGCTGGGACCCAACGGCGCGGGCAAGACGACGTTCCTTCACGCCGTGTGCGGCCTCCGTCCGGTCGACGCGGGGCGCATCGTGCTCGACGGCGCGGTAGTCGACGATCCGGTCGGCCACGTGTTCGTCCCGCCGGAGCGGCGCCGGGTGGGGGTCGTGTTCCAGGACTACCTGCTGTTCGAGCACCTGAGCGCGCGCGAAAACGTCGCGTTCGGTCCCCGCTGCCGCGGTGTCGGTCGCGTCGCCGCAGCTCGCGCGGCAGACGCTCTCCTGGCCCGCGTCGGCCTTTCCGACCTCGGGGATGCGAAGCCGTGCGCGCTCTCCGGCGGGCAGACCCAACGGGTGGCGCTGGCGCGGGCGCTCGCTGGCGATCCGGGAGTGCTGCTGCTCGACGAGCCGCTCGCCGCGCTCGACGCCACGACCCGCGACGCGGTGCGGCGCGAGCTGCGCGCGCTGCTCGTCGGGTTCCCCGGCGCGCGGCTGCTCGTGACCCACGATCCGATCGACGCGGCGATCCTGGCCGACCGGGTCGTCGTGCTGGAGCAAGGCCGTGTCGTCCAGGCGGGCACGGTGACCGAGCTCGCGGCGCAGCCGCAGTCGCGCTTCGTCGCCGACCTCGTCGGGGTCAACCTGCTGCACGGAATCGCCCGAGGCGATCACGTCGAGCTCGACGGCGGGGCGCGCCTGGTTGCGCCCGAGCCCGCGTACGGGGCCGTGCTCGCCGCGATCTACCCGCATGCCGTCTCCCTGCATGCACGCGAGCCAGCGGGGAGCGCTCGCAACACCTGGCGGGGTCGGGTGAGCGCGATCGAGCTGCTGGGGACCCGTGCCCGCGTGCGCGTCGACGGCGCGGTCCCACTGGTGGCGGAGGTCACGCCAGCCGCACTGGACGCGCTCGGGCTCGCGCCGGGCGCCCAGGTGTGGTGCAGCGTCAAGGCGACCGAGGTCGCGGTCTACGGGGACTGATCCGCGAAGAATTTCGCGATCCAGCGTCCGACCTCGAGCCGGTCGAGCGGCCGCGCCAGCGAGGCGAGCGCCGCATCAGTCCGGGCGTCGCCGATCGTCTCGCGGCGCATCGCGTAGAGGTGCTCGGCGAGCGGCGCAGTGAATTCGGGGTGCGGCTGAAGCGTCCAGGCCCGCTCACCGACGAGCAGGCCGGAGACCGGGCATCCCGGGGTCGTAGCCAACAGCTGGGCGCCGTCGGGCAACGCCGCCACCTGGTCCTCGTGGCTCGCGAGCAACGCGACGCGGTCGCGAGCCGGGTCCATCCACGGCTGGGGAGCCACGATCTCGTAGTCGTGCACGCCGACGAGCCAGCCGTCCGCCGCGCGCCGCACGGGGGTGCCGAGGGCCTGGGCGAGCAGCTGATGCCCGAAGCAGATGCCGACGTAGGGCCGCTCGCGTCGGACCAGCTCGCGCAGCAACTCCTCCGCGTCGCAGATCCAGCGATGCCCGTCGTAGGTCGAGCAGCGGCTCGGCGAGCACAGCCACCCGTCACACTCGTCGACCGACGCCGGCAGCACGCCGCGGTCCAGGTCGTAGCGCACGAGCTCGATCCCGAGCCCGTCGAGCAACGCCGCGAAGAGCTCGGGGTAGTCGCCACCGATCGGCACGGCCGAAGGGGCGACGTGACCGACCATCAGCAGACCGACCCGGCGCATCAGCGGAACGAGAACACGGGCGAGCCAGGAGCGTCGAGCGGCGGCAGAAGGCCGGCCTCCCGCAGGATCGGCATCACGCCCTCGCCGAACCAGTATGCCTCTTCGAGGTGCGGGTAGCCCGAGAGGATGAGCTCTTCGAAGCCGAGGTCGTGGTACTCGGCGATTCGCTCGGCCACCTCCTCGTAGGAGCCGACGAGTCCCGTGCCCACCCCGCCGCGCACGAGCCCGAAGCCGGCCCACACGTTCGGGTGCACCACGAGCCGGCCCGGGTCGCCGCCGTGCAGCTCGGCCATGCGGCGCTGGCCGACGGACTGCGTCGCCGCGAAGTCGTGCTGCGCGGCCGCGATCGCCTCGGCGTCCATCCCGGTCAGGAGCCGATCGGCGAAGGCCCACGCCTCGGCCGCCGTCGGACGCGCGATCACGTGGAACCGGATTCCGAGGCGCAGCGTGCGGCCGGCAGCCGCGGCCAGGGATCGAACGCGCTGGACGCGCTCACGCACCATCGCCGGCGGCTCGCCCCACGCCAGGTACACGTCGACGTGTTCCGCCGCCACCCGCTCGGCCGCGTCCGACGCGCCACCGAAGTAGATCTCGGGCACCGGATCCGGCACCTCGCGCGTGGTCGCGCCGGCGACCCGGTAGAAGCGCCCGTCGAAGTCGAACGGCTCGCGGCTCCACGCCCCCCGCATCACCTGCAGGAACTCCGCGGTCTGCGCGTACCGCGTGTCCTTGTCGTCGTGGACGCCGAAGCGCGCCAGCTCGGCCGCCTCCGCGCCGGTGACGATGTTGACCAGCATTCGACCGCCCGAGAGCCGTTGGTGCGTCGAGGCCATCTGCGCAGCGAGGGTCGGGGTCAACAGCGCGGGGCGGAACGCGACCAGGAAGCGGATTCGGCGCGTCAGCGGGATGAGCGACGCGGTCGCGAGCCAGGCGTCCTCGCAGCCGGTGCCGCACGGTGTGAGCATCGCGTCGTAGCCCAGTCGGTCACAGGCCATGGCGACCTGGGCGAGATAGCCGTGGTCGGGCGCGCGCGGATGCGCGTCGGGCGCGGTGGGCAGCACGTCGCGGGCGTCGCCACCCGTCGGAAGGAACCAGTGAACCCTCACGGCGCCGTCGACCTCACCAGCGCCCGGGCAGCATGGCCTCGATCAGGTGCGGTCCGGGTTCGGCGATCGCGCGCTCGAGTGCGTCGGTGAGTGCGTCGGCGGTCTCGGGTCGCTCGGCCGGCACCCCCATGCCGCGCGCCAGCGACACGAAGTCGAGGTCGGGGTTCGACAGGTCGAGCATCGACAGCGCCTTGGGGCCCGGGGCTTCGACCCCGACGCGGGACAGCTCGAGGTTGAGGATCGCGTAGGAGCGGTTGTTGAAGATCACCGTGGTGACGTCGAGAGCCTCCCGGGCCTGGGTCCACAGCGCTTGCAGCGTGTACATCGCCGAGCCGTCGGCCTGGAGGCTCACGACCGGGCGGTCGGGGCACGCGACGGCCGCGCCGGTGGCGACGGGCATCCCGAAGCCGATCGCACCGCCGGTGAGCGTGAGCCAGTCGTGGCGCGGCGCGCCCGCGGTCGCGCCGCTCGCCCAGAGGCCGGAGGTGTTCGCCTCGTCGGCGACGATCGCCCCCTCGGGCAGCACCGCGCCAAGCGCGTTGGCGATCGCCTCGCCCGTGATCTCGCCGCTCGGCCGGTCGGGTCGGGCCGCGGGCGCCAGCGTGACCGGGGTGTCGGCCGCGTCCAGCGCGTCGACGAGTGCCTCCAGCGCGGCGACGGCGTCGTCGGCGCCGGTCGCCAGCACATGGACCTCGCAACCCTCGGGCACGAGGTCGCTGGCCTTCTCCGGGTACGCGAAGAACGAGGCCGGCGACTTCGTGTCGACGAGGACGAGGTGCCGCAGTCCCGCGAGCTGCGCCATCGCGAATTCGGGCAGGTACCCGAGTCGCTCCAGCGGGGGTAGGCCGGCGCCGCGTTCGAGGCGGGTGGGGAACGTCTCGCCCACGACCTTGGCGCCTGTGGCCGAAGCGGCGCGGGCCGCGGCGAGGAGCCCCCGCTCCCGTACCGCTTGCCCACCGACCATCAGCGCCGCGGGCTCGCCGGACCGCAGCGCCTTCGCGACCACGTCGACGACCTCGCCCGAGACCGGTGTCGCCGCCGGCCGGGGAACCGGGTCGGCGGCGGTGGCGCCCTCGGTCCAGGACACGTCGGCGGGGAGGACGAGCGTCGCGACCTGGCCGGGCGGCTGGAGCGCGGCGGCGACAGCCTCGGCCGCGTCGCGCGCGACAGCCTCGGTGCTCGCCGAGGCGCGGCACCAGCCCGAGACGTTCCGCGCGAGGGATGCGATGTCGGACTCGAGCGGTGCGTCGAAGCGGTGGTGGTACGTCGCATGGTCGCCGACGATGTTGACGACGGGTACGTGGGCCCGGCGCGCGTTGTGGAGGTTGGCGATGCCGTTGCCGAGACCGGGCCCGAGGTGGAGGAGCGTGGTTGCGGGCCGGTCTGCCATGCGCGCGTAGCCGTCGGCCGCGCCGGTGGCGACGCCCTCGAAGAGCGCGAGGACGGTGCGCATCTCGGGCACCGAGTCGACCGCGGCCACGAAGTGCATCTCGGAGGTGCCGGGGTTCGTGAAGCACACGTCGACACCGGCGTCGACCAGAGTGCGGATGAGGGCCTGCGCGCCGTTCACGGGTGCTCCGTTCGTCGGTTTGGTCGTGGTCGGGTCGTGGTCGGGCGGTCAGTCGAAGAGGACGCCGGGGTTGAGGATGCCATGCGGGTCGAACGCCGACTTGACGCGTCGCATCAGGTCGACCTTCACCGGGTCCTCGAGTTCGAGGAAGTACCGCTTCTTGGCCTGGCCGATCCCGTGCTCACCCGAGATCGCGCCGCCGAGCCCCATGCCCGCGGCGAACAGCTCGTGCATCACCCGGCTGCGGACCTCGGGATCGGGCTGGAACACCGAGAGGTGCACGTTGCCGTCCCCTGCGTGGCCGCAGCCGCTGACCCACGCGCCGTGACGCGTGGCGATCTCGGTCGTTCGCGCCATGAACGCGGCCAGCGACGCACGGGGCACCACGATGTCGACGATGTCGTCGGCGTTGTTGGCCTTCGCCACCCAGAATGCCTTCTCGCGGGCGTCGATCAGCCGTGCCGCCGAGTGGCTCGGAAGCACGAAGACGTCCATGGCGCCGAGCCCGCCGAGCTGCTCGGCCAGCGCGGCGACGTCCTCGTCGAGGCGGGTGTCGCTCGTCTGCTCCATCATCACCACGAGGTACGCGAGCGCTGTGTCCTTGATCGGCTCCGGGATCCCGAGGTCGAGGCCGACGAACGCGCTGATGGCGCCGAGCGTGATCATGTCGATGTACTCGAGGATCATCGGGCCGATCCCGCTCGCCACGATCCGGGGGATCGCGGCCGTCACCTCCTCGAGCGTGCCGAACGGCGCGAGCACCGTGGCCTGGTGCGGGGGCCGCGGGTAGAGGCGCAGCGTCACCTCCGTGACGAGCGCAAGCGTGCCCTCCGAGCCGATCACCAGCTGCGTGAGGTCGTATCCCGTCGTCGCCTTTACAAACTTCCCGCCGGTGCGGATGATTTCACCGGTGGGGAGGACCGCCTCGAGCCCGAGCACCTGGTGGCGGGTCACGCCGTACTTGACGGCGCGCATCCCTCCGGCGTTCGTTGCGACGTTGCCACCGAGGCTCGCGCTGTACTCACCGGGGAAGACCGGGTAGACGAGACCGTGCGCTGCGAGCGCCTCGTCGAGCTCGAGCAGTGTTACGCCCGGCTGCACCACGGCGACGTGGTTCTCCGTGTCGATCTCGACGATCGCGGCCATGCGCTCGAACGACACGACGATCGAGGCCGCCGTGGGGCGGCACGCGCCCGAAAGCCCGGTGCCGCTGCCGCGCGCCGTGACGGGCACGCCGAGGTCACCGGCGACGGTCAGGATCGCCGCGACGTCTTCGGTCGACCCGGGCCGGACCACGCACGCGGGGCGGACCGGCGCGACGGTGAGGCACTCGTCGTGGCCGTAGTCGTCGGCGCACGCGTCGCCGGTGAGCACGTGCTCGGGGGAAAGGAGCTCCTCGAGCCGGGCCACGGCGCGTTCGACCGCGGCCTGGATGACACCGGACGGGGCGACGCCGGTGGGGGCAGCACCGGTCGGACCGGGCACCGTCTCGGTCATGCGAGCTCCTCGGGTGGCCGCCCGTCTTGGTCTACGCGCCCGGCGACGGGAGGCAAGTGGTGGGGCCGCGCGACCATAGAGCCGTGGATCTCCCGACGGCGTACGGCGTGCTCGGCGTGGTGTCGACCACGCCCTGGACCGACGTGCGGGCGGCGTACCTCCGACTGGTGCGCGAGCACCACCCCGATTCGGCGTACGACGTGGCCGACGTCGGGGTCCGTACGCTCGTGACGGCGCAGGTCACGGAGGCCTATGCCGTGCTTGCCCGGGCGCGGGAGGTTCCGCGCGACCCGGTGGCTCGATCGCGTGCCTCGGCCGGCGTCGAGCCCGGGGCGGCCGAGACCCGCCGGGTGGTGCTCGAGGCCGAGCAGGCAGACGCGTACTTCGCGCTGCTCGAGGTCTTCCACGTCGTGGGCGTGGTCTCCTACGTCGACCGGCAGAGCGCGGTGCTCGAGACGATCGTCACCCCGGCGCCGGGGCAGGCGACCTCGCTGCTCGCGCTGCTGGAGCCGGCCGGCGCGCACCGGACCGCCGTGATGCTCGGCGTGGAGCCGCTCGGCAGCCATCCGCCGGCGGCCATCGACCCGCTCGTCGACGAGATCGCTCGCCTGCTCGCGACGCCGAGACCTCCGGTCCGGCGGTGAGCGCGGGACGCGAGGCGTCGAGACTCGGGTCGTGCGCGGTCGCGCGTAACCTGCCTGTCCATCCCGCTCAGGAGGTAGGCCGTGCCCGTCCCGCTCGACGAGCTCCCCGTCCACCAGGCACCGCTGTCGATGCGCCACATGGTCTCGAGTGACCGCAACGCGTACGACCGCTACTACCTGAACGCGCACGACCGCAGCGGCGACGTGTTCCTCATCACCGGCCTCGGGGTCTACCCGAACCTCGGGGTGATCGACGCGTACGCGACCGTGCGACGCGGCGACGTGCAGCACGCAGTGCGGATCTCTGACGCGCTCGGCGACGACCGGAGCGTGCCCGCGCTGGGACCGTACCGGATCGAGGTGGTCGAGCCGTTGCAGCGCGTGCGCGTGGTGTGCGACACCCCGGAGCACGGGGTTGCGTTCGACATGACCTTCGAGGGGTCGTTCCCCGCGGCGGACGAGCCGCGCCACGTCTGGCGTCGCAACGGCCGGATCGCGCTCGACGCGCAGCGCTTCGCGCAGGTGGGAACCTGGTCGGGGACCCTCAACGTCGACGGCGCCGACTTGCCGGTTGACCCCGACCTCTGGGTCGGGACGCGCGACCGGTCGTGGGGCATCCGGCCCGTGGGGGAGGCCGAGCCGCCCGGTCGTGCGGGAGACGAGCCCATCGAGGGCTTCTGGTGGACCTACGTGCCGATGCGTTTCGAGGACCATGCGCTCCTGGTGATTCTCCAGGAGGAGGCCGACGGCACCCGAGTGATGAACGAGGCGATGCGCGTGTTCCCGGCCGAGTCGGGCCGGCCGCCGGAGCAGCTCGGCTGGCCCGAGATCGACGTGCACTACGGTTCGGGCACCCGGATCCCGACCGGCGCGACGCTCTACTTGCAACAGCGCGGGCGCAAGGAGTTGGTGGTGGAGGTCGAGGCGCTCGGCCATGTCGCGTTGAACTGCGGTCCCGGCTACGGCGGCGATCCCGACTGGGCCCACGGCGAGTGGCGCGGGCGGGGGTGGGTCGACGGTCAGCGCTACGACATGACCGATCCGGCAGTCGTGGGGCGCGTGCCGTTCGGCGTGATCGACCACGTGGGCCGCGCGGTGTGCGGGGACCGGGAGGGCTGGGGTCTCTTCGAGCACGCGAGCTTCGGCCGCCACGACCCGAGCGGCTTTGCCGACTTCACGTCGGTCGCCCCGTAGTCCTGCCCTCACAATCCCACCCCAGGCGTCCCGCCCCACCGGCCGGGTTTGTGCGCTGAGGAGCGCATACCGCTCCTTTCGCATCAATCCGGGGCTGGTGGGTGGGGGTTGGAGGGTTCGGGCCCGAGGGGCGGGACATGGGTCAGTTGCGGGGGAGGTCGCGGAACGGGAGCGACTTGTCGGGCCGGGGCTCCGAGGGGAGCCCGAGCACCCGCTCGCCCAGCACGTTGCGCTGGATCTGCTCGGTCCCCCCACCGATGCGCACCGACCACTGGTTGAGAAACATCTGCTGAAACATCCCCTCCTCGGGGGCGTCGCCGCTTTGGAGCATCCCGGCCGGGCCTTCGAGCGCCAGCGCGAGGTCGCTGTCGGCCGCGACTCGCTGTGACGCGAGCATCTTCATCACCGAGGCTTCCGACCCGGGCTGCTTTCCCTGCTTCGCCCGTGCGCGGGCCCGCTGGCCGAGCCAGTTCAGCAGCTCGAAGCGCGTGTAGGACCGAGCCAGATCCTGGCGGACGGTGGGATCGCCGGTACGGCCGAGAGCCTCCGCGAGGTGCAGCAGCGCCTTGAAGCCGATGCCCGAGCCGCCACCGCCGATGGCTGCGCGCTCGTTGCCCAACGTCGTCTGCGCGACGCCCCAGCCGCCGTTGACCTCCCCGAGCACGTTCGCCGCGGGGATCCGCACGTCGGTGAGGAACACCTCGTTGAAGGGCGCGTAGCCGGTGATCTGTCGCAGTGGTCGCACCTCGATGCCCGGCGAGCGCATGTCGACGAGGAAGTACGTGATGCCGCGGTGCTTCGGCACGTCCCAGTCGGTCCGGGCCAGCAGCATTCCCCAGTCGCTGAAGTGCGCGCCCGAGGTCCACACCTTCTGCCCGTTCACCACGAACTCGTCGCCGTCGCGTTCGGCGCGCGTCGTGAGCCCGGCGAGGTCCGACCCGGCACCGGGCTCGGAGAAGAGCTGGCACCACACGTGCTCGCCGTCGAGCATCCGTGGCAGGTAGTACGCCTTCTGCTCCTCGACGCCGTGGGCGATGATCGTCGGCCCGACCATCGCGATCGCGACCATGAACGCCCCGGAAGACACGTCGAAGCGTGCCTCCTCCTGGGCGAAGATCCGAGCCTGCCCCACGGTGCCGCCGCGGCCCCCGTACTCGGCCGGCCACGAGATCCCGGCCCAGCCGTTCGCTGCGAGCGTGGCCTGCCAGTCGCGGCACTCCTGCACGTGGGCCGCCTCGGCCTCGGCCGTCATCTCCTTGCCGAGCGGGCTCGAGGAGCTCCCGGGGGGCCTCGGTCGGGCGTGGGCCTCCAGGAAGGTGCGGGCCTCCGCTCGGAACGCCTGGTCAGCGGCTGACTCGTCCGGGATCTGGGTCGTCATAGCTCGGCCGAACCTACCGGGTGGTAGTGCCCTGGACAGCCATCGCGTCGGGGACGACCATCGATGCGAAGCGACCGACATTCGGGAGGGCAGCGATGTTCCGGGATCGGACCGATGCAGGAAGGCAGCTCGCCGAGCGGTTGGCGCCGATGAGCGCGGAGGCCCCGATCGTCGCTGGCCTGCCCCGGGGCGGTGTCCCGGTGGCCGCAGAGGTCGCGAAGGTACTCGGCGCGGGGCTCGACGTGCTCATCGTCCGCAAGCTCGGCGCTCCCAGGCAGCCCGAGCTCGGCATGGGAGCGATCGGAGAGGACGGTATCAGGGTCCTGAACGTCGACATCGTGCGCACTATCGGAGCCACCGACGCCGAGATCGCCGAGGTCGAAACCCGCGAACGAGCGGAGCTCGCCCGCCGGGCTCGCCGCTATCGGGGCAGCCGGGAGTCGATGTCGTTGCGCGACCGCACCGTGATCGTCGTCGACGACGGTTTCGCCACGGGTGGGACCGCGCGTGCCGCATTGCGGGTCGCCCGGGCGCACGGTGCCCGCCGTCTGGTGCTCGCGGTGCCTGTTGCCCCGTCCGACACCCTGCGCGCGCTCGCCGACGAGGCGGACGAGATCGTCGCGCTTCTCGTGCCCGACCGATTGTTCGCGATCGGAGAGTGGTACGCGGACTTCGGCCAGACCTCCGATGAGGAGGTCGTCGACCTGCTCGCGCGCGTCCACGGCTAGCATCCCGACCTAACCGAAAACGGGCCGTCGGCGCCGACGGCCGGTTGCGACCGCGAGGTCGAGGTGCAAGCCGACGGGAGACGCCTTCCCGGCCACCTCACCGTCGCTTCGGACGCGCCGGGCGTGGTGCTGTTCGCTCACGGGTCCGGCAGTAGCCGCCACAGCCCCCCGCAACCGCAGCGTGGCCGAGGCGCTGCACGGGCGCAGCTTGGGGACGTTGCTCTTCGACCTGCTCGAACCGCCCGAGGCCGAGGACCGCGCCAACGTGTTCGACATCGGGTCGCTCGCGCAGCGCCTGCTCGCCGCGACCGCGTGGGTTCGGGCGGTCCCCGAGTGCGAGGCGCTGCCGATCGGGTACTTCGGGGCGAGCACCGGTGCCGCGGCCGCGCTCGTAGCTGCGGTGGCTCCGGGGAGCCCGGTGGCCGCCGTGGTGTCGCGCGGAGGCCGCCCGGATCTCGCCGAAGCCGTGCTCGCCAGTGTCCGTGCCCCCACCCTGCTGATCGTCGGCGGTGTAGACACCCAGGTCCTCGAGCTCAACCAGGACGCGCAACGCCAACTGCAGCGCTCGAACCGGCTCAGCGTCGTCGCCGGGGCGACCCACCTTTTCGAGGAGCCGGGCACGCTGGAGGCGGT